>Ga0315278_10001364_pt1 | contig 21374 bp, 16 predicted proteins | sample YL17G06_0_MG_FD_203880 | JGI IMG/M metagenome (GOLD analysis project Ga0315278, IMG submission 203880) | Sediment microbial communities from Yellowstone Lake, YNP, Wyoming, USA - YL17G06_0 | ecosystem: Environmental > Aquatic > Freshwater > Lake > Sediment | place: USA: Wyoming | collected... | reverse complement strand
TCAAGGTCCAATATCCGGTTCAGACAATGGCTTAGACGCAATCTATAACCGATTATCAGCAAATCGCTTAGACGGCATCACTGAAATCACGTCTGATTTATTCCGGGGCCATCCAATGTCCGGTAACATAGGCACTAACGTTGCCATGCTCTTACCGGAACTTCTTGATCGAGGCGAATTGGATGGCGAGAACTGACGTTAACAGATTTCTTCTTATTTGGATTGCAGTGTTCGGCATGGTGGCGCTATCGACAAACATGTCTATGGCGGCCACTGATGTTGGTCGGAACGCGGCTGACTTTCTCATGATCGGGCATGGCGCACGTGCCGCCTCACTCGGGGGGGCATATACCGCAATGGCCTCCGAGGCGACTGCCGCGTATTGGAATCCGGCCGGGCTGTCCTCAGTCGAGGGCTCCGAGGTGACGTTCGGGCATTTCGCCTGGTATCAGGATATTACTGTAGAGCAGGCGAGTTTCGGGTTTCCTCTTGGAGAGAGTTTCTCCGGAGCACTGTCCGCTACCTACGTCAACTACGGGACTATCCAGGGTTATGATGCCTTGGGCCAATCGTCTGGAGACATCGTGGCATACGATTGGGTTGGTGGTGTCTCGCTGGCGATAGCATTCTCGGAGAATTTCTCGTTCGGTCTGACCGGCAAGTATGTAAGCCAGCGATTGGACGATATCACGGCATCGGCCTTTGCCGGTGATATCGGCGTTCGCTATAACAGTGAGTCTTTCGCTGTTGGCGCTACGGTGGTCAATCTCGGCAGCGAGATGAAATTCGACCAGGCGACGGAGAAACTTCCCACCGCGGCACGGCTTGGCATTATGTTCAGGCCGTTTTCAGACGCGGTGGCAACTTCGCTGGAGATCGAACAGCGCATCCAGGGTGACCTCTACGTGCGGCAAGGCATAGAACTTGGTTTCGATGAAATGTACTTCTTGCGAGCCGGCTTTGACTATCTCCCGGCACAAGATGGTCGCAGTCTGGCCACCGGAATCTCTGCGGGTGCCGGGCTTCGCCTGAGCTTCGCAGAGTTCGACTACGCCTTTACACCAAATGATAAGTCCACTTCCGAAGATCTTCACCGGTTTACCCTCACTTTCTTATTGAGCGGTTCGCGATAGAGTAGCCTGGATTCCCGCGATTTGAAGCTGGCATCTGCGATGGACAGTTCGCCGCTTTGCGGGTTTTCTCGCCCAAAAACTGTGCAGCCGCGTAAGTCTTATCAGTTGGCACCTGTTACGCAACAGTTTGCAATGATTGTGTCGTTGCTGCGCATGGATTGAACAGGCTCAAAAGACTTAAGAAACAATAGGACGTAAAACCGGCCTGAGTAGTCCTTATTCGCTTCGATAACATGCCGATACATAACGTCTTACACTCTTGCATGATCACCAACGAGTGAAACATAGTCGTCGAGATTCAATTTCTGATTCGGCAATTGGTTTGCTGAGGGAGGTGATAAGTACGAGAGTACATACATTTTTGTGCGTCTTTACAAGTAGACAGGGCAGTAGGCGTAAGTGAACCATCCCAACGAAAAACTCCAGATACGGAGTCATACATCGGTTGCCATCAATCATGGGATTCTACGTTACGGAACTGCTGAGTCGGTACTCACGTTGCCAAGAGCGCCGCAAACCCCTCCGATTACCGGGCGGCTGAAGTTTTTTGTTGGTGAGTTTACCGGCGTCCTGTTTATTGTACTTTCGACGCTTTTTATCTTCCTTGTTCCGGCAGAGTTAACCGGGCAAGGTGTGTTGAAGGCAACTATGAACAGGCTGATCAAAAGGACTCTTGATATTATCGGGGCCATGGTTGGTCTGGTGTTAGTTGCGCCCATCATGCTCTTGGTAGGGGTTGCGATCAAGTTGGATTCGACTGGTCCCGTGTTTTACACTCAACTCCGTGTCGGGGTGAATCGACGTAAGACTGATCGTCGTTACTGCCAGCGAATCGGGGTAGCTGAGTTGCGCCAGAGGGAACGTCGGCGCGAGGACTACCTTGGTCGCCCGTTTCAGATAATCAAGTTCCGGACTATGGTTCAGGACGCTGAGAAACACACCGGTCCGATCTGGGCAACCAGGAACGACACGCGGGTCACTCGTGTTGGTCGTGTCTTGCGCAAGACTCGTTTGGATGAAGTTCCGCAGTTCTGGTCGGTACTGAAAGGTGACATGTCGCTTGTTGGGCCGCGTCCGGAGCGCCCGGTTTTTGTCCGGCAGTTGAGCGAACGAGTGGAAGACTATCACCGCCGCCTTGAGGTTAAGCCGGGTCTTACCGGTCTGGCGCAGGTGGAGAATGGATATGATTCGTCGGTAGCGTCAGTTCACGACAAAGTCAGGTTTGACATCAAGTATATTAGCGGCTGGTCGGTCTGGACAGACCTGCGGATTTTGTTCAAGACGGTTGTAGTAGTCGTTACGGGAAAAGGTGCCTGCTGACATAAGCAGGGAGATGGGCTGATGCGGCCGCCTCGTGCGGTCGTTTTTTTTGGAAAATTGGCTTGTCTCGGATTGTTTATTGTTGTATCCTGCCGATATACTGACTGACCAAGTTCAACAGTCCGAAAGAGTTACGTAGTTGAAACGGATTTTAATTACAGTAGCCGGATTATGGGCAATCGCGACGCTTTCATCCGCTCAGGTGAATACTGTCCAGGGACTGACAGTGATAACAACCCCACCTGGGGCTGAAGTAGCGCTGAGGGGAGAAGCCAGCATCTCCGGATTGTCACCAATCACTTTCACTTATTCATTGATAGGGGAGTATTCTCTCATCGTGAAGAAGTATGGCTACGAAGAATACAAGACTCGATTGATGCTGGATCCGGCTCGTCCACAGCAGATAAGCGTCGAACTTTCTCCCAAGACAGGATTCAAGGCGGCGCTGCGATCCATGATTATCCCCGGCTGGGGCCAGAGATACACGGACAGGAAAACCAAGGGATTTGTGTACAGTGTCCTATTCTTTGGAGCCGGGCTCACTCTCCTCGACATTGAGAACAAGTTCCAGGACAGCGAAGATGAGTATTTGGAGCGTTTGGGCGAATACGATGCTGCGGTGGGACGCGGCGTGTCTATCTATGAGCTGACCCGATATCATGCCGCCCTTGTTGATGCACAGCAGGAGGCGTACGATGCCGAGGATGACCGTCGGATCACTGCCGGAGTCGTGGCCGGAATTTGGGGTCTAAATGTATTGGATGCTTTTTTGTTCGCACCGAGAGAACGTGCTGCTTTCGGCATCAAGGGGATTGCCGTGGTTCCGTCCGCAGACGCTCAGGGTGTTCGCTTGACTCTTACCGGAGCTTTCTAATCATGTCGGGCAGGTCGGTTAGAGTTGTCTTTCTTCTGGCGGGTCTGTTGATACTCGCCGGCTGTGATCGCCATATTCCCTCCAGAGACCCGGTGCGGTCGTTGCCGGACGCTCCGCCCGCGCCGCAGAATCTGACATCACAGTTGGGTGATCGTACAGTAACCCTTTTCTGGGAAGTCTCCGACTCTGCGGCGGTTGCGCTCTTCAGGATTTATATGTCTGATAGCACGGGGGCCGACTTCTCGTTATTCGATTCAACCAGCAGTTTTTCGAAGGAGCTTACCGGATTACCACTCAATCGACCAGTGCGGCTGCGGGTGACTTCGCTTACGTCCAGCAGACTCGAAGGTCGCCCTTCGGAAATAGTCTCGGTGACGGTAGGTCTGTTGGGTATTCTGATAGAGAACGGGGAGGAATACGCCCGTGCTCGCGACGTGTTGGTCGAAATAAGCGTGCCGGTTCCAGCCGCTTATGTTGAGTTGTCTGAATCTCCGGATTTTGTCGGGGCTATAGTCCGAGAGTTTCTCCTCAGCATGCCGTTCGAGCTTTCTCAGGGAGACGGACTCAAGACTGTTTATGCCCGACTGACGCTCGAAAACGGGAACGAGCAATCCGAAGTGCTTTCGGATGACATCATCCTTGATACTGAGGCGCGTATCGACTCGGTCTGGTTCACTCCCCGAGGCGTGACTTTTGAAGTCGGCGACACGGTCTTCTTTTATCTCCGCGCTCGCGGAGAGATCGAAGGAGGCGCTCAGGTATCATTTCCGGGGGTTACGCGGGTTCTTCTCCGAGACACTGGCACTAGTGGTGATCAAACTGCCGCTGACGGGGTCTATTCGGCGCGCTGGATTGTACCGGTCGGGCTGACCGTTACCGAGGGTACGGTGACCGGTGCGTTCACCGACGCGGCGGGCAACAATGCCCCCTCGGCTGAAGCGTCGCAATTGTTGAACATACGGACTGTGACCATTCCGGTACCGGTGGTTCTGGCAGTGGGGCTTGCCGATTCAACTACGGCTCATTTGTCGTGGACGGTGAATACCGATGAGGATTTCGCTTCGTATCGCGTTTATCGGTCGGTATCGCCGGACATCGAAGTGAGCTATGATAATCTCGTGATCGCCATCATTACCAGTCAAGGAACCACCGAGTATGACGACTACCTTTCAGGATCGGGCACCTACTATTATCGCGTCTTCGTGTTCGACACCGAGGACCTGACAGCCGGCTCCAATGAGGTGGCAATCACGAGGTAATGTCACAGGTGGTCCGACGTGGCCCTGCTTGAGCGTATTAATCAGTTCATACTTCTTATCATTGGCACTCTTCGTCAATTTGCGCAGTGGCGGATTTGGGCGTTGCTCTTGCCATATTATCTTCTTCAGTGGTTCGTCTTGTACTTGCTCTATAGCTATCCGGCGGGGCCGCTCAGTGGTTCAGTGCACGGTTGGTCCTCCCTGTTCGGAACAGAAAGAGCCGCAGCTTTTGGTCATTACCCACAGCATCTTCTGCTTCTTGGTGAGTTCTCCACCTGGGCCAAGCTGCTAATCGGGCTGGTGTTCGAAGGGCTGGTGTTGGGCCTGGTGGCGTCACAGTTCCAGCGTCGATTTGTTGGCGGACAGGGACTTTCTGCAATCAGCCGGTCACTTCCCTGGAGATGGTTGAATCTGACCCTGGTCTGGGCAGTCATCAATGGACTGATGCTGGCCGCTGGGCAGTACCTCCCCAGTCTGTTGGCGCCGGTACTCGACGGTCCCCGCCGGCTTCTCGCCTTCAGTTTTGTTCTAATGCCGCTCGTATTCACTGCCATCTTCTCAGTTTTGTTTCTGGCGATCCCGTCAGTGATACTGTTTCAAGATGATGCACTCCGGGCTATGGTTCGGTCAGTCAGGCACTTCCTGCGTCGACCGTTTACCATGTTCGGTCTGGGAATAGTGATTCTGGCTGTTCCGATTCTGCTGGGCGCGCTCGCCAGCAGACCCACCGGTATCGTTGATAGTTTCAAACCGGAACTGGTCTACTGGATTCTGGCAGGCTCGCTTCTGGCCGAGATGATCTCCGCCTTCTTCTGGATGGGTATGACGGTTCGGTATCTCTCCAGCGAAGAACACTGAAATGCCTTCTCGGATGGTGCTCCTCTATATATAGCAGCGCAAAATCCTTTCGTAGAGCGAATTTCTCCCCTCAAAAAGTCCCGGCATCAGCCGATACTGGTGGTATACCGCTAAGGGCTGTTGTTGAGATGAAGAATATACTTTTAGTCGACGACGACCGAGAAGTTTCTCGATCTGTAGCGAATCTGTTCGACTCGGACAAGTACCGCTTCGAGTTTCTCGAAGATGGCGCTGGCGTGACCGAGTTTCTCGAACAGAATCGCGACATCGATTTGGTCATGCTCGATGTCAACCTGCCCACTATGTCCGGTCTCGAAGTGCTCAAGCAGATCCGGCACACCAAAAGCGAGTTGCCGGTTATTGTCATTTCCGGCTTTGTCTCAACAGAGAATGCTATCGAGGCAATGAAAGAAGGCGCCTACGAATACCTTACCAAGCCCTTCCAGGTAAGCAAGCTGCTGGAAGCCGTCAACAAGGCCTGCGGTTATCAACCGCGCAACATGGGCGGCCCTTCGCTGGTCAGACAGCCATTGATTGAGACGCCGGTCGATGAGATTGTCGGTAAGTCGCCCGAGATTGTCGAAATCGCCAAGATGGTCGGCCAGGTGGCCAAGTCGGACGCGGCAGTGCTGATCTTCGGCGAGTCCGGCTCGGGTAAGGAAGTCGTGGCGCGAGCTATCCACCGCAACTCGCGGAGAAGCAGCCACCAGTTCCTCTCGGTTAACTGCGCAGCGCTGCCCGAGACTCTGCTTGAATCGGAGTTGTTCGGCCACGAGAAGGGAGCCTTCACCGGCGCCTACTACAAGCGGATCGGTAAGTTCGAGCAGACTGACGGCGGCACGCTGTTCCTCGACGAAATCGGCGACATGTCGATGCTCACCCAATCCAAGTTGCTGAGGGTCCTCCAGGACCAGACCTTCGAGAGGGTGGGCGGCAACCAGACAATCAAATCCGATGTCAGAATAGTCGCGGCTACCAACAAGTCACTGGTTCAGGCGATGAAGGAAGGCTCGTTCCGGGTCGACTTGTTCTACCGGCTCAAGGTGGTTTCGTTTTACCTTCCGCCGTTGCGGGAGCGCCGGGGCGATATCCCGCTCTTGATCGAACATTTCATCACCAAGTTTTCGAATCAACTTGGCATCCCGCGGCGGACCGTTTCCAAGAAGGCGTTGCCGCTTCTGTGCAAGCATCTGTGGCCGGGCAACGTGCGCGAACTGGAAAACAACGTCCATACCGCGCTCGTAATGTCCAAAAACGAGGATATGCAGCCCGATGATTTCCCGAGCCTGGCCGACGACGCGCCCCAACTGGATGTCGATCTCACCGTCTTGCAGGATGACTACACGGAAACGTTCAGCAAGATCGTGGAACCGGTCATGGCGCGCTTGATCACCAGTTCGCCGGGGCAGATTTACCATTTCCTCGAATCGGCTCTGGAACGGGCGGTAATATCCACCTGTCTGAAGCATTTCAACGGCAATCAGGTCAAGGCCTCGGAGACGCTGGGTATTTCCCGAAACACCCTGCGTGACCGAATCGCCCGCTACAATCTTTACTAATTGGGCCTGTTGAAAAAACCCTTGAAAGTCATTGCGAGCGGAGATGGGCCGCCGTGAGGCGGAACATCGTAGCGCGGCAATCTCAAAGTCGTTGCCGCAGAGTCAACTGAGATCGCCACGTCTCGCCCGCGAAGCGCAGACGAGACTCGCGATGACGGGCGTGCAGGATTTCTCAACAGGCCCCTAATTCCATCTGGCCATCGTTCATCTTGGTCTCAAACCTGTCCTGGGTTATATTATGCCTCGTGAGAATCTGCCATCTTTCAGACAGCCACCTCGGAGCCGGCGAGAGCCATCGTCGTCGCGCTCCTTCCGGCCTGACGGAGCGCCAGGAAGATATCATCGGGAGCTTTGGCGAGGCGATCGAAAAGATCATCGCGATTAAGCCGGACATCTGCATTCATTCCGGCGACCTGTTTCATGCCGTCCGGCCGCTGAACAGCATCATGGCGCGGGCCGCCGAGCAATTGCATCGACTGGCGACCGAGAAGGGAATCCCGACTGTTATCATCGCCGGCAATCATGATGCTCCCCGCCAGCCGCATGTTGGTGCCGCGATTGATGTGTTCCGCCGGATCGGCAATCTGTGCGTGGCTGCCACCGGACGGCTTGAACGGTTCCGTATCGGCTCGGTCTGCATTCATGCTCTCCCGCATTGTCTGACAATCTCTGACCTCAAGAGGGAGTTGGAACGATGCATTCCAGACACTGCGGTGGTGTTCAACGTGCTGGTGATGCACGGAGTGGCGGCCGGGATGCCTGAGTTTTCGATGGCCGATCTGGGCGAACAGGAAGTGCCGCTCGAGATTATGGATCAGTTCGACTATACGGCGCTCGGCCATTACCACAATTTCTGCAAGGTAGGGGCAAGAGCCTGGTACGCCGGCTCGACCGAGCGGTTGTCTCAAACAGAGCGCGACTCGGCGAAGGGGTTTGCGGTTGTAGAATTAAGGCCGTTTTCGGTTCGGTTCGAGCCGGTGCGCAGCCGTGTAATGATTGATCTTGAGCCGATCGATGCCTCCGGTCAACGGGGCGATCAACTTGCGGAAACACTCAGGAACAAGCTGGACGAGATCGCGGCCGGAGACAAAATCGTGAGGGTCAAGATAGCTAACGTCAAAGAGGAGACCCTTCACACGCTGCCCGCCGGAGTGCTGGCCGAACTCAGGCAAAAAGCGTATGCCCTGGACCTGCGTTTTGAAAGAAGCGCTCCTTCGGAAGAGGTCTCGCGATTTGGTCGCTCGGCCATAGGCAGGCTCGATCAGAGTTTCGTTCAATTCGTTGAGAACTCGGACTTGGGGGGATTTGACAAGGAACGCCTGATCCGTGAAGCGCTCAAGTATCTTGGAGCAGATGTCTGAGCTTGAATGTCCGGGAATCCCGCGTAACGCAGCCAGAAGTTATGTTTGACGTGTTTGAGGGGAGTTTTATATTGAACTGGTCGCTGTGTGACCTGATTTAACGGTATAACGATGAACGATATTGATTGAGGATGTAATAATGAAGAAATGTATGCTTGTTCTCGCGATTGCGCTCTCGCTATCGGCTGCCGCGAGCTTTGCGGACGATTCAATGGGTTCCGCTTTTGGGACGCTCACAACGGCGCACGCTCTGGGACAGGGCAACGGCACTTTTGGGTTCGGCGTGGGTCTGGCCGACAACACATCATTCGTGGGCACTTTCGCCTATGGTCTGTCGGAGTACTCCGACGGCCGCCTAAAGCTGGGGTTTATTGACCCAGGTGAAGGCGACGCTGAGATCACTCTTGGGGCGGACTACAAATGGCAGTTCTGGAGCGTCGGCCCCAATTCAAAACAGCCGTTTGATTTCGCGGTTGGGGCATTTTTCGAGTATGTCGGGTTCACAGGTGAGTCAATCCTCCAGTTTGGGGGGCAGCTCATCGGTTCTTACCCTGTTGCCCTCAAGAGAGGTGGCACCCTCACGCCCTATGCGCGCTTCAATGCGCGTGCCGAATCGATAAACTGGGACGAGCCTCGAGCTTCCGGCGACGATTCTGAAAGCAATCTCGAAGTGGGCCTCAACGGCGGCGTGCAGTGGCAGATGACGCCAACGGTTGCTCTCTATACCGAGTTCCAGTTTGACGGGAACGATGGCATCTTTATAGGCATCGACTTTGGAGTAATGTAGACCGTTTCTCGAAAACGATTACGGCCCCGCTTGGCGGGGCCTTTGCATTATGTCATATTTCGACGCGATCATACTTGGCATTGTCCAGGGATTGACTGAGTTTCTGCCGGTCTCGTCGTCAGGACATTTGGTCCTGGTGCAGGAGCTTCTTGGCATCAACCAGCCCGGCATAGCGTTTGAACTCGTGCTGCATCTCGGTACGCTCATCGCCGTGTTTGTGTATTTTCGCGCGGCTATCTGGCGATTGTCGCTTGCAGCCTGCGGAAAAGGCTCGACCGATGATCGTAAAATGATCCTCTGGCTTATCATCGGAACGATCCCCGCCGGCGTGCTGGGAATTGCGCTGAAAGATTTTTTTGAACAGGCTTTTGCGAGTCCGGTAAGCACGTCCTGGGAATTGATTATTACTGGCGGCATACTTCTGTCTACCAGATTCGTGCGTCAGGGCAGTCGTCCGGTTACATTCTGGCCGGCGTTTGTCATGGGATGCGGGCAGGCGATAGCCATTATGCCGGGCATATCGCGGTCGGGAACAACCATAGCCGCCGGACTATTCGCCGGAGTCAAACCTGAGCAGGTGGCCGAATTCTCCTTTCTGCTGTCTATACCGGCGGTGGCCGGGGCTATTCTCCTGGATGTAGATGAAATCGCGCACGTGTCAGCCGATCTGGTAGCCCCATACGCATTGGGCACGCTGGTTGCAATGGTGCTGGGGCTTTTGTCGGTATATGTAGTTCTGGCAACGGTAAAGCGGGGCAAATTCGACTATTTCGCTTATTACTGCTTTGCCGCCGGGGCGCTGGGATTGTATCTTCTCGCTTAAATGCAGGGCAGCATTCTCGTTATTCGCTTCGGTTCGCTTGGTGACGTGGTTCTCACGTCGGCAACCGTCCTCAATCTAAGGTTAGCCTACCCGAATCACCTCCTGATCTACCTGACCCGCGAAAAGTACCGTGCAGTGGTCGAAAAGTTCTACGGAGTCGACCGGGTTGAGACGGTTCCGGACGAAATCTCGGCAGTAGCTCTGTTTTGCCGCCTTCAGGAACTGGACGGATTAAACCTCGACTTGATTGTAGACTTACATGGGAACTTCCGCTCCTGGTTCACTCGAACGGTCCTGACCGCAAATGCAAGACAGGTATACCCCAAGCGGCGGTTGGACCGATTGCTGGTGACACGACGAACGAAGACCCTGCCGCCGGAGTATCCTCACACGATCGACCTCTACAACCGGACACTCGTGCAGATGGACCTCCGTTCACCATGTCGGCGACCGCTAATGTCCGTACCACCTATTTCAGCCCGGTTTGCACCGATGGTGGAGACCGACAGGAAGATTATCCTGGTTGCTCCGGGGGCCGCGCATCCGACTAAAGCCTGGCCGCTGGAGCGCTTCGCTGCGGTTCTGAACGAGTTGCGCGGGACGAGGCAAGTGCGCATTATCTGGGCGATCACTTCGCACGAAAAGCGCGATTATGCTTTGCCCATGCAACTGAGTGATTCGGAAACAATCGAGTTGACAGATTGTCCGTTAGACCAACTAGCGGCTATCGCCGATCGGGCATCTTTGGCGCTCACCAATGATTCTGGAATAGGGCATCTGGCGGCGGCGGTTGGAACCCCGGTGCTGGCTCTGTTTGGGCCGACGCATCCGGTTCTTGGTTTTGCTCCGAGGGGTCTGCGAGACCGCGTCATGCAGATGGGTGAATCCTGCCGGCCATGTTCGCGACACGGGAAAAAGCCATGCTGGCGCGAGGAACGCTTCTGTTTCACCCGTCTTTCTGTTGACAGCGTGCTGCGGGCAGCCGAGGAGATGATGGACGAGACGAAGAACCTGACACCGGCGCTGTTTGTCGATCGTGACGGTACTCTCATTGTCAACAAGCACTACCTTGTGGACGTGCAACAAGTGGAGCTGATCGATGGCTCGGCGGAAGCCCTGCGGCTGGCTCGTCAGCAGGGGTACAAGATAATCGTTGTCTCCAATCAGTCTGGTGTGGCGCGCGGTTATTTCAGATACGAGGACGTGGAGCGAGTCAATGCCCGCATGACGGAACTCCTTGCTCGACAAGGTGTTGGGGTGGATGCGATCTACTTCTGTCCGCATCATGAACGTAAGGGAGAAATACCGGAGTACTCTGTGCCGTGCGACTGTCGCAAGCCCGCGCCCGGCATGGCGGAAAAGGCGGCCCTGGAACACCATCTTGATCTGCGCCGTTCGGTAGTGATTGGTGATTCAATGTCCGACTACAACCTCGGTCGTGTGATCGGAGGTCGGTCCGTTCTAGTCCGCACTGGTTATGGCGCGTCAGTGATAGAGAAACAACGAACACTTATTGAACGAGACGGTTTGAAGGTGACTGAAAATCTTCTTCACGCTGTCAAAGAACTGGTTGGCGAACGGCTGGGCTGGGCGCCTCTTTGATCGCTTGAATTGGGTACCCTTAAGCCGATATATTGAGTGTGTGGCGACCGATCCAATTATCTCTGAGCGCTTGTTTGAACGGACTCGACTATGAAAGCGTTGTGTGAGATGACGACCGGAAAACGCAGGTTTTCTCTATGAAGCGGCACTTTCCATTTTACAGCAGAAACCTCGCGGCTACCCTATGTTTCTGGGTTGTACTTGGGGTCGTCCTGATGATTCCGAGCGTTCATGCCCAATTCTACTTCGGAAAGAACAAGGTCCAGTATACTGAATTTGAATGGCAGGTGATGACCACCGACCACTTCAATATCTACTTCTATACCGAGGAGTCAGAGGTCGCCCAGGTGGCGGCCCGTGTCGCCGAAGACACCTATCCCGTGCTGGCGGCCCGTTTCAATCAGGAGATCAAACACAAGATCCCCCTGATAATATACTCGTCGCCCGGCTACTTCTCCCAGACCAATGTGCTCCCGGGGTTGCTGCCGGAATCGGTGGGCGGGTTTACGGAGTTTCTCAAAGGTCGCGTGGTGGTCCCGTTTCACGGCTCGTATTTCGACTTCAAGCATGTAATCGTTCACGAACTTGTCCATGTATTCACTTTTGCCAAACTGGATGAAGTGATGCGGCGGCAGGGGGCGGTTCGGTTTGCCGGTCCGCCCCTCTGGTTCACCGAAGGTCTGGCCGAGTACTGGTCCGAAGACTGGGACACCGAGGCCGACATGATCGTCAAGGACATGGTCCTGCGGGGCGATATTCTCCCGATTTCGGAGTTCTGGCAGGTTTATGGCTCATACTTCATGTACAAGCTGGGCCAGTCGGTGTGCAAATTCATCAGCGAGGAATACGGTCAGGACAAGCTGCCCTTGATATTCGATAACTGGCCCAAGGGTCGTAATTTCGACGAGATCGTGCGCGTCGTCTTCGGCACGAAACCGGAAAAGCTCTCCGAAAAGTGGCACTACTGGCTGATGAAGAAGTACTATCCGGCGATGGGGCAGCTCGGTCTGCCGAAATTGGAGTCGGAGCAACTTACCTATGATGGCCACGCGGTCAAGGGAGTGCCGATCACGTGGGACGACGGAACCGGACCGGAAGAATGGCTGGTTTTCATGGCTTACCGACGGGGATACACCGGCTTGTACATGAAGCCACGCCGTCCCGACAAGAAAGGACTTCGCATTCTGGTTAAGGGAGAGCGGTCCAGTCGGTTTGAATCGTTGCACCTGTTGCGGACGGGAATCGATGCCACCAATTCCGGGCTGATTGCGTTCTCATCCAAGTCAAAACAACAGGACGTGATATATCTTTACAGTCTGGAAGAGAAATGTATCGTCGGCGAATACCATCTGGGGGACCTGATTGCCGCTCGCTCGCCTCGTTTTTCACCGGACGAGAAGAAACTCGTATTCAGCGGAATTCGCCGAAGCGGATACTCCGATCTGTTCCTGCTCGATCTTTCCACGGGTAACATAAGTGCTGTTACGAACGACGTATATAACGAAGCCGATCCGGTTTTTTCTCTGGACGGCAGTGAGATCATCTTTGCTTCTGATCGGGGCGAATACGGTTCGTCCGGGGCATCGAATATCTTTGAATTGGAGATAACCACCCCTGAATCCATCAGGCAGTTGACCTGGGGTTGTTTCACCGATCAGACTCCTGAGACTACTGAACGCGGGGTTTTCTTTTCGTCGGATCGAGGCGGCGCTTACAACCTGTTCCTGTCGGATTCAAGTGGGGGGATATCTCAGCAGTCAACTTATGCTACCGGAGCATTTGATCCGAGACTGACCGATGACGGCCGGTATCTGGTCTACACCGGCTATGAGGATTTTCAGTATCGCAGCTACCAGATGAAACTACCGGTCAGTTCTCAGCCGGTAGCCAATGCTCTGTCTCTCGGGCACTCCCGGTGGCAGCCCCGGCAGATTGACAGCCGTTTCAGCAAGTCCTCAGTGAAATACCAGACCGACTACTCATTTGATATCGCCCAGTCGACTATCGCCTATGATCCCATCTACGGTTCCGCCGGCGGCCTGCAGGCATCATTCTCCGACATCCTCGGCAACCATGCCTACTATTTCCTGCTGGCCAACACCGCCGAAACGAAAGACGACCTTTTGCAATCGTTTAATTTCGGTATCACCTATGTGAACCGCGAACACCGAGTGAACTGGGGAACCGGGGTTTTCCATCTCTATGATGAATACTACAACCGCCGCGATCAGTTCTATTTCCAGCGCCAGGCCGGAGCGCTCGGTTTCTGCAGCTACCCGGTATCGAAATTCAGTCGTTTTGATTTAACTACGTTCATCAGATACGACAAGAAAGACCGTCGTTACGGCTTGACGGCGCGCGAGGGAATGCTGGCCTCGACGTTTGTTAGTTGGGTGTACGACAACGCCATTTGGGACATCTCCGGACCGATTGAAGGGCGTCGCTACAATCTGTCGGCGGGCATTTCCCAATCGCTGACGCATGGTCAGGCCTGGAACCGAATCGCGTTTGCCGATATCCGTCATTACTTTCGTCTGGGAAACAACTCGGCGTTTGCCAATCGGCTGTTTGCTTTCAGTTCGGGGGGACTGGAACCTCAGCGGATCTATTTCGGCGGCAGCTGGACCTTCCGTGGTTTCGACCGACGGGAGTTCTACGTGCGCAAGGTTCTATTTGCTTCCAGTGAACTTCGTTTTCCGCTCGTTGACGATCTGATCATCGGATTTCCGTTCGGCGATATCGGCTTCAGGGGCATTCGCGGCGCGCTCTTTTTCGACGCAGGCTCGGCCTGGGATGACGAATTCGACGAGTGGCTCGGATCGTACGGTTTCGGTTTCCGCGTCAATCTTGGCTACATTGTGCTGCTCCGCTTCGATTTCGCCAAGGTCACGGACTTCGAGACCACCAGCCCCGGTTTTGACTTTGACTTCTTTTTCGGGTGGAACTTCTGATGCGCCGTGGTCTTGCGATAGCCGCTTTCCTGACTGTGGCCATGGTGCTGATCCTGACTGCCTGCGGGCGGAAATATCGCCTCCAGCCGAATAGCCTGGGGAACGAGCATTCATGGGCTTCTTCGCGTGGTTCGGCTGCCCAGACTGGCTATTGTGACTCATCTACGTTTGATGGTCGACTTCATTTGATTTGGTCGAAGGGCACTTCCGGCAAGCCTGCCGGTCCTTTGTCGGTACATCACGGCGCGCTGGTCTACCCGGATACCAGGAAGAAGATACGTTTTTATGATATCGAGACCGGACACTATCTTGGGAGGCTCAAAGCCAAAGGGGTGGCGCAAACCGGTGTAGCGATCTCAGACAGTCTGGCTTTCTGGGGCGTGGCGCCGCGCCGCGACGGACTCTTTGCGTATGACCTGAGAAACTCCCGTCGGCAATGGGACATAAAGGTCAAGGATGCCTTCCCAGGACCGATAATCTGGGATAACCGCCTGGTTGTCAGTTCCAGAGAGGGCGAAATGCTTGCTCTTGAACTGGACCAGGGTAAACAGGTCTGGACGTATCAGGCTGATCAGAGATTGACTGCTGCGGCAAGCTTCGGGCATGACCGGGTTTTTCAACCGGCCGACCGCGGTTGGCTCTACGCGGTATCGGCCGACAGCGGACAGGAATTGTACCGAGTCCTGCTGGGCGGGCCAATAGTCAGCGCAGTCGCCGTCGCTGACAAAGTGTATGTCGCGGTCATGACTGGTCAGGTGTACGCGCTGAATCCGGATGATGGCGCGGTCGCGTGGATGACCGAATTGGGCCACCCCATCTGGACCAGTCCGACTGTAGCCAACGGCCGGGTCTTTGTTGGGCATAGCGGTGGTGAAGTTGTGGCCCTGGAGGCCTTGACCGGAAAAGTGCTCTGGCGATACAACGCCGGCACTGTGATCCAGTCTTCGGTTTTGGCAACAGGCGACTACCTGGCGACAGGCACCATGACCGGGCTGTTGCTCGTGTTGAAAGCCGAAGATGGCGTCCTGGTTGATTCGACGACCCTGAAGGGCCCGATCAAAGAGTCGCCGGTGACTGATGGCAGGCGGTTATTTGTAGCAACGGAAGCAGGCAAAATCTACTGTTTCGGAGAAAGCGATGAACAAGCCGACCTCGCCCATAAGAGAGTCAACCCTCAGCTTCAATCTCAATGATGAAGCCCACAACTTTGTCCGCGAACTCGCGATGGCGTGCCGGAAGATGTCAATCTACGGCGCTGGTCATCCTCTTGCTATGAAGGCGGTCGAAAAGCCGTTCTTCGTTTTGGGTGCTGTTTTCAAATACAAGGTCTTTGTCAACCTGAACATGCGGCGGGGTGAGTTGAACTTGCTCAACATCCGGCTGAAGGAATCCCCTTTCAGCGCTCAGATTGTCCAATTGCTGCAGGCGCTCGATGTCAACGCCGTGCTGTTTGAACGACGGATGCGCATCAACGATTTCGGTTACTTTGTCCAGACTATGGTTGATCGTCAAACCCGTTATAACGCTTCGTATTCACTGCCTGAACAACTCGCGCGGAAAGAGATAGATACCATCCAGGTGAACTCCGAACTTGGCTATCATCTGTTTGAGGACCGCAAACAGTATCGCGGTGACGTAGACGGCGACTTCTCAGTTAAACGTCTTGCGCTGGACCAGCTTGGCGATGATCCCATACACCTTGCCCGTGTCAACAACACCAACGAACAGGGTCTGCTGGAAAACGGAATCGACTTCGATCCCGCTATCATTGCCTATTTGATTCCTGAGAAGATGGCTTCTTTTGATGCCGCCCGGGTGCGCAAGGTGCTTATCGAACTGGCGGATCAGATAAACACGGGAAGCTCCGGCCCCAAGCGGGTGTACGAGGCTTCGGCTGATTACATGGCACTGTTCAAGCTGGTAGAATATCATCCGGAGAAACAGAAGATCACGGCAGATCTCGACGAGCGTCGTATTTCCACCGCTGCTCACGACGAAGGGGGAAGTTATACTGAGACTGGAGCTATCAAAGTTCAGACGAGCGCACAGATTGACCAGCTCTTGGAGAAGCTCTTCTCGGTAACGCCCGAACAAGTTGAACCGGATGCTTTCGCCGACGCCTTCGTACGTTTGCTGAAAACCGGTCAACAACCTAAGGCGACGGAAGTAATGAATCGCTTGCTGGACCTGATGAGCGCTCCGGACCCAGAGTGCCGTCAGCGCGCCCTGAACCTGTTGGGATTAGCCACCACCGAATTGGGACGGGCGACTGACATGACGATTCTCGACGAAGTCGCGGCCGATACCATTGCTCGCTTGCAGGCCGGGAGCGAGACCTATGAGTATTCCGAATTTCTCTGGCAGTTGTTCGTGGCCTGCCAGGACACCCACAGGTACGACCTCGCGGCGCGCCTAACCGGGGCCATGGCTGCCCGGCGCACAGTCAACGGTAACGTGACTGTATATGATTCAATGGCCGTCAAGAAAGGGTTCGAGAACATCGGGCGCAGATCGACTGTCGACGCGTTAGTGCAAGAGCTAATCACAGCCGGCGGTGAGACCGCCGGGTATCTCAAAGATACTTTGGTGGCCATCGGCTCCGAAGAAATAGCCCTTGCGCTGAGCCAGATCATCTCTCATCCGCAGCGTTCCGTACGTCAGTTGACCCTCAAGATACTGGCGGAATTGGGCAAGTCGTCGCTCAGGGTTTTTTCTCGTATTTTGAATGACGATGCCATGTTTGCCCGCGACCACACGCGCCACGAACTGCCCGATGAGAAATGGTACGTGGTTCGTAACTCAATCTTCGTGCTCGGCTCGCTGCGCGATCCGCAGGGCGTGGCGCCCTTGCGAGCACGTATCGACGACAAGGACGTACGGGTGCGACGTGAGATTGTGACGGCGCTGGAGAAGATCGGCGGGGAAGAGGCCATCGACTGCTTCACGCTTATGGCCGAAGACCCGATCATTGAAGTGCGCGAGGCGGCGGTGGTGGCTATCGGCTTAGTGGGACGACTGGAGTCCGCGCCGATTCTGATTGATATTTCGAAGAAAGATCCCCGCAATTCGATCAAAGCCGTGACTGCACTGGGCAAGTTGGGCGGCCCCGAGGCGCGCGAATTTCTGGGGAAGTTGCTCAATGATTCTGAGGCGACGTCCGAGCTTTCGAAAGGCGTAGTATCCAAAGACGACCTTCGGGTGGCGGCCGTCAAAGCGCTGGGTCAAATCGGCGATTCGGACGCAATCGAGCAAGTCCGCAAGTTCAGGGACAGCCAATCCGCGACCCAGAAACTTCTCTTCAAGAGTTCGTCCGTAAATAAGGCGATCACTGACGTGCTTGCGCGTCAATAATTTGCCTTTTCTGACATCCGTTTTCCATATAGGTGGGCCTTCCATCGGCCAATCAGCACGAGCATTTGCTGTCGTAATGGCAGATATGCTGCCATTATGGCCATATCCATAATGCCATAATGGCACTATATAATGCCGTTTCGGCGGTTCGCGAACAAGCTTGGATCCGATAGAATGCTAACTTGCTGTCTATTAGCACATTACCGCCATTGGCACACTTATTGTATGACTCTCGTCAGAACGAAGAAAGCAAAACAGAAAGAAAAACAAGTATAGTAACATGAAAGTGAGGCTACTAAAATGACGTACCTAACGGTAAGACCGAAAAGAGATATCTGGGGCAACGAGATCGACAACTGGTTCGAGGATTTCTTCCGCTGGCCGGTTCGGGTTCGCGAGCACCAGGAGGCTTTCGCTCCGCGCGTGAACGTGGACGAGACCAAGGACGAGGTCAAACTGACCTTCGAACTTCCCGGCATGGAAAAGAAGGACATCAAAGTAACCGTGCAGGATGGCCTGCTGACGGTCTCCGGCAAGCGCGAGTTCCAGTATGAGTCCAAGGACGACTGCTGCGTGCGTCGCGAGATTCGCACCGGCGAGTTCAGTCGCTCGTTCACACTGCCTGACACAGTCAATAGCGACAAGATTTCGGCGGACTACAAGAACGGGATGCTGGAGATCAAGCTGGCCAAGCTGGAAGAGGTCAAGCCCAAGGAGATCGAGGTCAAGATTTCTTAAGTGCCTTGAGACAACATCCCTCTATGCTCAGAAGTGGAAGGGCTGGCCGATACGCGGGCAGCCCTTTGCGCTTAGGGACGGATGATCGATGGCGCATTAGGGATTCGGTACTCCACCCAACGGGTGGGAAACAAGAAAGATCGAATTCTGTTAGAGATGACCCACCCGCTGGGTGGGATACAAAGATAGGTACCAAGTAGGTCGTGTTCACGAAGCGTGAGCGAGGCGAACGATGAGCAACCCGACATAACGACTGAGTCATGCTGATCTTGTCGAAGCATGATCTGAGAATCGATGAAGACCAATGAACAAAGACTTCTACAAAACACTCGGTGTGGCTGAAGACGCTCCGAAAGATCAGATAAAGAAGGTCTATCGCCAGTTGGCTAAGAAGTATCATCCGGACCGCAACAAGGGTGACGCCTCGGCCGAGGCGAAGTTCAAGGAGGTCCAGGAGGCGTATTCGGTGCTGTCCGACGGAAGGAAGCGCGAAGAGTACGACATGGTGCGCAAGTACGGCAGCTACGCCGGCGCGGGTCAGGCCGGTTTCGGTGCGGACGGTATGGGCGGCTTCGACTTCTCTGAGCTGTTGCGTCGCGGTTCTTCGGGCCGGGGCGGCCGGACGTTTCGGTTTTCGTCGGGCGGAGACCTGGGTGATCTGGAAGACTTGTTCGGGTCATTTCTCGGCGGTCACAACGCCGGTGCTCATCGTAGGGCAGAACCTCCTTCGTCAGGCTCAGGACAAGCCTTTAGTGGTTCTGCCAACTCCGGCGCCGAAGAGGTCTTTGCCGGTCGACGCACTGGGCGTACCCAGCGCGGCCAGGATTTGGCCGCCACTATCACGATCCCTTTCATGGAGTCTGTCACCGGCGCCATAAAGACCTTGCGCGCCGAGCGCCGAGGCAAGACTATACGGGTGAAAATCCCGGCTGGGATTGAAGACTGCGGCAGGATTCGTGCAAGGGGCCAGGGTCAGCCCGGCCTCTATGGCGGCCGCAGCGGCGACCTGATAATTGAAGTGAGGGTTATGCCGGATCAGTATTTCAAGCGCGAGGGCAACGATGTCCACACTTCGGTTGAGGTGTCGTTTATCGAGGCGATGAAAGGGTGCAAGCGCGAGGTGCGCACGTTGACCCGCACGGTGTCGCTGACGATCCCACCGGGCACGCAGCCGGGGACGAAACTTCGCCTGAAGGGCATGGGCCTCGAAGTGGGCGGTGCCACCGGCGACCAGTATGTCGAGGTGAAGGTGACGCTTCCTACGACGCTGACAGAGAAACAGAAGAAGTTGATAGAGGAGTGGGAGAAGTAGATATGAAGTGGTTTTGCATATACTGTTTCGAGGACAAGCCTGAAAGATCGTCCAAGGCACATATTTTCCCGCGCAGCCTCGGAGGCCGATTCTGGTACGATCAGTGCTGCGAGAGCTGCAACAGTGTTCTCGGCCGCTCACTAGAGTCACAAGTGAAAGATTCACTGTTCCTTGCGTTCGGCATCGATCGGTTTGCAATGGTCGCAAAGGAAGATGCTTTCGGACAACTGCAGATCTCGCATGACGAAACGGGAGTGCCCATAAGATTCTCTGGAGACACGCTGATCGCAAAACCACGCCTCTACTCCGACGGAACTATGTCTGGCAACAAAGAGTATGTATCGGAGCGTATTCTGGACCATGTGAGGAAGTCGTCTCCTAACCTCTTGCAGTATTCCCGTGAACGGCTAAGTGCAGGGGAGAAGACGGTTGATCTCCCGGGGGAGAGGTTGATAATTAGAACGGTGGATATCGGTGGAAAGATCAAGTTTGTAGGACGTACTGTATTCCCCGTGAACATCTTGGCGAAGATTGTGTTTGAAGCCATGTTCTCTTTTGGTGTATATACAAATGCCGTTATGCGCCAGTTCTACGAAACGACGTTTACTGTCTTTCATAATGGAGAGCACTCAACAAGAATCGAAATCAAAGATGATTTCCGGCGGCGAGTAGGTGTCAGCGGAGCTCAGGTGTTAGCAAGCGGCGCAGACCTGACGAAGGTGGACTACCAACCTTTTCATAGAATTGACTTCAGGGTAAATAGTGAGGGGATTGCATATGTCATCGTAAACTTCTTCGAAGCACTTTCATTCCTTGTCGTGGTAGGTGAAGCTAACAGAGATAAGGTGTTTCAACCTGAGTTGCTCACTAAGCGCATCATATTCCCTTTCCCTTCCTCTGTTGGTAATTCGGAGCACAAACTGATTATTGAGGAGTTGCTGGATCGACACGCACACCGTCACTTAGAGCAGGATGAGTATGCTGTGCGACTTTGGAAAAGCTACATCGAGTTCTCAGGCAAAAGCAAATCGTAGTACAGAATCCCCTGTCCGCTTTGGACGGGTGGTTCGGCCAAACAGAACGGAACCGGCAGGTGCCGTCATCGCGGCGAAACGGCTTGTTGAAAAACCCCTATGGACGACGTGCTGTCAGGCGACTCTGCCTGACAGTCTTGCAGTTACAGGTGTCAGCCAGGGTCGGCTGACACCACAGTTAGACTTTTTCAACAGGTCCGAAAGTGGGGAACCAGTTGTGGTGGTTATGGCAGTATGCTGATGTGCGAACCGACTTAGCAATGGGAAATGAAAGCATAAGTGAACAGATCTTCGAGCATAACTGGGTACCCGCTTTCGGACCTGTTGAAAAAGTAGTGTTTTTTGGTGATTGGGGGTAGTTGTATGTGGTCATGCAGACAAGACGGAATAATCAGCAGCAGGAGATGATGGT
>Ga0315278_10001363_pt1 | contig 21377 bp, 24 predicted proteins | sample YL17G06_0_MG_FD_203880 | JGI IMG/M metagenome (GOLD analysis project Ga0315278, IMG submission 203880) | Sediment microbial communities from Yellowstone Lake, YNP, Wyoming, USA - YL17G06_0 | ecosystem: Environmental > Aquatic > Freshwater > Lake > Sediment | place: USA: Wyoming | collected... | reverse complement strand
GCGTCAAATTCTAATTTATAAACTTTAGCGGTTCGCCCATGGGTCTTTATATGGCCCGCGAGAGACTTATAACGAATAAAACAAACTTGACATTTTACTGTCGGAGACAGGCGTGCTGACATACTTACCATCCTTTAATTCCCCGTATTTTATTCCCCTTTCTTTAACTAACGTAATGCTAAACAGAACCTTTCCACCCTTCCCTACTCACAACCAGAATAGCCGCAACTCAAGCATTCAGAACATGTGGAAGTAAGAATTACATTCGTAGATCCACAGGCAGAGCACTTAAGACTTTCTTTACGCTCCTCATCAGACATGTACTTTTTAAGAACACGAGACAACGCTTTGCTAAACGCTGTCACTTCTCCATCGCACTTAGACAGCTGGGTCACCAAGGCGCTCAGGGGAGCCCCATGCCGCAAGCTAGAGGACAGTAGTCGAGTAATCATCCTATGTTCATCTGATATAAGTAAAGAGGCTACGTCCTTTATTATGATCTTATCTTCTTCCGCGGTCCCTATCACAAGCTTGTACTTCCCTTGCCCAAACTTAATCAGCTCTCCTTTAACTTTACTCGGAGATATTTCAATTTGATCCTCGGGGAAACAGAACGTTTCATAGGGCCGACCGTGAAGTAGCCCTATAAGAACCTTCCACTTTTCTCCCCGCACACTGACTGTATGAATATCACAGGACACATGCTCTGGACGCACGGGCGCATGCAGAGTTACCAAGGTCTTAGACCGATGTTTACGATCCGCGTACTGCTTCTTTATATTCTCAAGAATTTGGGTCTTAGACCCGTCTCTATAAACCGCGGTAGACTTGATATTCAAATCGTAAGCCATTATGTAAGCGCCCATAATATCCTCTACAGAGGCGTCGTTGGGCATATTTACCGTCTTAGAAACAGAAGAGTCTACCTGCTCAGCAAAGACAGCCTGCATCTTTAAATGGTCTTCCCAAGGAATATCTTGTGCTTCTTCAAAGTACTTAGGCACGCGCTTGTGCTTTCTAAGTTCCTTCAGGCTATACCCGTACTGACTATAGTCAATCTCCTTCTCCTTAAGCCACTGATGAAAAGAGGGACAGCCGTCCGTGTAGGTTCCTACATTGGAGTTACGAACAAACGCCATAGCAAAATAAGGTTCGCAGCCAGAAGAGTACCCTGTAATAGTACCAGTAGTTCCGGTCGGAGCCTGAGTCAGAATAGTGACATTCGCGATGCCATGCTTCTTTAATTTCTCGTCTAAGTCCGGACGCTCTTTTATTAGTTGTTGTATAAACTTACTCTTGACAAACTCTTCATACTTAAAAGCTGAGAAAGCTCCGCGCTCTTGAGCTAAGTCTATGGAAGCCTCATAGGCAGCGTGCTTAATGAACTTCAAAACTTTCTTAGCGAAAACCCGTCCGCTATCCTCACTATAAATATGCTCCGTACCACTTCTAACGGATGCCCTAATCAGCATCTCATGCATGCCTATTGTCCCCAAACCCACACGGCGCTCAAGAAGATTATTCTTATCAATCTTATCTACGCCCGTATGATTCAAGTCTATGATATGATTTAGAGCCCGGACCAGCTCGGTAACCGCTATCTTCAGACCATCCCAGTCTACGCTACCGTCTTCATTTACAAACTCCGGAAGTATCACGCTGGATAGACAGCATACAGACCATTGAGGAAGAATTTGCTCAGCGCATGGGTTCGTAGCATCTAGCGGATTAAAATATTCCCCGTTATGGTATACTCGAGCACGGTCTATAAAGAAAATACCCGGGCAACCGTCTTCCCACGCGTTAGTACAAATACGACTAAACCACTCCTTCGCTGTAATATCATAGGGTTCACTAACAAGTTTCAAACCCGCCGTATTTCGGAAAGGAACGTTATTCAAAGCCTCATGTAAGGCCACCGTTTCGTCTGGGGCACATACAGTTATGTCCGTGACCTCTTCTAAAACTTCACCATTAGCAAGATACTCTTTAGCGGTGTGCTTATAATCCCACAGGTGCCACGGCGTGTCTTTCCAATGCAAAACCCAAGGTTTATCCGAGTCACGCTTTACCTGTCGCATAAACTCGTCAGACAGGGCCACAGACACATTAAAGGTCTGCCAGGCATGCGGATTAAGCCACTGCCACTGCTTAAACATAGCCTCGTTAGTAACAACAGAAAACTTCCGTATATTCTCCCAGTTACTTTTAGACTTCTTAGATATAAATTTCAATAACCCGGGGTGCCAATCTTCCAGAATACCCATATTAGCACCGCTTCTATTGCCTCCCTGCTGCACATTAGACGAAAGATAGCCCATAGCTGTAATAAAACCTTCGGGGCCGCTAGAGCGTGAATTAGCCCCCTTACACCACGAACCACTGGGACGAAGCTTAGAGAAATTTATACCCGTTCCACCCCCGTGAGCTTGGATATGGAAATGAATTCTTTGGCATTCAGAGATAGCCTCACGACTATCGTCTATCCCTAAAACAAAACAGTTAAACATATTCTTTATACCGGTGCCTGCCTGTGCAAGCGGGCGCCCGGCGTACATTATCTTCTTATCTTCACACAACTCCTGCGCTAACTTCTTATGTTCAGCGGTGTCCTTTTGATAAATATAGTCGTTAACCCGCTTAAAAGTCTGAAAGATATCAGTCTCTACTGCGTCGCCTGTGGTGTCTTTAAGAAAGTACCGAGACTGAGCAATCTGTGCGTGCGCGGGATTTAAAAAATACGTATCCGGTGTATACTTGGCCATTAGAGCAAGCTCTCCTCATATCTTTGTGTAATGGTATTTATCGTTAATCTATCCAGGCACTGCTATATTTTCAAAACGGTCACCTATCTCCAAGTTATGCTCCTCAAAAAACCGCATCGGCACTTCTAAGGCATATCGAACAGGCATAGAAGAGGCACGTGTAAATCCTAAAACAGGGTCTAAGATTGACGTCTCCCGTATCTCCATGTCCTCGGAAAGAAAAGCCACCTCAACAGGCATAAGTAGCCCCTTAGGTGTCATTATAACGGCCATTTCTACACCAAAATCGAAAAGCATACCGTGATAGGGGTCTAAAACACTCACCCCTTTTAGTCCGCGCATAAGATCTATAGCCCGCGTAGCTATAGAGAACTTAAACTCCTTATCCTTGATCGCAAAAGCTTTACCTTCGGGCAAGACTTGCATCGATTTGTCTCCTTATGAATAGATATCTCTGTAAATCTCTCTTAGTGAGATCTATTTCTATACTGACTTCATTTAGTACATTAACTACTTCCGAAAAACTATTGGATAACTCTGAAAAAGGCACACCACCAACTTGTCCATAAGCACTAGAACCTATATCTATATAGTCTCTAATAGTCACAGCACGCCGCCTATTAGCCAGGGCCTCGGGGAAAATCCCAGCAACAAACATCGCTATGTCCCCAGAAAGCTTCAAATACTCTGCTCTTTCTGGACCACCGGTATCAGAGGCCAACCTCAATAGGTCCCCTGGATAAATAGACCCAGGAAGAACCTCGGGTGCGGAAACAAAACCACAGAGCACACCCACAATGTATTCCTCGGAAGAAGGAGTAAGTACGGATTTCTGCTCTTTGTTACTTTTTCTGACAAGACCTAAGAAAACAACACTCAGGGTTTCGCCTGTTATCGCCACTTTAGACCCCCAGATTACTTACTCCAAAACTTCTTTATAGCTACGCCTACTTGATCATTAACACCTACGGGTACAGTCTTAATAAACCTATGGAAAGCATCACGCATAATCTCGGCCTTCCTAACGGATACTTCTTCAGCTTTACCCTCATCTACTTCGGATACAACCTCGTCATGTACAGTAAACAATAAACGTGCACCACCAATAGAATCGTAGTACTCCTGCAGCTCCACCAGGGCCGCTTTAGTGATATCTGCATTGGTGCCTTGAATAACCTGATTATTGCCCATACGAATGGTCGCCCCTTTGGCGCGCCTAAAAATTTCCTCATCAGACATGTCTGGGAGGTAATAGTATCGCTTCCTTCCCAAAAGGGTCTTGCTGTATCTATTTACCAAGCAAAGGTGGCCATTCTTATCCAGCCACCGCTTAATCCCTGAGTACTTAGCAAAATACCCGTCTAACATAACTTGCGTTTCTTCCTTGGACGTCCTAAACGTCTCTGCCAAAGAGAAAGCACTGATACCATACGGAATACCAAAGTTGATCGCCTTCGTCTTTTGTCGGTAATCCCCCACCAGCTTATAAACTCGAATATCTTCGGCGGTGGCCTTAGATATATGTCCACCTTCATCTAGTTTCTTTACTCGTTTAAAAGTAGCCAACTCTTCGTCAGAAAATCCGAAAACCTGTTGAGCTGTAATCTGATGCAGATCCTGATTGTTATGAAATATAGAAAGGAAACCTTTGTCTTGTGACACCTCGGCAAGAATTCTTAATTCGCACTGGCTATAGTCTGCGGTAAGAATCATCTTACCCGGAGAAGCCACGAAGCACTCCCGGAAAGAGAGCTGTACCTCTTCGTCTCCACGATCTTGGGGTATATTCTGAATATTAGGCGAGTCAGAGCTTAATCTACCGGTATCCGCACCGAGCTGATGGAGAGTACAGTGTAATCTACCTGTAGTTTTATTAATCTTTTTTAAAAGACTTTCACCATAAGTAGAGATTAACTTTTTGTAAGCACGATACTGCAAAACCATGTCAGCAACTGGATGCTTACAATTTTTTAGAACCTTTTTATCCGTACTTTCTAATTGAACTCCTAACTTTCTAAAACAATCTAAGATCTGGTCATTACTGTCTATATTAATAGTAGTAGCCCCAAATAGTGTATTCTGATCAGAGAGTACGGCTACCTCTGCTGTGAGCTTATCAAAGTAAAAGTTAGCTTTAACGTCGGCCGAAGAAATAACCTCTCTCCATTTTTCCTTATTAATCAGAATACCTTCTATCTCCATTTCAGAACATGGTTTTATAAAAGAAAATTCCAAAATAGCGGTGTCAAGCAGTCCCTCTTTTATAAGTTCCTCTGACAATAAGTCGCATAGCGGATGAAGAACAAGAATATCTTCCGCGGCGTACTTAAGCTGGCTCTCGGTAAACTCCCTGTTATACTGAAAATTTATGAAGGTTTTACGAACGTCCTTATCTAAAGTCATACCCAAATACTTATTACAAAGGAAAGCAAGACTCTTGTAAGGAAACCGACGCTTATTCTTATCCCGCATACCAACAATATCGTCTTTACCGCAAGTGAGTATGCGATAGGCGAGCATGGTGTCAAACATATTATTAACGGTTATACCCGTATTTATTTTCGTTGACTGATAATCAAACTTAGCGTTATGGAGAATCTTTACGATTGTCTTGGACTCCAAAATAGGACGTAAGATGTTTGTATCTATACGCCTGGCATCAAATACATAAGCTGCCTCTTCTGTTCCAAGTTGCATGAGAAGTAGTTTAGATCTCTTACTTATGATATCTAAACCCGTTGTTTCTGTATCGTAACCCAACCGCGAAAACTGGGAAAGGTACTCTACGGCCTCAACGGCTTTTTTATTACTCTCTATATAGAAAAAGTTAGAAGAACTCACTTTAAATCTTTCTTTCTTTTAGAAATCTGCTTTATTACAGCTTCCTCAAAATTAACTTGCGTCTCAAAACCCAAAATTTCTTTAGCGGGTTCTGGATCGGAAACAGAACTAACTACTCTAATCAGAGGGCTATCACTAAACTTAAAAACTGTCTTAGAGTCGCAAAGTTCTTTTAGCGCCTGTGCTAACTCCATCATACTAACACCTACCCCCGTACCTACATCGATACCCGATATTTTAGAAAAATCCAAGTCTAGCAGGGAAACAAGAGCGCGAGCAGCGTCGTCTACGTGAAGATGATCTTTCACGGCTTTGGGACCAAAGAGATGAATGTTCTTATTCAAAATGAGATTATCAATCAGAAAATTAATCACCCCAGATGAAGTGTAAACGGAGGAGTATCCGTAAATCTCCGCTAAACGTAACGTGGCTATCGACATCCCCAAGTCTGGACAGGTGAGTTCTAATAAGGATTCCGAAGCTTTCTTAGCGATCCCTATATGCGATAGCGGGTCTCTGGCGGATTCGCACGACGCATAGATTATCTTCTTAGGGACTTCCCCTTTTAAACGAGCGCACGCGTCTATTAAATTAGCTGTACCCACATAGTTTACTTCGGCACATAACTTAAAATCTCCAATATTCTCAGGACGAGTGATATACGCAGCAAGATGATAGACTACGTCAGGACGAAAACGGTCTACGAGATGATAAATATCATAATAATTTCGAATGTTTCCCACAACGGGGTTTTGTATTTTCTTCTTTTTAACAAAGTCTTTGGGAAAGCCGTGTACAAAGGTGTCGAGGATACTTATTTCAATATCCTTTCTTTTAGCTAACAAGTTAACTAGAACACTCCCTAGAAAACCTCCGCCCCCAGTAACTAACACTTTCATCATCAAACCCCTATCTTTACATCGTCCCCATGAATCTTCTTAGCTTCCGTAGCATAATCCTTATACGCCCTATCTGTTTCTAATAACTCTTTTGGTAACTCTTCTGGATGATACCACACAAAATAGGTTAAGAAGGCCTCTCTAACTTCAGAAGCACCGTCGTACGGTACTTTTCTTCCTTCGTGTTCAATCCCGTACTCAGAGGTGCCGTCCAAACGATATTTTATAAACCAATCCTTAAGGCGTTGATCAACATTTCCTTTAACCAGATACTCCTCTACGGCTATCCAATTTTCAAAGGAACCTATCTCAGCTAAAAGAGCCCTAAAAGGACGCCACAGCGCCTGATTTTCACCAAGATTTGGTCCGCCCCCGAACGTATAGAAATTTCTGAAACCTCTAGGCCAGATAATGTTCTCTCTCTTTATATGCTCGTAAAGTACCTCCTGATTAGTGTTAGCAGCGTCCTCAACCTGCATTGGACGTACGCCAGACGGAGGTATAAGAGTTTCGTGTAAAACGGAGTCTGCATAATGAATTCCAGGTTCCCAGAAAAATATTAATGGCTTCCAAAAATTATCAAGATTTTCCCATACCCTAGAGTTGTCTCTACCCAAACTCACACTACGACAACGTATAGCCATCTGATTAGCACCCTGACTAAGCATCAGAGCACCCGCGTTATGTATATTCTGCATTAAATATTCAGAATAAAATTCGTCGTCATCTGCCACACAGCATAGAGAAACCTCATCTGGTTCACGGAGCTCTCCCACTCGAATCAGGTACTGATTTCTACTTTTAGGAAAATTATCGCACCACTTAAATTCAACAAGAGAAACCTTAGGCTGTTCCTTTAACCATTCAACAGACCCGTCAGTAGAACCCCCGTCTACAATCACAAAATGATCAAAATAAGGAAAAGCATGCTCTAAATTAAAACGCATCATCTCTAAGCGATTGACAACCATTTGACAAAAATAAGTTTTCATTTTCATATTAAGTCCTTTTATAGATCGTAAATAAATTTCTGTACGGCCTTGTAAACTTCTGGATAGGAATGCGCATGTATCGCTTCCTGACAGGTAAGAACCGATGCTTCGAATAAATCCTTATCCGTCCACATCATTTCTATAAAATCTGCCACCTCGTCATCAGAAGCATTCTCTTTCACATACGGGATATCGACGTGGTCATAAGGCGGGCAGTTTTTCTGATTCTCAAATATAACAGGAAAACCTCCTAATACTACGACTTCTAGAATAGACGGAGCCATTATCGGATGATGGACACCAAGAAGTAGTTTAGATTTAGAGAGAAGAGAAAGCGCATAGTCATAAGGAACCCAGTTAGCAAAACTTTCACTCCCCTTAGACAAAATAGAAGAAAACAACTGCTTAGTTTCCTGTTCCTTTTCTTTAGGGTAGTTTTTACGGTAATCCCCTTGAAATAGTTGAGGACCATCTATAAAGGTTCCAGAAGCCCCGTGGTTCTCCACCAGGCGAGCTATACCTCGCATTGCCCCGAGGATATACTGGGGCTCCTCATTCGCATTTTTACTATACCAATGAAATTTAGTTTTAGTAAAATCAGGAGGAACAACCTTATCATGCGTAAGTAGGGGTAAAGGAATCCCTTTCTGACGACCAAAGTTATACATGTAAATAACAGGAAGAACATCGTGTACCGGATGCGTGTCCTCAACAGGAAAGACCGTGGCCCATACCCGCTTTGTCGGTTTGAACGTATCAACCTGTGGAGTTACATTTGTCTTGTGAAGCTGAGGCAGATCAGAAAAAGCGTCCATTGAAATCATCAAATCACATTCTTTTGGATATGCGTCATTCCAGACTGATGTAAAGGTTACACCCCTATCCGTATACACACCCAAGGGGTCGTTACTAAACACAGTCACGTCGTGACCTTGTGTCCGGAGAACACCAGCTAAGTGAATAAGCCAACGTCCCTCCCCTCTAATACGGGAATTAAACCCCTCGTAAAACTGCCCCGGAGATGCAATATAAATTCTCATTTACCTCCCCTCTTTCATCGCCTGAAATTTGGTATACCATTTAATTGTCTTCCGCAAGCCTTCTTCCAAACCGATAGGGGAGAAATTAGGCAAGAAAGAAAACAACTTATCTAAAGCTAGCCACTGCTCCTCTATCTCCTTAAAAGTCTCAACTTTTTCAACTATTACAGGACGTAGTGCTGAACCGCTGAGCTTACAAATCAGTTCCATTACGTCTGCTACCTTATGTTTTGAACCTGAACCTAGATTAATAGCATGCCCCCGCGTATCTTCAATTCGTTCCATCAGTTTAACTATTGCTAAAGCGGCGTCTTGTACGTAGATGAACTCACGTATGTACTTGCCTACACCTCCGTAAAGTACAGGCGCTTCCCCGTTTAAAATCCTAAGAATAGAACCAGGTATAATTCTACTTAAATTCATATCCCCAGGACCATAAAGATTAGCACCTCGGATTGTAAAAGTCGGTAAATTATAGTTATGGTCATACGCCTTTGCTACGAGCCCAGCACACGCCTTGGAGACCTCATAAACATTCGAAGGCTTAAGGGCCTGATCTTCCCTATAAGGTAGGTCTTTAGAATCGAACGAGCCGTAAGACTTATCACTTTCCATGCACATGACGCCCTTAACAGTGCCTACGGATCGTGCAGCTTCTAAAACTATAGCCGTACCCAGTATATTAACTCTAAAACAACCAAGAGGGTCGTTGGAACATGTTCTAACAATGGCATCGGCGGCGCAATGAAAAACGTACTCTACTTCATAGTTAGCCATAACTTCTTGCATTCTTTCCAAGGAAGTTATATCCCCATGACAAGTATCCATACGCTTATCCAAACCCTCAAGAACAAGATAAGAGTGCTTCTTCACATCGTGGGCTAAGGCAACCACACTGGCCTCTCGAGCTACTAGTTCCTCGGCGATGTGTGCCCCAAGAAAACCAGATGCCCCAGTAATTAAAACAGTTTTATTCTTAAAATCTACAGGCATTACTAAACTCCTTTCACTATCTTATCGTAGCGCTCATTATGTGCAGCTTGTACTTTACTACTCTTATAATGCATAATACAGAACCTTGCGTACTTATCCCGCACATTGTGTTTAAAATCTACTTCCGTTCTATTCTTAAAGTTAATTATAGTTTCGTGAACTCGTCCGCTGTATCTACAGTAGTTACGAAACAACCGGTATTGGTGATCGGGGTATGGGGGTACCCACAAGCCGTCTATCATATTCTTACGCGGAATACCATAACAATCAAATTCTTCCGGAGAATTAGGAAGTATCCCCTTATCTATAAGTGATCTCGGATCCTCTATTAGAGGACGAATTATATCTAGTAGAGGCGGAACTAACCGCTCGTCCGCGTCGTGTACATAGATCCAGTCTGTAGCAAGCTGTTCGATGGCGAAATTCTTCTGTGCAGAAAAATCGTTATTGAAAGGTCTTTTAAATACCCGAGCACCCAATTTTTCCGCCCACGAAACCGTAGCGTCTGAAGACCCCCCGTCAACCACTACTATATCGTCCACTGCAAAATAGAATTGAGCCAACGCCATCGGAATATTAGTTACCTCGTCCTGGGCAATCATGGCCAGCCCGAGTGTTTGTTTAGACATGTCGGTCCCCTTGGTCTATCTTGGTAAGCCTATCAATGAGCATATCCCCAACCTTATCTCTAGTAAAGTGAGTCTGTATATACGCGCGGGCTCGAGCGCCCTTTTCTTTGGCCTCGTTCCGATTCTCGTAGACATGCCGCATAGTCTCTATTGCTTGTTTAGCGTTAACGTCCGCCCAAAACTGATCCCCCCTGTAATAAGGAGACCAAGGCATACCGCTTACGGGAGTTAACTGATAATCTAGTAGATAGGAGTTGTCTTCCTTTAAAAACTCAGTCTGCCCTCCGTACCCTGTAGTAATTACGGGCTTACCACACGCCGCTGCTTCAAAATGGGGAAGTCCCCAGCCCTCGGACCGTTGCAGAAGAACAAAACAATCTCCTCGTTTATGAAGAGAAAGCATATCTTCGTTACTCATATTGGCCACGACCAGGAAAAGTTTCGGGTAATGATCTAAAGCGAAAAAACCACGGAAATCTAAAATAAACTTCCTTATGCCTTCTTTATCCCCGTCCTGATTATTAAGATATGTTTTTAGAACCAAAATAACGTCATCCCTACCCGTAAAAGCTGCCATGTACGAAGAAAGTAATCCGTATGGATTTTTACGCTCCTGCCATTGAAAAATAGAGTAAAATACAAAAGTATCGGGAGCTACACCCTCTAAATTGAAATCTTGAACACTTTCTAAATCTGGAACTTCTATAGCATGGGGGATCTTATACAGAGGTCTAGTGACACCCGACTCTTTAAACACTTCCATATTCCAATCGCAAGGTAACCAAACCTCGTTTACCCGATTACAGGCCTGCGCCCAAACCGAGGGTATTTTACTAGTTTCCCAAACCGTATAACCTATTTTATAGACAGAGTTTTCCTGTGTCAATACGTGCGCCCAAAGATCTGGCGTAATATGTGTGACTATCTTATCGTAAGAGATTGGGAGGTTCACCAAAGATCTGAGAATTTCCCCATCTTTACCTAAATCCGGACGGGTATTCTCAAATGAAACCGGAGTAATCGTAATAGGATAACCCTTCTTATAAATAGCCAACACATAATTACGAGCGGCTTCCGCATACCCAGAGCCATCAAAAAAAGGCCCTATATACTTTACTCCATTCATATTAAAGTACCTCACCTTTTAAAACGGGGTTGACGGACTCTAGACTCGGCGCAACAATCTTTTGCGTCGCTAGCGTCTCAAAAAGGCTAACCCACTGCGGTGTTACATGCTTGCCCCAAAGCAAGTTTTCAGTGACCATCTTATAAGCCGCGTCTGCCCTCTTAACTCGTTCCTCGGGGTGATCATAAGCAAAGACTAACTTCTCTACTAAATCTGGAATGTGCGCCACCGGACGAAGAACCTCGTTATCGTTAGGAAGAACGGTTATATGATCCATATCGCCACCGCTCTTGTAAGTAAAACCGGTCTCCTCAGTAATACGCTCACCAAGTCCTGTGTTCATCGGAAAAACTATAGGCACTCTACAAGCCATGGCTTCAATAAACGATAACCCCCAACCCTCACCAAGCGTAGTACTTATAACTAAGTCACTCATGTTATAGATAAAGTTTAATACGTCCAAAGGAAATCCTGTAGCGGGGGAAAAGTTATTCGGAAGAATAACATCCTTACTCATATCCAGACCGAAAGACCGTATAACCTCCGGTAGATTCCAACCTTGATCAATAGGCGCCATATGCAGATAGAGCACTGAGTCCGGCCGATGCTTTCTAAACTCTACGAAAGCTCGAAGGGTAGCCGGAATATCCTTCCGCTGTTGGTTCCGATTAACGTTAGTGATTATAAACTTATCAGCTAGCGGCCCAAGATATTTCCTTCTAAAATCCAATATCTGCTCTTTAGGCATCGGTTTAAAGATAGCCGGTTCTACACCGTGAGGTATAATCTTAAGTCTATTTTTTAATTCCGGTACAAGCGCTACGGACTGGTCGAATCCAAATTGAGTATATGTAACCGGTACATCTACGCCTGCGGCACTTTCTACCCAAGCTTTCTTCGGGATACCATCAATAGGATAATAGAAAACACTCTTAAAGCGTTTTCCAGCCTGCCGTAAACTGCCTAAAAGACCTGGGAGATTATCAAGAATAAAAGTATCTTGCATAAAGAACAGCATATCATACTCCAGCTGCGGGTCTAACAGATGCTGTTGTAATCTTTGCCGCCCATACGGATCTTTAGTATTATTAATAGCCATGGGCCAAATAGGAAAGGGATAGCCGTGCGGATCTCCCCAATAGTTTATACCTAACACTTGTATCTCAAATCTTCCGGTAGCGTGTAGCGCTGGTAATATATTTCTGGACACTTGTCCGAACCCTGTAGCACAGGTAGGAGAGTCCCCATAGAAAATTATACGATATTTTTTCTTATCTGGTTTGTCAGAAATGCCTTGCAAATTTACTCTGTTTAGAAAGCTCGGTTGGACCATCTGTAATATCTCCCTTTATTAGTAAAAAAGCCCTAAATATATGATTCCGCGATACATCTAAAACCTCACCGTGTCTATCCGTTACATAAATGGTGTGAGGTGTGAACTTAACAACGTTTCCAAAGATCTTACCACCACTTTTTAATTGAATACCTATAAATGGATTGTGTAACTCTTCAAGCTGCTTCTTCGTCTTGTTCAGCATCGTCAAGAGGTATTTCCTCCTCTATAGCAGATTTCCGGACAACATACGACGCAGCCGTGTAGGATACTTTCCCTACTCTACCAATAGCTGCCTTATATTCCGGATGCTCTTTAACGTATTTATCTAGTCTAGACTTATTAACGGTAAGTACATTAAAAACATCGGTATGGGGAATAATCGTAATGACATCCTCGATATCAAAATTGGTACGAGAGGATTGCATACTTTGCAGTTCTTGGCCACCGGCCGCAATTTCTCTACCCATCATAAAACGTTCGTTAACCATCATTTTTAATTCACGCTGACGGCTTTCTATAATAGACTTCTTGTCAGCTATTTCTGTCCAGTGCGTTAAAACCTCTTCGTCACTCATTTCACTGATAGTTTTAAAACCAGGTTCTCTAGCAGATAAGAAGTTCTGGTAAGCTGGGCAACGATCTTTATAGTCACACCAGCCGCACAGACGATTTAATGTGCCCGTAGCCTCTGACTCCTCGAGTTTGTTGACCTGAGTCCAGGTGGCGGATAAGAACTCATTAAAACTCTTTCTATCCTCATCTGTACGATACGTAGAAACTTTTTTACCAATGCGCACGTAGTCTAGGAACAAAACTCGATTTGGGTACTGCGGCCAAACAATACTTCCAGCAAGATCATACATAGACAACTGAACGTCTGTTAAAAGTTCGTTGTTAGTAAGTGCATTCCTAGCGGTTTTATAGTCATAAATCCCTATAGTATCGGGAGACAGTTCTACAACCTTATCTATAGCACCCACTATGGGCACTCCAGCCGGAGAAGTAAGACGGAAAAAATGTTCGATTCCATCTTCTAAAACCTTCTCACTTGGGTCATACCCATCTATATAAGAAACTACTATTTGTCTTCCTTCTTTAAAAAAAGTCATATCTTCTAAGCCGGCCTCAGTAGCATTATTCATAAACGTAGCTACAGCAAAGTCGTAGTCCGATGCGTCAGGAAAACTCTGTTTAGCGATCATCCTTCTCGTAAATTGCTCTATAGCCTCATGCACTGCCGAGCCAAGTTTCGCGTGATCTCCTTTTACGGAACGCGCACTCCTATCGGACCGGTATAGAAATTTTAGATGGCACAGCAAAAAATCCTTGATGGCCGATGCCGATAAGTATGAAACACCCATTACTTTTGTCCTCCATATGAACTTTTTGATTTAGATAAATATTCTAAAGCGCGTGATAAAAGAATAGGATCTTCACGCAAAAACCCAAGCGCCGAATTACAACGATAGCAAAGTAATCCTCTTACTTGTCCTGTAACATGGTCGTGATCCACAGATAAATACCACCCTGCTATTTGGTCATGTTTACAAATAGCACACTTATTAGACTGTTCAACCAACATAGCATTATACATACCAAGAGTAATTCCATATTTTTTAAGATACTTGGAATTTCTACCGGCCTCTTTTGCAGCGTTAGAACCATTGTATACGCGATGTTTTTCTGATAGTATCTCTCTATTATCTTTATAATACTTTTTACGAGACTCTATAAGCATTTCCCTGTGTTCTTGAACATAGGTACGCTGACGTTTTCTCACCTTATCTTTATTTTCCTTATAATACTTTGCTGTTCTTTTAGGATTTCTTTCGTTAAAAACATGAGCATTAACACTTCGACATGTTTTACAAGAAACATAGCCGTTGTATAGATACCTATTTTCCTCGATTAAAGCGTGTCCGTTTTTACAGTGTGTTCTCATACGTGTCTTCACTCTTCTTCGCTTTCTTCTAGCATTTCATCCGTTTCCCACTCGTCAATCAAGGTACGGAGAACTTGTGCATGCTCGTCTTCTTGAAATAACAAGCACCTTTTACAATGTTTTCTAAGTTTCCAGAATTTAAATAGAGTACACATATCTAAAGAGTACGCTCGCTCATCGTGCCAGCACCTAACCGCCGTGGTCGGCATCTGCTTAGCAATTTCAGGCACCACGTGTCCTTCAAAATGTATGAAATCTTTAGATGTACCAAGAGACTTACGAGAAGCCGAAGGTTTAATTACCTCAAGAGTCGCGGCACCGTTAGGCCTTCTAACCGCCCTTCTTTTAATACCGTTATTTTTTAGTCCCATCGGGCACCACACTGCAAGCAAAATGTAACATCCAGGCATCGGTAATGTCATTATGCTCTTTAAAATTCCAACCCATCTCGAACTCAGAATTAAAATAATTAAATACGTCTTCTTTAGTAACTTTTCCTTCAGTACCCAGCGTTTTTCTGGCCGCAGTGGGCGTCATGAGAACTACTTTTATCTTTTTAGACGATGCCAACTCCGTAGCAACCCCACCAAACTTAGCTAATAACTTTACAGTGTGAATATTACTAAATCCTCTACGGTAATGAACATCTTCGATAACTAATAGTTTCGGCTTATGCTTCTTTAACAGGAGTGCAAGTTCTTTACGAAAGACCACAAGCTTATCTGGAAACTCTAACTTCTCGTCTATCTTAATAATACCACAGTTTTCTTTATCTATAAACCACCCTGTACTTTTCGTAGAAACATCAAGAGCGAGTATGAGCATGTATTAGGCTTTGGAAAGTAAAGTCCTTAGACTCTCGGCCTCCTCCTTGGTTAATTTAGACAAGTCCGGATAACGAACATTTGCTCGTAATATTAGATCCCCTGGAGGACCCCCGTTAAAACCTGCCCCACCCTGCTCAGCAAGACGCAGCTCAGTACCGTTATGTATCCCTTGTGGAATAGAGACCGTTACACGCTTATTGGAAGTCACAACACCTTGACCAGAACAAGGTACACATCGTGTTTTATAAACCCCACCCTGCCCCTTACAACTTTCACAAGTGGTCTGCATAATCATGTTCTGTTGCTGCTGTACCCGCATCCCCGAACCATGACACGTAGAACAGTCTTCTCTGTCTGTTCCCCCGGCACCAGAACACCCAGTACACATACTGAGAACCTCGTACTCCAGACCTCTCTCTGCCCCAAATAAAACATCTGACAAAGTGAGCTCAATAGCAAGCTGAACTGTTTGCCCCCGCATAATAGGGTTCTGGGGTCTCTGCTGGTGTTGCATAAACGTATTAAAAATTATGTCAAACGGGGTACCCGTAGCTCTGAATCCAAAAGGAGATCGCGCGTTAGGAGACCCCGTTAAATCGTAATTTTGCTTTTTCTCGGGATCAGAGAGTACCGAGTAGGCTTCAGAAATTTCTTTAAACTTTTCTTCAGCTGCAACCTGAGTTTCCTTCTCGTGATGCACGTCGGGATGCCATTCTTTCGCAAGACTTCTGTACGCCTTCTTTATGTCGGCTTCAGAAGCATCTCTAGCAACACCCAAAATATTATAGAAATCTTGCATTCCCGCCCTCGCTCATGCAAACCGTATGATGGCCCCGTGAATAATTATGTTCTCTTCCACTTCTTCAATAGCATAAACATTAAAAGCCTGGTTGTCCTCTAGCTGTGGATACTTTCCCAGCGCGAACAACACTCTCGGAAGTTCGTACATATAAAAAACTCCGGCGTCCCTTATAGAAAACTCGTCGTCCCCGGGTATTTTTATGTCTTCGACCAGAGCCTCCTTAGCTAATAATTCACTAATAAGTCCTTCTTTAGGTACAGAAATCTGAACTCTTTCATTATCAACCGTCCACTCATGCTCGCGGGCGGGTATTAACAAAAAACTCGGCGTACCTTTTATAATAGTTGCTTCTTCAGGCATCAGACCACCTCCACCTCGGCAGGCACGTAGTTAGCCACTACCGCGTCGGTAAATACACGCTTCTGGTTAGTACGTGGATCAAGCCAATCCCTCTCCTGGACATGTCCAGTTACACGAACGAAAGGACTAGAATTAGCCAGAACATTAAGACCCTCCGCAAGAGTATCCCAAGCCGTTATCTTTACATAGCAGTATCGAGTCTCTCCAGGATTAGTTCTACTAGGCTCAGGTATCTTAATCTTGGCCTTAAACAACGGGGTCTGACGATCGCCAACCATCTTATAATCAGGCCATACGATCTCACCCTGCAACATGAAATCATTAGCACCTGTAGGGTCTGTAGTCGATTCTAAACCGTCTACAACGATGTCTGTGGTGGCTTTCTTCTGCCCAGCCTTATCCGTGTACGACCGCTCGTTTATACGAGCCGAAATGCGCACACGCGAGTTAGGCGGTAGGGCACCAAGAGCTTCAGCAAACTCTTCCCAAGCCGTAATTCGAAGAAAACTATCCTTCGGCTCTCCGCCTCTATTTGTAACGGGGATTCGAAGCTTTGCTTTAAAAAGCGCCTTCCCCGAGGCAGTGTATTTCAATTCAGGGTATAAAAGTTCCCCTTGCAAAACTACAGTATTAATTCCATCAACCACGGTATACTCCTTTAAAGTAAATTTGAATTTGGTCATCGGTAAGATCTTTTGGGTCCGTACCGTACGGAAGTTCTATTATTTTTGTAGTCACACTATACTTATTTAATACTTTTTCAACCTTTGGTGCTCCTTCTCTCCCCGCAGCATCGGCATCCAATAGTATATATGCTGTTTGTGCATACCTTGAAACTAAGTCAGCCTGTACAGGGGTCATGGATGTACCCATAATAGCTACTGCGTTATATATGCCCTTCATACACAGATTCCATACATCAACAAAACCCTCAACAATAATTAAAGTTCCCTCAGGGCTGCCCGCGTACCACTTAGCAACATTAAGATTGTAAAGAACTGCCCCTTTCTTTATGTTCCTAATAAGAAAATATTTCGGATCCTCATCACTGTCTATGCGACGCCCACTTATCGTAAGGAGATTTCCCTCGTCATCCCGGATAGGTATGGTTGCCCTCTCTACACCATAAGGATCTGTCCAACCGCCTACCTCATAGAAATTTAAAACTTCATCCGGAAAACCACGATCAGAGAAATAAGAATTTCTGTTAGCAATCATTTCTGGAAGATACTCTTGTAAAGAAGCATTAAGTTCTTGTGGAAGCCGAGACCTATGTTCCCGAACTTCCTTTTTTATAGCACTATCATATTTTGCCTGGGCGTATACTTCATAAAACTGCTCTTGGTTATCTAAATCAATCCCTGCAATTGCTGCTAAAAACTTAACACTCTCTACGAAAGACCGCCCGGACGCTTTCTGAACCAACCCGACTAAATCTTGATTGTCTTCTCCCTCGCAATGCCTCGTATAACAAGTCCAAGTTTTAGTATCTAGGTTAAACCTAAACCCCGTGGGATTATCCCCACCGTGAATCTTACACGGACCTCGAAGCTCCTTCGAGCCACGCTTAGTAATATCAAAACCAAGACGGTCTAAAACGACCTCGGCATCCACGATACTTTTTATACGAATAATTGTTTGTTTATCTATTTTCATCTACTGCGCTCTATTTTATCTAGTGTGCTGTATTAGCGTCTATTGCACGTTTTATCTCATCGAAAACGACCTTCACACTAGCTTTAATGGCCGGATCCGTTAGGTCTGGAACATTCTTTATACCTGCGGTGCGATATCGTGCTAATTCACGAGCGATAACTGCAGTCACGGAATCCTCTACGTCTTCAAAAGAACTATTAATATTAGTTTCCACAATTTTCTTTACGTCTACACTCACACGCGATAATAGTACCCAAGCGTCATGCACATCAAATACCCCAACCTTATCCTCACGACTCCCAGCTAAAACTCCAAAAATGGCCGGTAAAAATGGAAGTACAGTATTAACAGCTGACTTTACTTTGTCTGACGTGTAGTAATAATAAAACAGGAATCCAAATCCTGCAAGTGCCCCTACTAGTATTAGAACATTTAGAATAGACTTAAACTCAAACATCGTTATCCTCCTCTGGATTTTTAGATTTTTCTAAATCTTTCAATTGAACATCTGCTTCCCACATACGTATTAAATCCTTACGAAAAACTATATCTAAACCAAACTGATCTGTACCCCCGCCCCGTGTTTCCAAAACCTGTAGACGGTGGGTACCCATCTTTAAGTAGGTGCTTAGCCCGTGTTCTTCTTTTAATTTCTCTATCTCGTCCTTAGTTTTGGCTGAAAGTCCTAACAAAGTATTGGCGTACCGAAGAATTCTATCCGAATCGGCAAATTCAGAGGCTGTGGCCCGACCTTTGTTTGCACCCATCCTGCCTATCTGCGCCGCTGTAATAACAGGTATCTGTAATTGACCCGCAAGATTCTTTAATGATACACATAGATACCCCAAGGCCTGATGTTCTTTCACATTGCCTATCAATTGAAGATCGGCATCTGGGAGTTTTATATAATCAAAAATTAAACACCCTATATCATACTGATGCCTATACTTCTTCGTAAGAGCGGTCACTCCCTCGGGAGTAAAATCAGGGTAATACTTATGCATAATACGGCCAGTAGAAATAACGGCTAACGCCTCTTGAACTTGCGCAGACTGTACGGGATCATCCTTATAAGTACCACTTTTCAAAATTCTTTCCGGCACACCCGACATAATCGAGGCTAAACGAAAACGCTGTTCTCTACTACTCATCTCGGTATCCAGAATAAGTACGGGAACCTTCTGTACATACGCCATATGTTTAGCCACGTTCAATAAGAAAGCAGATTTACCAACTTTAGGACGCGCACCCAAAACAGTAAGCGTCCCGGGTTCTAACCCATTTATTAACTCGTCTAAACGGGTAAACCCAGTAGCAACACCGCGAACACTAGACGGTGCCGCGGTGGCCTCTGCCAAAAGTTCTGGAAGACCCTCGTATAAATCTACCGCGTCTTCTCCAGTATTACTTTCAATAGAGATCTGAAGGAATTTATCTTGCGCTAAAGAAACAATCGTTTCAGCATCTAACGTCTCTCCAGTCAGAGTACGGTTGCTATCTATTAGCTCGTCTAGTTCAGTAAGAACACAAACAGCCTTATACTTAACGCTGGCGTCCGCTAATCTCTTAAGATAGAAACCTAAATTCTCCGGATCCACCCGCTTCTCGAATAAAGAAGAAACGTATTCATACCCTCCGATAATCTTTTCTATATCTAATGAGGCCGCTTGAGATAAAATAGAAGTAATGTCTGGGGACATAACCCCTTGACGCATTAACTGCTTAAGTACCACCCAAAGAGCCTTATTATGGGGTGATAAGAAATCATTGTCAGATAGTTTACTCTCTACCTCAAATAGATTTGAAGGGTCTTTCAGAACACAGGCTAAAACTGCGGCTTCATTTCCAGGCTGTGCAAACTTAGCTTTCTTGTCTTCAATTGCCATTATAGGCGTTCCCTATCAGTATAGTGCCTCTCTTCGATCCGTCTTCGTAACTCTGATTTAAAGGCATTAATAAGTTCTGTTATGGGCTTATCCAAACCTTCTATTAAGTCTCTCTCAGCGGCGGCAACGTCGTACTCTAACTCTAAGTCTTGAAGTACTGGATCGCAGTCTATAACCACTCGTTCGCGTTCAGCTACAGTCTTTCCCTTCTCGAGCGGGACCATAGCTAACGAATTTTTTACACGCCGATCTAAAACCTTCTTTTTCTGACTAGCAATAACCCTAGAAGTATTGTACCTAACTTGAAGAGTAATGAGGTACTGCGCTAGAATAATAGCAAATTTAGATAGGTCCTGCGTAGGGAGGGTCTCCAGTTGAGAAGTATTAAAGTTAAATACTTTCTCTACACCTGACGGAGGAACCGCGCTATAGATAGACAAATTATCCGATACTTCTTGTAGTTTACTTCTAATTCTCTCATCCATTTTGAGCCTCGGAAATACGCTCTATAAGTTTCTCTACAGAGATGGGTATTTCATTATATTCTACTTTAACAAGAGTATAGTCGTTCAGGTCACACCACTCTTCCTTAAGTTTATCTCGACGCTTGGCCGCAGAAAAAGCCTTCTTGTCTGCATGAAAAAAACTAGAAAATTGGCTATGCTGAGAACCCTGTACTTCTACATATAAGTTGTGGCTTGGTAGATAGAAATCAAAGAAGAGGCGTTGCCCTTTATAGACGATGTACTCTTCCTCTTTAATTACAGAATTAGGGAAGACTACTTCTAAAGTTTTTTGCACACTTTTAGAGATAGTACTTTTTACCATAACTAAGCGCTTACTTCTTTCTTTTCTGCCAAACGCTTTTTACTAGCTGACTTCTCCCCCACTGCCAGCACAGGAGACGCGATACCTCGAAGTTTATTCGCCACCTCCTGCCGTAATCCCTCGTCGGCCATAATCGCTAGCTTAGACTTATCCCGCCCTTGCCACTTATACTCACCGTAGGTAATCCAAGCACCACCCTTATCAAAGAGGCCGGTATCTACCGCTAGGTCCACTAGCTCACCAGCAGTGTCGTAACCGACGCCGTAGATAAGATCGACCTCGGCCTTCCTATACGGGGCAGCTCGCTTGTTCTTTACTACTTCAAATAGCGTACGGTGTCCGTACACCTCACCCGTACCCTCGTCTATTAACCTGCTAGACTTAGAGACTCCGCCCCGAAGAGAGATACGATAGCTAGCATAAAACGGTAAAGCGTTACCCCCAGTAGTTGTCTC
>Ga0315278_10001362_pt1 | contig 21386 bp, 16 predicted proteins | sample YL17G06_0_MG_FD_203880 | JGI IMG/M metagenome (GOLD analysis project Ga0315278, IMG submission 203880) | Sediment microbial communities from Yellowstone Lake, YNP, Wyoming, USA - YL17G06_0 | ecosystem: Environmental > Aquatic > Freshwater > Lake > Sediment | place: USA: Wyoming | collected... | reverse complement strand
AATCGCCGGGAAAAGTCGCCAAGGAGGAACCAAATAGAAAAGGGGCTACGGTTTTGGACCGTAACCCCTTTATTTGATATGGTAGCGGGGCCAGGATTTGAACCTGGGACCTTCGGGGATGGTTCCCGTGTTATCCATTACATAACCAGGCACGGAAATTGAACCCCGATTCGTCATGAACGAGGAAATGGATCCGCAATCCGAGGCGTCGAGACCTCCCCTTCTGGCGGAAAACATATTTCGGCGGATCCTCACGGTCCGGGGCCACCGCGTCATGCTTGATGCCGACCTCGCGGAACTCTACGACGTCCCGACAAAGGCCTTCAATCAGGCCATCCAGCGGAATATGGATCGGTTCCCTGAAGACTTCATGTTTCAACTGACGGAAGAGGAGTTCGCCGGTTTGAGGTCACAATTTGTGACCTCAAAGAAAGGGCGCGGAGGCAGGCGGTATCTTCCTTACGTCTTCACGGAACAGGGTGTCGCGATGCTCTCCGGCGTACTGAACAGTCATCGGGCTGTACAGGTAAACATCGCCATCATGCGGGCGTTCGTCCGGATGCGGCGGACGCTCGTATCCCACGAGGAACTGGCCCGAACGGTGGCTGCTCTCGAAGGAAAGTATGACTCCCAATTCCGCGTGGTCTTTGACGCGATCCGCGCCCTGATGGAACCGCCCAAGACCCCACGTCAACGTATCGGATTCTGACACTTTTATGGAGGGCCCTGGTTCGGAATCCGGTCACGGATGGGATCAGCAGGGATGGTGCTTAGTGCAAACCAAAAAAAAGGGCCACGGCGTTGGGCCGTAACCCCTTTATTTGATATGGTAGCGGGGCCAGGATTTGAACCTGGGACCTTCGGGTTATGAGCCCTAGATTGTGGTTCACTGAAACCCCGTGGAAATATTGCATTACTGCCTAAATGTCACTATGTTATCAGCATATTGACTCATCCCTTGACATCCCTCTTTATCCCGCGTAATCTGGTATCTGTGTTGGGACTATTGTTGGGACCAAGAGCAGATCCTCTCGGCTCCGAACACAGGGATACGTTAGCCGTCAACCCAGATCAAAACCAAATCAAAACCTCTGGGAAGAAAAAACGAGGGAAACGGAGCCTGGTGCAATGCCAAAATACAAACGCCACAAGACGAAGTTCCCGGGCGTCTACTACATTGATGGGACCCAGGTCGGTACGGGGAAGACGGAGAAGATCTTTTACATCCTCTGGCGTAACGACGAAGGAAAACTCATCGAGGAAAAGGCGGGACGCCAGTTTCAACACGACATGACCGCTTCACGCGCCGCAGCTTTACGGGCGCAGCGGATCCAGGGAGCACTCCCCTCCAACAAGGAACGGCGAAAATCTATCGTGGAAGAAAAAGCGGCCCAGGAAGGACGCTATACCTTCGAGAAACTGTGGGAGACGTATCGGGAGCAGAACGTCGGTAAAGCCTCCCTGAAGGATGATAAGAGTAGATACACGAAATACATCCATCCCGATTTTGGTAACAAGGAACCACGTCAAATTGTCCCGCTGGACTTGGACAGGTTAAAAAAACAGGTCGCTGGATCGAAAGATGATCGCTTAAAGAAGGGGAAAAAGAAGGCAGGTGGAAAACGACCAGCGAGCGTAGCAAGAACCCTCGAACTCGTGCGGCGTCTATCCAACTTCGCCGAGAAGAAACAACTCTGTCGGGGTCTCTCCTTCAAGATCGCCATGCCCCGTGTCAACAACACGAAAACCGAGGACCTGACGCATGAGCAGATGGGGGCCCTACTCAAGGCGTTAAATGAGTCGCTCGATAAACAGGCAGCCGACATGATGCGACTCGCGCTCTGCACGGGGATGCGCAAGATGGAGATATTCCGCCTTCAGTGGAAGGACGTCAACTTTACGAAGGGGTTCATCACGATACGCGAACCAAAAGGTGGGACAGACCAGATCATCCCCCTTTCCAACGTTGCAGGTCAGATATTGTCCCGCCAGTCGAAGACGGAATCGTCCTTTATCTTTCCTGGACGAGGGGGCGGAATGAGGGTGGACGCAATAAAAGTATTCAACAAAATAAAGGTTGCCGCAGGCCTACCACATGATTTCCGGCCAATGCACGGGTTGCGTCACGTTTTCGCGTCAACGCTAGCCTCTTCCGGTCAGGTGGATCTCTATACGCTACAGCGGCTCCTGACGCACAAGAGTCCGCAGATGACAATGCGGTATGCGCACCTCCGTGACGATGTGTTGAAGAAGGCGGCGAACCTAGCTGGTGAGATTATTACCATCTCAATCATGAATGATAAACGAGGGAAGGCGGATTGACTTTCAGGTCAATAGCCGAGACCCCCCGTCGATAGCGAGGATGAACGGTTCTTGCGGCAGTCGCGTTTCTTGTTCGATTGCCCGTCAGCACGATACGAAGCGACCTATTCGGCGTATCGTCCGGTAGTTCGAAAACAACATTTCATTTTTTTTATTGCAAAGTCACATGCAGCGGTTGGACGCACGGGCAGCGCCAACCCGTATTGAAACGCATGCAAAATCCTACACACATATGCACCTAGTGTTTGTTTCACACAGTAATAACCTATTACACATAACACATCCGATAACTTTTCACTTACAATAATACAAAATAAGGTTGCTCTAAACTCTTAAACTTTGATATTCACATCAACACATCTATAAAAAATACATTATGCACATAGATAATATTTAATAACTATAATTCTACATGTACATGTAGTTACTCTATGCACTTTTTTCCAAGACGAACATCGGGTTGAAATAAATTAACCCAAAGAGGTTAAGGTAATATTATAATATTAATTAGAATACTATAGGCATGGAGGTAAAAAGATATGGATTATCGTAAGGAAATGGCCTCTTTATCCAGATATTCCTCCCGATATTTGGACGAGAAGGAGGCCGCCTACCTGCTCGGGCTCAAACCACAGACTTTGGCCAATTGGCGGTCCCTTCGGCGAGGTCCCGCCTACTCGCGCCTCGGGGTCGGGGGTTCAATACGGTATCGGTTCGAGGACCTCCTCCGTTTCGCGGAAGCCGGCAGGATCGAACCTGAAAGATGAACCTGATTTCCGGAAATGAATTCCTCGCCCAAAAAATGGTTGCGGGGAAGGTCCTTGTGGACCCGATCATTCCTGACCCGGCGCGAATAATGTTGGCCGGATTCGCCGGCGTTGGAAAATCAACGCTCGCGATGAACATGGCTGCGGCCATTTCCGCAGGTCTCCCCTTCCTCGGGTGGGAGACCCAAAAAAAAACGGTCATCTATGTCGACGGCGAAAATCCACTCCACCTGGTTCAACAGAAAACCGCCGTCATTTTCAACTCCGTAGGCGGTGACATCAATAACATCCACTTTTTGTTCCCCGAGGAGAAGTTGAACCTCTGTAATACAAACGCGATGAGCGCACTCGAACGCTCAATCATGGCGCATGAAGCGGGACTCGTTGTACTCGATTCCTTCCTCAACTTCTTCACATTGAAAAATGAAAACGACGCAACCGAAACACGCGCCGCGTTAGATGGCATTACCCTGTTGTTACGGCGAACCGGTTGTAGCGTCTTGATCTTGGACCATACAGCAAAACCGTTACGTGTGAGTTATGGACATGGGATATCTGGACCGCCGACACCACGTGGTTCAGGAACGAAAGTGGATTTTGCTGACGTGGTTCTCGTAATTGAAGAGAAGAATCGCAATGGCGGATCTGTCAAGACACTGCATTTCACAAAACTCCGTGGCGTTGCTCCAATGTCACCTATCCTCTTGGAGATGGACGGACAGTACATGTTTCGGGCGCTGGGTGAAGACGCTCGTGTTCCTGTGGAATTAGTACGGGAAGTGGTGAAAAACAACCCCGGCATACAGACTGGTCAGGCAGTCCAATACCTAGAAGAACGCACGAACGCCGGAAAGCGAACTATATACCTTGCCCTCGACCGGGCGGAAGAACGCGGATTGATTTTCCGGGAAAAAAAGGGACGGAATGTTTTTCTCCATGTCGTCCCAGATATCCACATCAACGGTGTTCCGTTGTTAACTGCATTCCAGCAACGGGGTGTTAAATGAGATTGCACCTGACATTTCTTCTTAATTTACTAATGGTTACGCATCACTGCATTACTGCATTGGGGTCTATATATACATATTGTATGCACGGATAGACATGACAGATCGATACTATTTGTGAAAGGGAGGCAACAATGATAGAGCGTCATTTCGAAGTTGACCGGTTAAACGTAGAAAGAATCTTGGCAAAAACAACTCAGCACGATTCGTTGCATACAAGTATCGAATTCTCAAGAGAAGAAATACAGACTCTGCGTGTTATGTGTAACATTGCCATTTTGTATCCCAAGGTATATGGCGAAAATTTAACCATGCGTCAAATGATACGCGAGTTACTTGATCAAGAGCAGTAATCAGATCGACACAGGCAGAAGCAGAAATGGGCGAACGTGGTACGGAGCCATCGGTAAACGGCGCTATGCTGCAGCGACCGCACCAAGGGGGAATGCGTAAGCGTCGCAATAACCGGGTCGAGGCGATCCAACATAGGGCTGCCGCTGAGGCGGGCATAATCGTCCATCTCTACCTGGAAGGATTATCTTTTCGTAAGATTGCGACGCGTCTCGGGAGGGACCGTTGGTATGTCGCAAACGTTTTCTACTCACCCATTGGCCAACGCGAGGTCACAAAACAAAAGACCTCACGTGAATTGCTTGCGGAACAGTTGAAAGACAATGTCATACACGCTGCTCAACGTGCGTTAGACGAAATCATCGCGCTTGCCATCAATGCGCAATCAGAAGCCGTTCGTTTGAAAGCTTCAGAATGTCTCGTTGAGAAAGCCCTCGAAGACGGCAAAATCGCAAGTGACAACGGTGTCCAGGTCAACGTAAGTGACAACGCCCTGCGCCTTGCGATGAATACGTTGAAGGAGATGAACGCGACGGAGAAACTGCCCGATACCACGGATATGGAACCCTAATTCATATTCCGTATACATAACCCGTTTTCTTGGCCGTCGCGGCCTATGGCGAACGCCAAATCGGTCCCTATGGTGTCTTTTTAAAATAATTTGCGACATTAAGATTTTTTCTATATGCTCCATTAACATCTCGGAATCATACATCTTGAATTCTACCCCACTTCGTAACACCGCCAGGGGAGCCTTCTATGAAAAGAATCGCCTACCTGCTTGTTGTATCCCTTCTGATCGGCTGCGGAGGAGGAGGTGGAGGTGGTTCGTCCAGTGGGTCTACTCCTCCATCCTTTGGTGTCGTATCGTCGTCCCCAGCAAATGATCAAACAGAAATTCCTGTTTCTGGAACCATCAAAGTAACCTTCAACCAGGACGTGAACCCTGCAACCATTGCGAACGGCATTACCGCCCGCAGTTTTATCGGCAATCTCCCGGGTACAGTTTCTTACGACGCTTCTACAAAAACCGCAACTTTTACGCCCGGCACCCCCTTTGCTCCATTGACAGAATACACCGTCACAGTTAGCACAAACATAAAGTCCGTAACTGGAGAATCTTTGTCGGTATCGTATATATCGCACTTTACTACGGTCACCGCTTTCTGGGTTATAGACTACACTTTGAATAACTATTACTTTATGAATGCCACCAAAGTTGCTGAGGGTATCCATTGCTATATATATCTGGAGAATGGAAAAACAGTTCAGCAAACAGATATTGACCGGATTAAAAACAATTTCGATAGTATCACCTACCCAAGTGTTTTGACGAATTTCGGGAACGAGCCAAATCCCGGCGCCGATGGTCTTCCCAAAGTGTTCATTGTCCTGTTGGACATCCGCGACGGATACGTTCCCAGCGGGGGGTTTCTCGGTGGATATTTTGATCCGAACAATGAGAAATCCAATGTCGATGCCTATCCATTAGGATATCCGTCGAATCAGAAGGACGTTATTTTTACAGACATCAACCCTTTAAATCCATCCAGTCCATATTTCGATAAGAATCTGGCTCATGAATTTCAGCACATGGTTCACTGGGAGCAGAAGAATCGACTACTTGGAATCGATGACGATATATGGCTGAACGAAGCAATGTCGGAGGTAGCTCCGTTTTACGCCGGTTATGGGCCGAGTTACAATAGAGTTCTTGATTTCGAAACTTTCAAAAATTGGTCTGATTCTCTCACCGTATGGAAAAGTGACATTCCAGATTACGCGGCTGTATATATGTGGGCGCAGTACATGGCGGACAGGTTCCCATCTGGAGTCTTTAAAAACATCCTCACTTCTCCAAGTGCAGGGATTGCATCCGTAGATAGTTATCTGAATACGGCATATCCCGGATTAACCTTTTCTACGGTTTTCAGGGACTGGTCTATTGCAGTTTTGAGCGGGAAAGATATACTTTGGACAGGTCATCCGGAGTGGTCGTACAAAAGTATTAGTACCAAACAAGGTACCTATAACAATATTCCACTCCCTGGAATTTTGACTCAAAATAACTTAAACATATCTCAACATTCTAGTCTTCCCCCTTGGAGCATCGATTTCTACTGGTACCAAACAACATTAGTAAATCCAACATTTACCATAAATTTTGGGCCGCCGCCACAAGCATCTTTTATCGATGGTGAAACAGGAACGTTGTCCTTTAATATGGTTCCGGGGCAATCATATCCCTACGATAATGTGGCTATAGTGATCCTTCAAAATGCAATTGGAACCACAACATTACACCCAACAAGTACAAATCAAACGGCACAAAGTACCGAATCGACAATTCTTACTCCATCGGAAAAATTGAAGGCCGTTTCAGAAAATGCTATCACGAAAAAATTAGCTGAAATAACTGGAGAACCCATACCCATCTGTATACAAGACCATCTGTTGGAGCAGGAAAAGGTCGTCCGTGAACTGATACGGAAGAAACATAATGCTCAGTAAAGTTAAAATAATTGGATCTGTTCTAATATTCTTCATATCGACATCCTGTACTGCATCTGGTGAATCCATGAAAAAGAATGGGGAAACAGTAATTATCAAAGGAACTGTCCGAGTGGTTGGAAATGAACCTTTTCCTCGACTTGTTCTAACGGTCAAAGAAACAGAAGGTAGTAAAATGCAAAAAAACTATGCAATTACGGGGTCTCTTGCGAAAGAAATATGGGACAAATATCAGGGGAGGGTTATCGTGATAGAAGGGAAGTACTGCATAGAAAGTGTCCCGGAACACCTCCCTTGTATTGAACCCGAAAGGATTGTCGGGGTCGAGTGAGTCTGTCTCTATCATTAGATAACTTTTATTTTATGATTGGATCCCCGTCGTGCTGGATGGGCCGGCTTTTAGCTTGGTCTCAATAGCAGTTCTAAAATAACAAGCTGCGGACGCTCAGGCAAAACAAAGGCGAACCGTCAGCTTCAGCCGGTAGTTATTTACTATAAAAATAAGAATCTAAAATAAACATTGATTAAATTAACCAAAAATACACCGTTCCCGTAGTATTATTAAATCATTGAAAAGTTTTTACTTAGTTCTACTGTCTCTGTAAGCCGTGAAGTATTTGTTACTAGGATTTTCTTTAATTTCTCCGATAGCCCATAAAAACCAATCCATTGCTTGGGGGGTAAAACCGTATTCTTTACGGACAGCGATTGCGGTTTTGTTGAATCTCTGATAATAAATAGAACAATTTTCAGCTGACAATTCCTTTTGGGGTGACTCAGCTTCAAAATTACCCAACCGTAATAATCCTTCGTGGGTCTTATTGAGCCAAACATTGCAAGATTCTGGCGAGTAAATATACATTAGCAGCGTAGCCATTCCTTTATTCATTCCTCTATTACCAGCATGTCGCCACCGTCCCAACCCAGCTAAATCACCAGATTCAAGTAGGTTATTGATTAGTACGTTCAATTCTGCCATCGGATTGCGAAATAAATTATTCCTGTTAGGTTTTGAAAGTGTAGGTCCAAACCATGGACCTGTAGGATCCTTGTCAATCATGTCAAACACATTATTAAGTATATCCTCATTATAATTGCCCTTTAAACGATGTAATATATCTCCTGCTTTGGTCTCCCTAAGAATCTTACGCGGTAGAACAACCTGGTAGAAAGTATAAGTAGCTCTTTGGAGATCATTAATTTCTGAATCATAATATCCGAACTTTTTCAAAAAAGAAATATTTGGCGCTTCGGTCGGTGAGTTTATATTTGATGTGTTTTCAATTATTGGAGTTGTCGGATTGTCTAAAAATGGTGTATCTTGATGACTGATACGGCTTTGGATCGTTCCTGTATTAATTGTATCGTGCATAATAGGTTCTATTGATGTTACACGACTCAGTAGGTCGATATCGCCCTTCCCTTTAAGAAAATTGCATAAGAACGTTATCGTTAGTTCTTTCCACTCGAACCCATGATGATCCAGTGATCTCCTGAGGTTTTCAGGGACCCGGTTCCCAACCAACATCACCCTCACATTAGGATCATCAGGAGATACGTATTCCCCTTCGTAATCGAATATTTGCGCGAGATGGTCGCGCCGGATGGCACCTTTCTTTACCTCCAGAATAAGAAGCTGGCCGCGTCTATCCTCAAACAAAACGTCAACCCGCTTCCCTTTCACCACCACCTGCCTTCCCTTGAATTTTAGGTTCTCCTCTATTAGCTCGGGATACTCACAGATGATGTCTTCAAATGTCTTCTCATCCATATTCATTACCTCCTTTGACTAACATACGCTAAGGATATGCTGCGGACGTTCATGAATTAACCTTGGCGAGCCATCGGCTTCAATCTATTTATTTTTGGATTCATCATACCTTCGGATTGTCAAATGACCTGCGCCTTTACTTTGTCCTGGTGGTCGCTTCTTTTCGACAGTCACCTTGAATATCTGACGATCATTCGGAATGATTGAATCAAGCGTACGGGTTGCCTTTGAACCGCCAACTCGCCCCTGCAAAGCGTCCATCACATCTTTGAGTCTATTGTCCACGTCATGGAATGAAAGTGCTGATTCGTTGAAATATAAGAGAACCTCCAATTCAATACGATCCTTGATGGTGTATCGGACTCCTTTTGATTCATCCTCTTGCGCTACGACGGAATGAATTTTTCGTCGCCAATGATTGCGTGGTGAAACGTAAGGAGGAATACGAATTTTGATCCTCATTCGTTTCTTAGCCATCGTGTCCCGCTTCAGCTAAGTTGCGGACGCCCTGGCATTTCCCAGGCGCGCCGCCAGTTGCAGGGAAAGGCTAAATGGTTCATTTAGGAAATGCTTTATGCGCATCATCTAAAAACTTTGAAAACACCTCAGACTCTAAATCAATGTCATCTTTTATTCTTAAAATTACCCGGTCTGTGTTTTCATTCCGATTTTTAACAACCACTGAGCTGGGCAAACCTAGTTTTTCTGACAGAGACTCTTCGGTTTCAAACTTTACTATTTTAAGGCGTTTTGCGATGTCATCCGCATTAAATGAACCTGCCTTTAAAAGGAAGTCCAGCCTCAGGAAGCTGGGGGTCGTGATTACCGCAAGCCAATTGTAATTATTAATACGGTAGGAAACATAATGTTTTTGATTCCATCTTGGCCCATCGATTTCAAATTTTCCCTGGAGTATTTTGTCGAGAGTTTGGAACATTTCTCTTGTTTTTGGACTACACCGTTTTTCAAGGTGCCAAGTTTTCCCATCGACCACCCATGGGGCTCCCTCTGGGCGTATGCGTCCTGTATCTGCAAACCTGGTCACTTGATGGGGAACAATTACTGTTGGTTGTATTAAAACGTTATCGCCTTCCTTGTAGGCTTGTACCTCCATTACCGTGATATCTATATTGTGTTCTCGAAGCCACAACGCCACAGTGCCTAATTTTTCCCTTACTGCTGATCCTACAATAATGACACGTTGGTCCTGATTTATATTCGGTATTTCATCTACACCCGCATCTTCGCAGAAAGATTCGTATAGAGAATTGAAATTAAAATTTATATCTCCAATCTTATTAAGAAAATTCTGGGCTTGTTTCTCGAAATCCTCAAACCGCCATTTTGAGATATAGCTGGCATACCTTAACGCTTGAATATCCACAGGGTCCTTCAGATGACCCCGCTTTAGCTCAACAATGACAGCATTCCCATTTGGGTCCACTGCCAAGACGTCTAGTCGATCCTTTGTGTCGGGAATTAATACCTGTCGCCCAATAATTAAAAGGCGCTCGCCTAGTATCTCAGGGTTAGCAACAATCCAATCCTCCAAGTGTTCCTCTAGCAATTTTTCATGTTTTAGTTTCGTCTCTGAAACTTTTGTTGGGCCTTTCTCTGTAATTTTCCAGATTGTCATTTCTAAATCTCCTTTTTTATCTACCGACTTCCACAAAACTTCCTCATGTGATTTATCTAAACTAGAAATAGTGACTTCATTGAAATAATGGGCAAGAATCGCAACTATTTTGACATCTCAATATATCCGATCAACTCCACCGAATAGCTTCCCTCTCCATTAGCAGGCCCCTTGTGGCGCAATTCGCGTTGGAGGATAGGCTCAACCATGTTCTTGAAAAACTCATATCGTGCATCTGAGGGAAGCAAAGTCGACGAAGGCTTCCTTTGAAACAAGCGCTGTCCAAGATGCTCAAGCGAGGGAATTCTTGAACCATCCAGTTTCACAGCGACAGGCTGCACGAAAGTTCTACGATCGCCCTTCCCGTTGCTGGATTCCACCAACCAGTAGTAAAGAACGGCCGGGCCTTCGGACTCTCCTGAAACCGCAACTCCCAATTCCTCCGGGGGAAGAGAGCGCCAACGAGCTACCAATTCCTGCACCAGCGGATGATCCAATCCCAGCAGTTCTACATCATCTCGGCTGGTTGCCATGTCTCTATTCGTCGTAAAGCGCGTGATTCGTGTCCCGTTCGCGTCGACCACGTCGAAAGTTTCCGCATCGCTCTGGACGACACGCATACGTTTGTCGCGGATGGCCGTCGATAAGAACTCGATAAGACGCCCCATCCCGCCTGAAATATCTGCGAAGGGCTTGTAGTCATCCAAGCTGAACCCGTCCAAATCCTGGAAGAGATCGAACACGACCTCCCGCGCCTCCCGTGCATTGGTCAGCGCAGCCTCCAACTCCACTTTTGTCCTTTTCAACTCCGGATCGGAAAGCGCCTCTTGGTAAAGGCGGTCATACTGTAACCGCTCAGACAATTGCCCCAATATTTGGGAGCGGAGATCTTCTGCGACGTTACCCTCTGCATCGACCTTGCCGACGGCCTTAGCAATCTCTGTCAATTTTTCCTCCAGGAGCAGGAAGATGCGGCCTTCGATCGTGTCCGAGAGGACCAGGTTATAAACTTGCGCGGTGTGGTTTTGGCCGTAGCGGTGAATCCGCCCGATGCGCTGCTCTACATCCATCGGATTCCAAGGTAAATCGAAGTTAAACAGAATGCGCGCATACTGAAGGTTAATACCTTCACGACCGGCGGCTGTGCACACCAAGACGCGAGGACCATCCTTCAGCCGGAAGCGCCGTTCCGCTGCTACCTTTGCGCCATGATCGCCGCCGCGCAAGACAACCACGCCTTGCCCAGGGTAAACTTCCTCGATCTCGCGGGCCAATAGATCTACCGTCCCGAGATATGTCGCAAAGACAACGACCTTTTCGTCGGGATTTTGCCGCCACAGCGTCCCCAAACCATCCAGCAATTTCTGTGCTTTGGTTTCCCGCCGAACTGGAAAGATGTCCAATAGTTCTCGAATCCGAACCCGCTCCTCCGGGAGGTGCAAATTCACCACAGTAGATGCAAGATCTTCTGCGTGCGTCGAGGCATACTCGCTGCCGTATGGGTCCGCGACAAGCTCAAGCTCTTCTTCGTTCAGCTTGCGAAGGAGTCGAAGCTTCAGGTCAGCGATGATGCGGTCAACTTCACTTCGGCCTATGCTGTCCTTGGCGAGTCTGAATTCCTCGTGGATCATTTCGCGAGCTTCGTCGAGCAACCGCTCGCGCCCCTCGATGTCTAAGTCCTGATCGCGGAGAAGCGCTTCGTGCAGTGTCAACATCAGGAGGCGCTTCTTTAACGTCCGGCGGACCGCAGCGAAACTTGAGGCAGCGATCTTCTGAAAGATCGCCATCAGGAAGCCCAGAGCCTGCCCTTTGCCCCCTTGTCGCCGTGCCAGGTTGAACCCGTCTTCCAGATATTCCCGAAGCTTTTCGTAAAATCTGCGCTCGTCGTTGCACATCAAAAACGACTCGGTGTGTACCCAACGACGGGCAAATAGCGGAGATCCGTCCGGCTTACAGGCATCGGCCTTCGTACGCCGGAATATCACCGTATTCAGACGGTGTCGGTTCTCGGCCATCTCTTCAACGGTGTTGAACAGTATCGGGTTCAACAACTGGATCAGCATCCAGAACTGGAAATGATTGCCTTTATGGGGTGTCGCCGAAAGTAGGATGAGGTCTCGCGCATGCCCTTTGAGGGCTTCGGCAAGTTTGTAGTTCTCCGTCTTACGAACCCGACTTCCGATTCGGTAGGCCGCCAAGTGGTGCGCCTCGTCGAAGACCACAAGATCCCACTTGGGGGCATCAAGCAATCGCTTGATACGGGCAGGACGTTTCAACGTGTCGATGCTGGCAATCAAGCAATCATGCTTGGCAAAGGCATTAGATCTCCGGTCTGTGATATCCCCCTCGCTTCCGAATACCTCGAATTTTAGGTTGAAGACATCATTCAACTCCCGATGCCAGTTGTTAACCAAGCCTGCCGGAACTACGATCAGCGCGCGTTTCATCTCGCCACGGCTTGCCAACTCTCGAAGAAGCAACGCCGTCTCGATGGTCTTGCCCAAGCCGACTTCGTCAGCAATCAGAAATCGACGAGGAGATGCAGTAGCAATGCGATGCGTTAGCACAATCTGATGGGGAAGAAGATCAATGCGAGCGGACGTTAATACCGCAGCGTTCTCCATGACGGGAAGGGCATGTGCTTCGAATGCCAACCACGCCTTGCGGGCCCGCTCTGGAGACCCTTCGACATTTCTTAGAACCCGCTCGGTACGAGAAAGCTCCCGCTGAACCGAAGAAAGCGGAACTCGGCGTTCTCCGGCCCCAAAGAAGGCCCGGAGGTAGCCATTTTTCGGAGGTTCGATGACAACGCCAGCCCCAAGCTCCCGGTGGGTTATCCGTTCGCCTGGGGGAAAAAGAGTCGGGTCATCCATCAAGACAGTCTCGGATGGTTCAGACCGATCCATGCGGCGCCATCCAGGTCTTGGTTCGATTGGTTGGGGTCCATTATCCGGACCGCGTCAACTTCGGCACCACCCCACAAGATGCGCCCAATTTCGATCGTTTCTTGCGTATGGGGAGACGCGCACACCCACAAATACGCTTCACTGGCCGGCGTCATTTTGATCCGCCGCCGGCCAGAAGGAAGCCAAAACACCAATGCTGCTTCAAGCCCATACTCTTCCTGAAATACAACAATCGCCGGGCGAAGTTCCGCCTCCAGCCACTCTGAAGCATCTTTCGGAGATAGCAAATCCAGGCACCCTTCCACACCACCCACGATCAGCCGATTCCCGTGACCGCCAGGCAGGTCATCGGGCCAATTCCGAGACATTCCAAAGAACTCCCGGATAGTGACCACCTGCTCCGGAGGATTCAGTTTAGCCAATGCATCACTTCCCCAAAGGAGCGACACCCCACGCCTAGTCCACGATGTGCCCGAAGTGGATTTCATGATCAATCCTCGTCAAAGAATGACAACTGCTGTACCTGCTCACGGTGCGTATTCGCCCAATTCTGGTAAATCGAATGCGCGCGGATGGCTGCATTACGAATGGCTTGAGTCGACCCCCGCTTCCCTTGCCATTCAAGTAATGCCTTTAGGGCCGGGTGAGGACGGAAGTTCTCATTCTTCAGCGTGTCCGTCGCATTGATGCCGCTGCCATCGAAGCAGGCCCCAATCAGGAACATAGCCTGATCATAATCAAAGGTCATGCCACGCCGATGCTTGCCATACCAAGTTTGTGCAATCTCAAGAGGAGAGACTGGGAGAAAGATTTTTGCATGTTCACGACACCAACCACGCTGTTCGAAAATATCCGGCGCGATTCCTGACCCGCGAAGATATTTCTGCATCTGGTCCCGAGGGATTTCTATCTTACCATCGAAGATTCGGAGGAACTGACGTGTGATCGGTTCCGCAATTACTGGGATCGGTTCCACCGATTTACTGCTGTCTTCGTCGATCAGTTGGTTGATTCCAACCAGCGCATCTTTCACAGAGATGCTCCGTCCCTCATCAACAAAGACCTTCCCGTAGTGTCGGGAAAAATACTCGAGCGCCTTCCCTCGGCGGATCACGTGCAAGTCAGCAGCAGGTAATCCGGCCTTGGTATGGTTCTCCAATAGATGCTGAAGTTGGCGAACGTCCTGTAGAACTTCCTTGCGCATACGTCCCCAACTGACTGCTGTGGGTTCTTCGATACGTTTCCGGCATACGTGGATGATGTCGTACTCGATCTTCTGAGAACCAAATTGGGCGTTCTCGCCCTTTGTCTCATCTGACCGAATCGGATAGGTAGCTTCTAGGAAAAAGCCAGCATCAAACAAGGATTCAAGCACCGACGCCCAAGCTTCATCCTTGTCGTGGTGGAATGTAAAAGCCAGAATGCCACCCTCTTTGAGAATTCTGAACGCCTCTCGCCAACATCCTGTCAAGAGTCGCTGATAGAACCCATTCGGATCTTCTGGCTCGCGGAATGGATTTGCCACCGCCTCCATTGATTTTGGCGAATGCTCTCCCCCGTAGATATCCGGGTATTTATTCTTGAGTGCAAGGCGAAGCCAGACGTAAAAAAAGTCTGCAAGCTCGGCGTACTGCATAATCTCGCCAAACGGGGGATCGGTGATTACCAGATCTATGGTGGAGTCATAAAACTGGGTTAGTTCCGTTGATGAACCTTGAAATATCTCGGCTCCCCGCAATGGATCACCGACTCTAACCTTCTCCCCCTTTCCTAAACATTCATCCGCAAGTTCAGGACGAGATCGGCGCAGAGCCACCACGGAAACGGTATCCCATGGATCAGAGGCCCACAGCAGGCTGTCGGTGAGCCCTTCCGCTGATGCAACCCAGGTTCCCCGTCCCACAGGACCAAACACATTGTTCTCTATCGGTAACGCCTTCGGATGGTAGTTATTGTTCGAGAAATGTGGTTCAAGCTTGTCGGCTTGGATGTTCCAGAAGGAGAAGCTATTGTTATTGCGCAGATATTGTTGGAAAGCGCCAAGAACAAACTCTCGGGTTTCCCAACGATGTTCTCCAGTCTCCAGAATCGCTTTGAGAAGTTGAGCGAAGACCAGCAGTTGGCGCGGATTAAACATCGTCCAGTAATGTGTGAATCCATGTTCAGGAATTGCCCAACCGTGGGTCTTCCAACCCAGAGAGAGCTCACAGCGGGGCCAAAAGCCGTTGAGATCTGTGTCCTTCCTAGCTTCCCATTCACTGAATGCTGCGTCGTACTGATGAGCTAAGCGCGCATCGAATGCCCTGAAAAATCTCCCGTTGTAGGCGTCGCCGATTCGTGCAGATCCTGGTGCAAAACCCTGAATAGCATATGCCGCCATCGGCCCAGTCTTGCCAGTTGCCTTTACGGTCGATAGAACGTCCTGTCGCGCACCACATGCACCACATGCATAGTTCGACTTCTTTGGAACCGTGCCAACGTTGGTCTTGAACGTGATCTTTGTTTCGGGGCAGGTCACCTCATCAGGCAGTTCACCACGCACTTCCAAAAAGCGAATCTTGGATGCGCGCTCTTGATTCCAGCGGGCCGAAGAAACCGCATCGTCCTGGGCTGAGCCGCCAAACGCCTTACCGTTGGCGTCCTGTTTCGGACTGCCCGCGAGCCAATGGGGATGCACGAGCAGACTGAGCACCACTTTCTTATTTTTCCCTTTACCCAGATTAACGAGCGAGGTGCGGCCACAGTTCGGGCAATCAACCCCTTTTCTCGGGTCGAGCACAGAGAAGGGCGCTTCTCCGGGGACGACGTAAAGCGGTTCGTCCGGAGCCATACGTGCGGCACTATCCTCAACGTGAAAGCCTCCACCGCACTTGCCGCAAATGTGATCCCAATATTTGACAGTGAGCGTCTTCACCGCGACAACGGGATTGGTCATGATCGGCGTACGGTGCCCGCATCCCGTTACCTGACACGGACCATGTTTGGCCCAGAATGTGTAGATAATCTCCGGACCTTGATAGCGGTACTCGAATCGCTGGGCAATGCTGAGTTTCAGCGGGTCGAAATTCTTTTCCTCGACGCGTCCCGTTGGGATGTGAATCCATTTGCCATTCTCCCCGTTTGGGCCGTCGCAATAATAAAAAGGCATTATCTGGGGCTTGACCTCTGCTTCGATGCCGGCGAGCAAACGTTTCACCTCGTCGAGATTGACGTTTGCAAATTCCTGTTTCACAACAAACCAAGCTACCGGATTCAGATCGTTACCAAACATCTGCATCCCGAGGCGAGAACCTTCCACCAGAGTCGTGCCACCGCCCATGAACACATCGGCAACCTTGAGATGCTTGAACGAACCCTTTCTCTGGAAGTTTGCGTAGTAGTTATCCCAAACAACCTTCGCCGCATGGGACGGATCGGCGGGTGCCTTCGTCGCAGCAGCGATCAACATTGAACGAAAAACAGATGAGCGGCGACGTGCCCACCACTTCGACATTTGATATATCGGTTTCCCGGCATTCCCTTCGATCACGGCAACCTGGTTGATAGGAAGAATCGGGAAATCGACTTCGAGGCATGTTTTTGGACGGGTGGGATCGTTGAAATCTACCGACTCGACTTCGACTGCACGCCCGGCACCTACCGCACGCGCAACCTCCGCGGCAATCAGGTCTTTCTTATTCGTAGTGCCACGGGCCATCCAGAATCCCCTATTTGTAGATTTCAACGAATGGACAAAGCACTTCGAGGAGAGAGAGCCCACCGTGGCTCAGTGTAGGGTATCCGCCTGGACTTTTCCATTTCCGCCGGCCGAGGGCATAAAGATACTCTCCGTGACGTGAATTCAGCGCCAACGCAACCGGAGGGACCCATGGTCCAGCCCCTTCTTTTCCTTCAACCGCTCTACCGCTCTTGAACGCATCCTTCAAGAAGGTCGCCTGATCGTCCGGTGAGTCAATGAAAAGCCCCGTAGCGGCATACCCGTGGTCGGAGGTGATGACCAGCCGACGACCATTGGACAACCGGTCGATTAGCGTCCAAAAGTCATCCGACGTCAACCGGTCTGCTGTTTCTTTGATGAGCATGTCGAGACCATGACCGGCGGCGGCCAATTCATGAACCTTGTTATCCGGCCAGTGGTGCCAATAAAGCCAATGGGGGTTGGCGTCGATACCGGCGGCGCAATCAAGCCATGGCAAGTTGTCGCATTCCGTTCTAAGCGGCGCCCACTTGGTCGGCCCGGCACCGTTGTTGCTCAAACTCGACCGTTGGCCGAACCCCAGCGCTTGCGCAAATTGCGTTGTATCACTGGGAAGCTCCGAGGCGGTTGCCGCAACAATACCTGTTTTCATCCCCCGTTCCGATGCCCCCTGAAGCAGCCAAGGCAACTCCCGCAAGGACAAGCTATCCAGAACCAGGACTGCTTTCGCCGTGTGAGGCTCGCTCCACCAAGCAGAAAGACGATCACTGGTGCAGTCAACCACTTCCTCAAACCGTCCCCAAAGATCCCATCCGGCCGAAGACAGAAATAGATCGAGGGTGCCGACCTCGCGGTCGCGACGTGTCACCTCGCTTGCCGCATTTCCCGGTGTCAAGGGCTTCGAACAAGTCTCAAAAACTCGTTGGACGATAGCGTCCCATGCCTCTTTCGGAGGATGTTTCGTCAGCGCTTTCAGAAACCCAACCGAGAGCTCCATCAGGAATCTTCCTCTTTTTCCAATCCCAACTCGTAAGTTATGCCATCAGGTAGGCCCTTGAGCAGCTTCTTCACTTGTGCACCCGTTGCGGAATCCAGTCGGATCATCACTTGGTGAAGTTTTGTGGCCGGTCCGATGCCCCAACCTTCCAATTTCCCGATCAGGTTGAGCGGCGAAGTGGCGGGATTTATAAATGCCTTCCGTACTCCTGTTGGGGTGCCGCCGAATACACCCATCGGCTGCAAGGTAGTTCCCGTAGGATCTCCTATTGCAGATGTCGGCGGTTCACCGGGCTGCGGCGTTGCGCCAGGAATCAAGCCACCGGCGGGAGTTGTTCCTGGTTGTGTTGTAAATGGCGCTGAGCCACTCGCGGTAGGAACTGCTGTCGGCAAAAGGACGAACGTCTCATCGAGATGTTTTCCGGTTCCCAACCGACCCCGCATGCGCCTCCAGGCCGATTCCTCATCCTCTCCAGGTTGGGCTTGAAGGTATTCCATCCCGCGAAGATTGATCGCAACCTTGCCTTGAGCAGCTAGACGGATGACTCGTTCTTTCATCAATGTCTCGCCTAGCCATGGAATGCAATCATTCCCGGCTGGACGCGGTTCTCGAAGTTCACGCAGCAGTTTCCCTACCGAAGAATTCTCGTGAGCCGCCTCCAAAACCAGTTCTGCGAAATCTTCCGGGATAAACAGGTCCTCTCGGATTGCGGTCTCGATCGCGTCCGGGATTAGAGACCCCTGGGCCTTGAGACCCTCCAAGTGGAAACGAGACTGCTCCGGCGACGCAAAGTTCCACTTGTTCACGATGGCGAAACGGTCGTAACGCTTCTTGATGATCTCCCGCAGATCTTTTTGGTATTTCTGTTGGAGCTTCCCATATTCCGAACTTTGACCGGTCCACTCCTGGGCCTTGAGAACAGCGCGTGTCAAGATGATTAAATCCCGATCCAGGAACGCGTTCTCGGATCCGGACCTAGGCAGGAGAAAGCGAACAGCATTTCGCATCTTTTGAAGGTTTTCCTTTAGCCAACGCCCGAGTCGCTCATCAAGCCTGTCAGGTTCTTCCGGCAGGACGAGGATCGGAAGGCGGTCATCCCAATACTCGGGGCGTTCGGATTCGTCCAGCGGTGACCATGGATCGGACAACCAACTTTTCGGAAGCGCGATAACCCGAAATGACTTGGCGACGTCCTCCGAGCCTCCAATAACATATTGAATCTGCTTTGCAAGTTGGACGTGGTCCGAACCATCGGAGAAAAGCCTGTCATTGCGGGCACAGGCCATGAGCTTGGCCTGTGGATTTTCCTCTTCCTTGAAAACGAGGCGAGCTCCTTCTTGGTGAATATTAAAGCTGTTCTCTACGACAGCAGCGATTTCCACCTGGAATGCATTGTCGTCAACCGCTTTGTCACGCGTGATGTCCGCGTGCAACACGGCCGGATCCGCCCCTGCGAGATTCCCAACGGCGATTGACCGCACCCATAAGGCCCCCACTATTTCCTGTAAGTGGGGGACAATGGTGGTTGCCCCGGGAACTGCATCGAGGACCGACGTTATATTACGCAACGCTTTTTCGCGAAGGGTAGCGTGTTGCGCGTTAGCGACCGAATCAAGTAACGCACCAATGCCCGCCGTGTCGTCATCCAAACGAAAATCCGCAGCGGTGAGAACAGATGATATATCGCCTCGGCTCTTAAAGAGGTTCGCAAGGATACGAATCAGGTCTCGGGTTTGCTGCGCATTCGTCGCGACGAGCACCTGGTCTTCCAGAAGTTGCAGGAGGTGAGGCGCATAGGGCCACGCTTCAATGAATTCCCGTTTCATTCGCTCCTGTTCTGCGCCCGGGATCCCCAGCAGGCGAAAGTATTCTGCGATATGGGGGGCAGAGATTTTTTCGATCTCGGGGGGCAGGATCTGAAGGCGGTTCTCAAACAACCGGTGCAGCAGCAACCGACGGCGGTCTGTTTGAGCACTCTGCCCTTTGAAGTCGACCTCAACCGGAGCGACGCGCCGAATCTGCTCGTAAGCATCGGTCTGGCCGGAACGCACGGAAGTCACCAGCAGCAAGAGGTTCGGGTTTTCCTTGGCAATCTCGGAAAGAATTTGGATGAAATTGAACGCCCAGTTTTTCCACGGGTACTGCTTGGTGTTGGTCAGCCCGTCATACCAAGTCTGGAACTCATCGAGCAGGAGCGTGGTCGGCTGGTTACGGAGGAGTTCAAGGACCAGCTTGTCGGATGGGATATCGGTCTTTGAGGCCCCCATCCCTTCCCATTTTCCGCGTATGAAGGGGCCGTGTGGATGACGATCAAACAGGAGGTCCCACAGAAATTTATACCGCTGGCGGTGGAGACTTTCGCCGATCACCAGCATCCCGTCGCGAAGAGGAAGCGCTGACAATTTTGGATCGCCGAGAGTCGTCGACCAGAAATTTAACCAGTTGCGAGTGGATGGCATATCGGTGATCGCATGGTAAAGAACTGCCAACAAGTGGGATTTTCCCAGTCCGCGCTCACCTATGATGACGACAGAGCGGCCTTGCCCCGGCCCTATCGCTTCGATTGCTTTCAGTATGTCTCGTGTCGGATATGTAATCTCCAGGAAGTCTTTTGCGGGGATCTGGGTTGCGCCCGTCTTGTTCTCGTTGGCCAGCTCGATGGCTGTTCCTTTCAGGCGCTTCCCACGAAATTCTTCTCGAAGAATAAGACCTAGCATTCTTTGCGCTCCATTCTCAATCGTTCAGATATCTGTTGATAATATCGTGCTCAGACGACTACTAAAGGCAGAGTGCCAGAATCAATTGATATATGTTGAAGCGGCCCTTGGTGAGGAAAAGCTGTGGATGCGCGCAAATCTCTAATTCCACACACGATAGGAGCCACTAATATTAAGACGGTAATGCGGATCGGGAACTGGGTCAAGCAGACTCGCGTCCGGATAGTTCATTTCACATCCACCCCTTGTTGCACCCGGTGATCCCGGGTCGCAACTTCATACCTCATATCGAAGCACCCTTTGCCATGGTTGAAAACTATGGTCGAATATGAGAGGGCCCGGTATATATTTGAGAAGTGCGTTGGGGGGGCTCCCCCGGGGGCTACGCTCAATAAATGCGGCGCTGCGGCTTGCTGGCAGTTCATGCTACGGAGGAAGGCTTTAAAGGGCGTCTGATAACGGTGACCGACCGCCAAGGAATGATTTAATTTTGTTGGGACTAGTGTTGGGACTGAAGATGTATGGAGATGAGATAAAAAGAAAGGGGCTACGCAACATCGCGTAACCCCTTATGTTTTATGGTAGCGGGGCCAGGATTTGAACCTGGGACCTTCGGGTTATGAGCCCGACGAGCTACCGGACTGCTCCACCCCGCGTCGTGAAGTAGTAAATATACCCGCTCTACCACTCGCTGTCAATCCGTA
>Ga0315278_10001361_pt1 | contig 21388 bp, 19 predicted proteins | sample YL17G06_0_MG_FD_203880 | JGI IMG/M metagenome (GOLD analysis project Ga0315278, IMG submission 203880) | Sediment microbial communities from Yellowstone Lake, YNP, Wyoming, USA - YL17G06_0 | ecosystem: Environmental > Aquatic > Freshwater > Lake > Sediment | place: USA: Wyoming | collected... | reverse complement strand
TTTTTTCGCGGGGTCCCAGGGCCCCCCCCGTGCGCCGCCAACCCCACCACGCGGGGTTGTTGGGGGCGGGCCGTACCCCGCCCCCCCCCGAAACTCCAGCACCGCGCGGAGCGCGGAAGGCAATAGACCAGCCGCGAGAGTTATTGCTTTCCGCGCTTTCGCGCGGTTGCGGCTGGTTTGCGGTCGATCCGAGTAGGGATCGACCGCAAACCAGCCGCGTTCTCCAGCATGCCGTAGCGCTAGTACGGAGACTGAGACTGAGGCATTCTCACAAGTTCTCTCATCCCTTGCGGAGCTTTCGCTGGTCGCCGACGCGAATGGTGAATCCGCTGCGGTCGAAGTACTCGAGCAAGGCGATCGAGAACTTGCGGCTCGCCTGGATGATGTCGCGGAACTCCGCGGCGCCGAGCGGCCCGGAGGCGCGGATCCGCTCGGCGATCATCTCGCGCAGCCGGGCGATCACGCTCGCGTGATAGTAGAGGTCGGTCGTCACTTTGACGGCCTTCCCCTCACGCTCGAGCGCCTGCAGGAGCTCGCTCACCCGCTTCAGCGGCTGCTTCAGCTCCTCGGCCATTTGCTTCGCATCCGGCGGCGTGTAGCCGCCGTGCTCGAGCGCGCGCTCGAGCCCAGCGGTTGCCGCGCGCTCCTCGGTCTTGAGCTTGACCCGGTGCGCGGGCAGCCGGACCAGACTCTCTTCACGAACGAGCGCATTGTCGCGGGTCAAGCGATCGACGATTGCGCGAAAGTGCTTCGGCGCCACGGCATACGGCAGGTGACCGCGGAGAAGCTCCATTTCCATCCCGGGAAGTAGAGGGTTGTCACGGTGATAGGCAGCGAGCGCCGCCAGCAACGCCGCCAGCCACTGCGCCCACTTCGCCTTCGTCGTCAGGCCTTCGACCGGCCCGACCCCCGGGAGCGCAACGATCTCGGGATGCGCGACGGCGAGGACTTCCGACTCGGAAACGTCGGCCGCTTGCGCGAGCCAGCTCGGCGAGGCGGCGAACTCGCGGTCCATCTCGAGGAGCGCGAACGCGCTCGTGGCGAGATCCTCGGAGCGGATTCGCTCGAGCAACAGCGGCACGGCCTTGTCCCCTGCTCGGTGGCGCGGAGCGAACGGGTGAATGACGATTCCGCCCCCGAGCGTGCGGTCGGCACTCTCGCTTCTCAAGATGAAGCGATCGCCGCGCAACGCGACGACGGGGGCCTCACAGACGAGCTGGGCGTAGGCCTTTCCCTTGGGCGCGAGCTCCGTGCGGCCGCCGAGCAGCACGAGCTTGGCCATGACCTCGGCCGTGCCGACGTGCAGCCGCACCCGCCGCCGGTTCGGCAGCGGTTTCCTGGCGAGGGGCCGAATCTCGATCCACGCGTCGATCCGGTCGGTCGTCGCGGTGATCGAAGGATGAACGATCACGTGGCCGCGGACGACGTCCGTTCGCTCGACGCCGACGAGATTCAGGGCGACGCGCTGGCCGCGCTCCGCACGGGCGGTCTCGTGGCCGTGCACCTGCACGGTGCGCACGCGTGCTTCCTCGCCGCCGGGCAGGATCCGCACCGGCTCGCCTGCGGCGATCCTTCCGGCGATCGCGGTCCCCGTGACGACGACGCCGTGGCCCTTCATCACGAACGCGCGGTCGACGGGCATGCGAAAGGGCTTGTCGGAGCGCGCGGCGGCGACACGGCCGAGGCTGCGGCCGATGTCGGCGCGAAGCTCCTCGATCCCCCGCCCCGTGAGGGAGGACACGAGACAGGTCGGCGCGCCCTCGAGCGCCGTGTCGAGCGTGAGGATCTCGAGCTCTTCGCGAACCTCGGCGAGGCGTGCCTCGTCGACGAGGTCGACCTTGGTGACGACGACGATGCCGCTCTTCACCCCGAGCAGATGGAGGATGTCCAAGTGCTCTTCGGTCTGCGGCATCACGCCGTCGTCCGCGGCGACGACGAACAGCACGAGGTCGATGGCGTGCGCGCCCGCGAGCATGTTCTTGATGAACCGCTCGTGCCCGGGCACGTCGACGACGCCCGCGGTCTTTCCGTCGGGCAGGGTCAGCTCGGCGAAGCCGAGGTCGATCGAGATCCCGCGCTCCTTCTCCTCTTTCAGGCGATCGGTGTCTTGTCCGGTGAGCGCTTTGACGAGCGCAGTCTTGCCGTGGTCGATGTGCCCGGCGGTTCCGACGATGAAATGCATCAGTTGTGCGGAACCAGGGTTGCGGGGTCGAAGATTCCGCGCAGATCGAGAAGGAAGCGGTCGGCCTGCACGCGCCCGATGATCGGCGGATGGGCGGTGCGGAATCGCGCCGCGATCGCGTCCGGCCCGTCTTTGGGGTGCCGCAGCGCGATCACCTTGCTCGGCAGCGTCGCCGTCGGCAGCGCGCCGCTACCGACTTCGGCCGTCGAGTCGCCGAGCTCGATTTCGAACTCCGCGCCGAGCGCCTCGCGCAGCAGGCCGACCGCCGAGCGGCCGATCACCTCCATCTCGGCGACCGGCCGGGTGAGCCAGCGGAGCGTGGGGAGCGCTCGCGCCAGGTCGGGGGAGCGACGATAGAGCTTCAGCACCGCAGCGAGCGCGCCGAGCGTCAGCTTCCCGGGACGTAGCGCGCGCTTCAGCGGGTTGGCTTTGATGCGTGCGATCACTTCACGCCGCCCGACCAGGATCCCCGCTTGCGGACCGCCGAGGAGCTTGTCGCCGCTGAACGTCACGACGTCGGCTCCTTCGGCGATCCGTTCGGCGACGACCGGTTCCTTGGGCAGGCCGTATGCCGAGAGATCGACGAGCGCGCCGCTGCCGAGATCTTCGATCACCGGAATGCCTCGCTCGCGGCCGAGCGCGACCAGCTCTCCGAGCGAGACCTCCGCGGTGAAGCCGACCACGCGATAGTTGCTGGTGTGAACTTTGAGGAGCGCTCCGGTCTCGGCGCCGATCGCCTGTGCATAGTCCTTCCAATGGGTCCGGTTCGTCGTGCCGACCTCGCGGAGCTTCGCCCCGCTCTTGGCGAGCACTTCGGGGATCCGGAAGGAGCCGCCGATCTCGATCAGCTCGCCGCGCGAGACCACCACTTCTTTCCCTTCTGCCAACGTATTGAGCGCGAGCAGCACCGCGGCGGCGTTGTTGTTGACGACGGTCGTGGCTTCCGCGCCGGTCAACGCCCGCAGGTCGTCGTCCACCGTCGAGTCGCGATCACCGCGGCCGCCGGAGGCGAGGTCGAACTCGAGCGCCGCGGGGCTTCGTGCCACGCGCACGAGCGACTCGATCGCCTCTTCGGGGAGCAGGGCGCGGCCGAGATTGGTGTGCAAGACCACCCCGGTGGCGTTCACCACCTCCTCGGGCGCGGCCCGCTCACGACGTGCGATCTCCTCGACCGTGCGCCGCTCGATCTCTGGCTCGATCGAGGCGGCACCGAGACGGTCGGCACGGATCTCGTTGCGGAGCTCGTCGCAGGCGCGGCGGAGCGCCGCGACCACGAAGGAGCGGGCATGACGCTCGGCGAGCGAACGCCCCCAGCTCGTGGCGAGCAGCCGATCGATCGAGGGAATCTCGGCGAGTTGGGGCTTCGCATCCACTGCGGGAGCAGTATCCAGAACGGCCGCTGGGAGACAACCGGCTACCGGCTGCAGGCTACCGGCTACAGGAAAGACCTCACTGAGTCTTTTGCTGTAGCCCGTAGCCGGTAGCCGCCGAATTGACTGCCGGCGCCTCGGACCCGAAGATGGGTCCCATGGCCGCGAACGGCGAGGGTGTGGCGCGGGGGATCGTGGCTCGCCTGCGCGATCGAGGGCACCAGGCCTACCTGGCCGGCGGATGCGTGCGCGATCGCCTGCTCGGCCTCGCGCGCCCCGCGGGCGATTTCGACGTGGCGACCAGCGCCCGCCCGGAGGAGGTCGAGCGCCTGTTCGGGCATACGATCGCGGTCGGAGCGCAGTTTGGTGTCATTCTCGTGGTCGAAGGCGACGTGCGGGTCGAGGTGGCGACGTTTCGCGCCGACGACGCGTACGTGGACGGCCGGCATCCGTCGTCGATTCGCTTCACGACGCCGGAAGAGGATGCCGCGCGGCGCGATTTCACGATCAACGGCATGTTCGAGGATCCCGTCACCGGCGAGGTCCTGGACTTCGTCGGCGGACGGCGCGACCTCGAGCGCCGAATCGTGCGCGCGATCGGTGATCCGCGGCGGCGCTTCGCGGAGGATCGGTTGCGTCTCATTCGCGCGGTGCGGTTCGCGGCACGGCTCGGCTTCGCGGTCGAGCCGGAGACGGCCGCGGCGGTCCGCGAGATGGCTCCGGCGATCCATGAGGTCTCGGCCGAGCGCGTCGGTGAAGAGGTCGTGAAGATCCTCACCGAGGGAGCGGCTCGCCGTGGTTTCGAGCTCGCCTCCGAGCTCGGCCTTCTCGGCGAGGTGCTCCCCGAGGTCGAGCAGATGAGAGGCGTCGAGCAGGGGAAGGAATTTCATCCCGAGGGCGACGTCTTCACCCACACGATGCTCGCCCTCGAGCGCGTCGACTCGTCGGCGCTCCGCGGAGAGACTCTCGCGCTCGGTGTGCTGCTGCACGACGTCGCCAAGCGCGAATGCGCGGAGCGACGAGACGGCAAGATCACGTTCTATGGCCACACGGAGCGTGGCGCGGCGATGGCGCGTGAGATCTGCCGGCGCCTGCGGCGCCCGAATGCCGTTGCCGATCGCGTGAGCTGGCTCGTCAAGGACCACCTGCGCCTGGTGAGCGCGCCGGAGATGCGCCTTTCGACGCTCAAGAGATTCCTCCGTCAGGACGGGATCGACGAGCTTCTCGAGCTCTGCCGCATCGACGCGGCCGCGAGCAACGGGAACCTCTACCACTACCAGTTCTGCCTCCAAAAGCTCGCGGAGATCGGCATCGAGCGGATGAAGCCGCCGCCGCTGGTATCGGGTCACGATCTGATCACTCTGGGACACCGGCCCGGCCCGGCCTTCAAGGAGATCCTCGACGCGGTCGAGGAAGCACAACTCGAGGGCGGCGTGGCTACCCGCGAACAGGCGCTCGCGCTCGTGCGAGAGCGCTTCCAGCCGTAACCCGGATTCCTCACTGTGCCAGACCTTCTGTGAACGATGGCTCGTGATGGATACGGCTCGAAACGCCGCGTTTGACGCTTCGCGGCCGACGTGAAAAGAGGCGCCCGCCATGACGAGCGCGCAGGGAATCGCCTACGGAGCCGTGCAGGGGCTCAGCGAATTTCTTCCCGTGTCGAGCTCGGCGCATCTCACATTGCTGCCGTGGTTCGCCGGCTGGCAAGACCCGGGCCTCGGCTTCGACGTGGCGCTCCACGTCGGTACGCTACTCGCCGTGCTCTGGTACTTCTGGCGCGACTGGTGGGAGCTTGCCCAGGGCGCTATCGCGGGCCTCGGCGGAAGCGGGGAGGGCAGAGAAAACGGCCTCCTCTTCTGGAAAATCGTCGTCGCTTCGATACCCGCGGCAGTCGTCGGCGTCGCCCTCGAGCACAAGGCGGAGGAAGCCTTCCGCGCCCCCGTGCTGATCGCGGCCGCGCTCGCGGCTCTCGGCGCTCTGCTCTACTGGGGAGACCGCCGGCCGGAATCGCGGGTGCGGCTGCAGTCGATCGACTGGACGGATGCGCTATGGATCGGCGCCGCGCAGGCCGCCGCCATCGTTCCCGGCGTATCTCGCTCGGGAGTCACGATCACGGCGGCCCGCCTGCGAGGGATCGGCCGGGAGGCGTCCGCCCGCTTCTCGTTCCTCTTGTCGACGCCGGTGATCGCGGGGGCGTCGCTCCTCAAGGTGCGCGCGCTCGCCGCCGCCGGCCACGACCCCGCGCAGCTGCTCGCGCTGGTCGCCTCGGCATTCTTCGGCTTCCTGGCGATCGGCGGGCTCATCCGCTACGTGCGCCAGCGCAGCTACTTGCCTTTCGTCCTCTACCGCTTCGCGCTCGCGGCGCTGGTGATCGTGGTCGCGCTGGCAAGAGCCCGGCCCGGGTGAGATCGAGATTCGCGGGCACCTAAGGGAGATCCTTCAGACCTTCCCGCGGCGCGCCGACGAGGATCGCCATGTTGCCGTGCGGATGGCGGTTCTCGTACATCAGCTGGTGCGCCTGCGGGACGTCGCGGAACGAGAAGACCCGCGAGAGACACGGATCCACTTTGCCGGCGATGACCAGCCGGTTGACGCCGTCGGCTTGTTCGTCGTTGGCGAAGTGCGAGCCCTGGAAGCGCTTCTGCCGCATCCAGTGGTAGCGGAGATCGAGGGTCGCGTTGTAGCCCGTCGTGCCGGCGCAGATCACCACCATGCCGCCGGTGTCGCAGACGAAGATCGAGGTCGGCACGGTGTCCTCGCCGGGATGCTCGAAGACGATCCGCGGGCTCTTGCGCTCGCCGACCGCTTCCCAGAGCGCCGCGCCGAACGCGCGCGCGCCCTTCAGCCACTTGCCGTAAGCGGCGTCGTCCTTCCAGTGCGGCAACATGCCCCAGTGATCGAAGTGCTTGCGGTTGATCGAGCCTTGCGCGCCGAGTGACTTGCAGTACTCGATCTTGTCGTCGGACGAGACGACGGCGACGGGGATCGCGCCGGCGGCGCGCGCGATCTGGATCGCCTGGCAGCCGAGGCCGCCGGCGCCGCCCCAGACGAGCACGACGTCGCCCGCGGCAAGCGTGTGCGGCGGCCAACCGTGGAGCATGCGATACGCGGTCGCGCCGACCAGCATGTAGGCCGCGGCCGCTTCCCAGGTGAGGTGCTTCGGCTTCGGCAGGCATTGATGTGCCTGGACCTTGGTGAACTGCGCGAAGCTTCCCCAGTTCGATTCGTAGCCCCAGATGCGAAACGTCGAGCTGAACATCGGATCGGTGCCGGACTTCACGACGGGGCAGTTCCGATCCCACATGCCGCAGTGGACGACGACGTGGTCGCCGACCTTCGGGTTGCGAACCTCGCTCCCGACCTTGAACACGATCCCCGACGCATCGGAGCCGCCGATGTGGAAGGGCTCTGGCTCGCCCGCCTTCTGCCGCGCCTTGATGACGTCGACCGGGATGCCGAGCGCGGCCCAGACGTTGTTGTAGTTGATGCCCGCCGCCATCACGTGGACCAGCACCTCGTCCGGCCCCACCTCGGGCACGTCGATCGGCTCGATCTGGAATGCCTTGGTGGGGACGCCGAACCGGTCCTGGCGGATGACCTGCGCAACCATCCGCTTCGGCACCTGACCGATGGGCGGCATCTCCCCGATCTCGTAAATGTCCTTCACGAGGGCCCTCCTGACTCGGAAACGCCGACCTATAGCCCGCGGCTAACGCGACGCGCAAGCGAGGAAACGGCAGCGAGGAAAGGGCACCGAAACGCACGCTGGATGGTGCGGCGGAGGTCCGCATGCCTCGATCGGGCCGCCGAATTCACTCGAACCGGCGTGTCTGGCTTCGCCACTGCAGCGTCGCCTCCGAGCGCTTCCACCAGGCGGCGAGCTGGCTCACGGCGTCGGCGCGGCCGCCGTCCGGAGCCTCCGCGACGTAACCGAAATCCTTTCCGAAGTAGGTCTTGAGGATCTCGGTCGCGCGACGCCGCGTGAGTAGGGGCGGGTCTGGATGCAGCGCGGCGATCAATGGCTGCAGCCCTCGTGCATCTTCGAGCTTGAAGATCGTTTCGGCGAGCGTCAGGCGGAGGTCGGGATCGAGCTCTCGCTCGTTGGCACGAAGCAGCGCCGGCACGCTCTGACGATCACCGAAACGCGCGAGCGCCTGGGCGGCATGCTCGAGCACCCGATCCGAGGGAGGATTGTCGATGAGCTTGCGGATCGCCGCGGGCGCATCGGGATCGCCGATCTCGGTCAGATGATGGATCGCCTCGATCTGCGCGGTCTCGTTGTCGCCGCTGAGCGAGGCGAGGAGCTGTTCTGTGACGCTGCCGTGATGGTGCTCCGGCTCGAGCTTGCGGAGCGCGAAGCTCGCCCGGCCGGCGACGGCCACTGCGAGAGCGACCGCGACCGTCGCCGTGATCGCCCGCAAGCGGTGCTTCGCATAACGGATGCTGCGAGCGATGCCGCCGGCCATCAGGCACAGCGTGAAGATCCCGACCACGGACGGCCCGGTCGGAAGGTCGCCATAGTACGATACGACCATTCCGATCATGCTGCAGAGCGTTCCCATTGCCCAGGCGATCTTGATCCGCGACGAGAAGGACTCGGCGAAGAGGATCGCGAAGCTCGCTGGCACCACGAGGTACGTGAAGACGAGAAGCACGCCGGCGATCGAGACCGAGCTGGTGATGACGAAGCCGAAGGTGACGTAGAAGAGAAAGTCCCAGAGACGCACGTGGACGCCGGCCGCCTCGCAGCCGAGCGGATCCTGCGAGATCGCAAGAAAGCGGCGGTAGAAGACGAGATGGAAACCGCCGACCAGAGCGTAGATCGCGGTCGTCCTCAGGATTAGTGGCCAGGTCACGAGGAGGATGTTGCCGACGAGCATCGACTTCAGATGCTCGCCCTCCGCCGTCGTCTTCGAGAGGATCAGCATCGCCAGCGCCGACGCGGTCGCGTACGTGATGCCGATGAACGCTTCGTGCGGTACCCGTTCCTCGCGCATCCGCGTGAGCGCGAACACCGCCGCGCCGAGCACGGTGAAGCCGAGCGAGAAGCAGTAGACCGCGGTCGCATCGTCCGGGACTTTGGGATCGTAGCCGAGCATGAAGGCATACGTGGTGCCGAGCGCGGCGATCTGGGCGAGCGCCAAGTCGACGAAGATGACCTTGCGCTCGAGCACGTGGATGCCGAGATAGCCGTGGATGCCGACCAGCACGAGGCAGATCACCAGCGGCGGCAGCATCCAGCGAAGCTCGAGTAGCGATTCCATGGCGGACGCCCAGCGCCTACTTCTGCAACGCCTTCAACATCTGGTCCAGGATCGTGTCGATCAGCGCGACGTAGTCGTCGATGCCCGGCTCGCCGCGCACGTCGTTCGGTACGACCACGTCCTTGGCGCCGGTCTCGGCGGCGATGTAATCGGGCAGCTTCGGGTCGTAGAAGTTCTCGGTGAGCAGGATGGCGATTTTCTCGGCGCGGATGAGCGCGATGGTCTCCTGCTGGTGCTGCGGGCCAGGCGGGATGCCCGGCCGCTCCTCGACGTCGCCGGCGATGTCGAAACCGAAGCGCTTGGCGAAGTAGACCCAACTCTTGTGGTACTCGACTATTTTCAGGCCGCGGAGTGGCGCCGCCTTGGCGAGCCAGCCGCCAAGCGAGGCGCGCAGCGGCTTCCCTGCCGTCTGCGTGGAGTCGAGATAGGAGTCGAGTGTTCCGTCGAGCGCGAGGCGGGAGAGTTTCGGACCTCCGGCGAGGTCGACGAGGTCTTTGCCGAAGAGGTGCTCGTCGATCTGCTGCTCGAAACGCTTCAGGCTCTGCTGGAAGCGTTCGGCGGAGTCGGCACGCAGTCCCGACAGCCCCTTGGCGATGTTCGCGGCGAGCATCTTGACGCGCAGGGGGTCGAGCCAGACGTGCGGATTGCCCTGGGGATGGACGTCGCCGAACTCTCGGGAGAGCACGGTGGGCACCTCGAGCAGCGGCACGCCGGCCGAAGCCACGATGCGGCCGGGCAGGCCGCGGAAGATCTTCGAGTTGCCCGAGCCGTTCACGACCTGGTCCGCCCAGAGCTCGAGCGAGAGACCGATCTCGATGAACGCGTCGGCCTCCCGGGTCTTCTTCATCAAGAGCGGGGTCGGCGAAACGAAGTGCGGATCCTGGTCGCCCTTGGCGAGCGTCGTGGTCTCGACGAGATCGCCGCCGACGGCCCGCGTGAGCGTCTCGAGAACCGGCAACGTGCAGACGACCTTGAGCGGCGCGGCCGCGCTCGCGCGCGCGAGCAGGACAGCCGCGAGAGCCGAGACCGCAATGATCGGTTGCTTCCTCATCGGTGCTCTCCTCACTTGTTGACCCAGAACGGCTCCGGGGGATGGGCGCCGAAGATGACGTTGGTCTCGAGGTAGACGGTGTTCGGCGCCTGTTCCTCGGGGTGGTGGCCCCAGATGTGCTCGTAGTCCAGACGGAAGCGGAGAAATTCGCTGAAATAGTAGGAGACGTAGGGCATCACGCCGCTTCCCCGCACTGCGGTGTCGTCGATCGACTCGGTCCAGTCGCCGCGAACGCCCACGTACCAGCGTGCCGCGGGCTGGTACTGCGCGTAGCCGTAGAAGCCCTGGGGCTCGGTGTGGCTGTGGACCTCGGCGCCCGTCGCGTCGGACTCGAGGAAGTGGCGGTTCGCGAACAGGTACTCCGTGCCGAGCAGGAAAGAGGTGGACTCGCCGCCGCGCAGCGGCTTCCAGCGGTAGAGGAGGTCGGCGCCGTACATCTCGGCATCGAGGCCGGGGGAGTCGTTGCGCGCGTAGTAGGAGCTCCCGCCGAGTTCCAGGTCGCTCGCGCTGCCGAGCGTACGGAACCAGCGGGCGTGACCGAGGAAGCCCTGGTTGTTGCTCCCGCCCGAGGCGATCGCCACGTCGCCGGAGAGCGCCTGGAGCGTGAGGTCGAGCGACTCCTCCTCGTCCCACGGGGTGGGCACGAACAGCCGACCGGATACACCGTCCTCCGAGAATCCATCCTGGCCGAGGAACTCCTCGATCACCAGCGGGCGCGTGGTCTGCGGCAGGTCGTGGGTGTGCAGCTTGTTGATCTTGCCGAACTCGGGCCGGAAGCGCCCGAGGTCGAGCGAGAGGCCGAGCGGCATGACGTCGAGAAAGGGAAGCTTCTTCAAGGTCACGTATCCCTCCTCGACCGAGGTTTCGAAGTCACCGGGCGACGGCGATTCGATCGAGACGATGAGCACGCCGTCGGCGTAGGGGTCGACGGCCGCGCGCGCGTCGATCTCCGCCTCGCGCAGGTTCGGCTGGTTGTCGATCCGCTTGCCGTTCTCGGCGAACATCTTCTGATTCGAGCCGCGGAATACGAAATTCAGGCTTGCGCCAATCGCCGGGTTGAGGATCCCGGCGAAGCTAGGCAGTGAGGGCGCCGCGGCGGCCGCCGCCGGAGCGGCCTCGCTCTTCGCGCGCAGCTCGTCGATCTGCGTCTCGAGCGCCCGCAGCCGTTCCTCGGCTGCCTGGCGTTCCTTCTCCGCGCGAGCGCGCTCCTCGTTCAACCGCTGCTCGAGGGACTCGATCTTGCGGCGAAGCTCGCTCGTATCGCCCTTGTCCTCGGCGGCCGCGAGCCGCCATGCGAGCACGGCGAGCAGGAACAACACGGTGGTCTTCCGCAGCACCAATCCTTCTCCTTCCGGGACTCGGGCGTGACGGCGCACCTGCCACCGGAGACAAAACCGCTTTCGCGAAATACGAAGTCCGCGAGGAGGCTAGCCCGGCGGCGAGCGGGAACCGTGGATCGGGCGGAAGATGGCCGGAAGGTCGGCGCGCTCGCCGGCGGCGGGGAGCAGGGTAATCGTGTCGCCCAGCACGGGCGCCACGGGCGACTGGATCGCCAAAGGGCTGTGCAGCGTGGCTGCGCAGGTCGCACAGCGCTCCCGGGCGTTGAGCGGCGAGTGCTGGTGCGTCGCGGGGGCGAGCACCAGGACGGCGAGGACCACCGCCGCGAGCAGCGGCCGCAGGATCGCGAAACGCCTCGAAGACGGCTGGATCACTGCGCGAGACGCTCGCGGCGGGGGTCTCAGGGAGTCAAGCAAGCGTTTCTCGGTGTGCGTTTCCGGACACGCCTTTGCCGGACATGAGCCCTCACAGCCCCGCGGCCGCGAGCGCCCGTTCCAGCTGCACCTCGGTCGAACCGTAATGGCATTCGAGGGTCTTGGCGCGCTTGAAGAAGAAGTGCAGATCGAGCTCCCAAGTGAAGCCGATGCCGCCGTGCATCTGGATCGACTCGCCACACACCAGCCGCGAAGCGTCTCCGGCGTACGCCTTGGCGCTCGACGCGGCGAGCGCCGCGTCGGCCTCGGCGTTGTCGATCGACCACGCGGCGCGGTAGACCGCGGAGCGCGTCGACTCGACCCGCAGGAGCATCTCGGCGAGCCGATGCTGAAGCGCCTGAAAGGAGCCGATCGGCCGCCCGAACGCCTGTCGCGTTTTCACGTAGTCGAGCGTGATCTCGAAGGCCCGGCTCATCACCCCGAGCAGCATCGCCGCGGCGGCGGTCGCCATGAGCGGATCGAGCCGCGCGAGGATGCTCGGTTCTGCCATGAGCTCCGCTGCGTGATCGAATTCCACGCGCGAAAAGCGTTGCGCCGGGTCGAGCGTCTGGAGCGGCGTCGTCGCGAACGGACCCTCGGCGAGCGCGACGCCCTGCGGGGTGGCGACGAGCAAAGCGTCGGCGTCGGCTGCGAACGGCACGAAATATTTGGTACCGCGCACGCGCCCACCGTCATGGCGCGACGCCGGCCTGGCGTCACCCGCATACGGCGAGTCGTCGCGAGCGATGGTGACGATCTTTCGTCCCGCGGCGACGTCGGACACGAGCCTCGGCCGGCCGCCGGCTTCGTCGAGCAGCGTGGCCGCGAGCACGACGTCCAGGTAAGGCCCGGGAGCACAGGCGCGTCCCATCTCCTCGAGAACGATCGCCAGCTCGATCATGCCGAGCCCCTGACCGCCGACTGCCTCGGGAAGGCGAAGGCCGAGGTAGCCCATGTCGGCGAAGCGTGCCCAGGTGGCGGCATCGAAGCCGCGCGAATCGTGCTCGATCGTCCGGCGCGTCTTGTCGAGAGGGCATTCCGCCGCGAGGAAATCGCGCGTCGAATCGCGTAGCAGCCGCTGGTCCTCGGAAAACTCGAACTTCATGCGTCCCGCATCCGTGGGACGCCCGGCGCGGGTCCGGATGGAGCGCGATCGACAGTCGTCCCGTCTTTTCCGCTAACGACACAATCCACTATCGGGGCCCCTCCGGCAGCCCGAGCGCTCGCTTGGCGAGGATGTTCCGCTGCACCTCCGAAGAGCCCGAGAAGATCGTCTCGGCGCGAGACCAGAGGAACTCGCGTGGCCAATCCACTTCCGAGCGTGCGTCCGGGCTCGTGCGCAAGAGCTGGCCGCCCGGGCCGAGGAGATCGAGCGCGGTCTCGCGGAAGCGCTTGTCGAACTCGCTCCAGAAGAGCTTCTCGAGCGACGCCTCGTGGCCGGGAATCTTGCCGTCGGCGAGGCTGGCGAGCATGCGCATGCCGTTGGCGCGCAGCACCTCGTTCTCGACGAGGAGCCGCGCGAGCTTCTCGCGCACCGCCGCGCTCGTGCGGCCGAGCCCGCGGAGGGCTTCGGCGAGCAGAGCGAGGTCGCGCGCGTAGCGCGTGGAATGGGCGAGCGCGGCGCCGCCGCGCTCGTACGAGAGGACCGTCATGGCGATCTTCCAGCCCTCGCCGATCTTGCCGACCAAGTTCGCGCGCGGCACGCGCGCATCCTCGAAGAAGACCTCGCCGAATTCGCTCTCGCCGGTGATCTGGCGAAGCGGCCGGACCGTCACGCCGGGCGTGTCGAGCTTCACGAGGAGAAACGAGATGCCGCCGTAGCGGTCCTTCGCGTCGGTGCGCGCGAGCACGAAGATCCAGTCGGCCCACGGCCCGAACGTCGTCCAAACCTTCTGGCCGTTGATGACGAGCTCGTCGCCCTCGATGCGGGCGCTCATCTTGAGAGAGGCGAGGTCGCTGCCGGAGCCGGGCTCACTGAAGCCCTGGCACCAGATCTCCTCCGCCGACAGCATCGGCGGCAGGAAGCGCCGGCGCTGCGCTTCCGAGCCGTGATGGATGAGCGCCGGGCCGCAGAGCCCGATGCCGAGGAAGTTGACGATCGGCAGGGCGTCGGCGCGCGCCATTTCTTCCTCGAAGATCGATTTCTCGACCGCGGTGGCTCCCCGCCCCCCCCACTCCTTCGGCCAATCGAGGCCGAGGTAGCCTGCGTCGTTCAGTTTTCGCTGGAAGGCGCGCCGCAGCTCGATCAGCCGATCCGCGCTCGCCTGCGGATCACGGATTTCCTCGCGCCACGGCCGGGGGAGGTTGGCGGCGAGCCATGCGCGAAGCTCGTCTCGGAAACGGAGGTGCTCGGCGGACAGCGCGAGATCCATACCCAACCCGCTTATTGCGGGAACGTCGCCGAGTCAACGTGGCTCACGCGGCAAGCGGAGGCGATCAGCCGTTTGGTCCATTCGTTCATCGTCCCGAGAGCGCACCCGGGTTCCGGGCGGGACCGCTGCGTGCTAGGAAGCCGTCGCATGGACGTTACACGGGTGCTTCGCATCGCGGGAACGTTGGCGGCCGTCTGGGCATTCCTCTATCTGCGCTTTTCCGCCGGTTTGTTTCCGACGACCGAGGCGGACCCGATGGTCCATTGGGCGCTCCTGCCGATCGCCCTGCTTCTCGGCCTCGCCAACAGCGCGATGGAAGCGAACGGCGCCGGATCGGTGCCTCGCCGCGATGCGATTTGGGGCCTGGCGACCGGGCTCGCGAGCTTTGCGATCCTGCGCTGGATCAAGATCGTCTAAGGTCTCAGGTCCAGAACTCCGGCTTCGCCAGCGCCTCGGGCCCCATGTATTCGTCGATCAGCACGCGCGCGGCGCGGTAGATCTCGCCGAGGTCGCGGAAGACGATCTCCTCTTTCCACTCGCCCCTCACCCACACGTCGAAGGTCGGCTCGTCGCGGTTGAAGTTGAACTCGAGGATCCGTTCCCCGACGGGCGTGCCGGTCACGATGGCGCGCACGGATCGGCCGGAGTCGACGATCGCCGCGCGTGCCCCTTTCGGAAGCGGCAGCGCCCGCTTCACACGCTCGATGACGTTGGCTGGAACGCGCTCGTCGATGAGGCTGAGGTAGCCGAAGCCGTCGTCCGGCGGATTGGCGGCCTCGAGGAGCTTGACGTTGAGATCGACGAGACCGGCGCGCGCGCGCTCCTGTTCGAAGCCCTTCGCGGTGATGTAGAAGCGCGCCGCCGCCGGCGCGGGCGTACTGTCTTTTCTTCCTTCACGCCCCGGCCGCTGCTGATCCACCCACCACTTGATCGAATCCTGCTCGCTCTTGGTGCTTGGCATCGCTTCCGGCACCATACCCGTCCGCCCGAAGCGTCGGCAATAGCAGGGGACGTTTCACAGTTTGTGCAGTTTTCTCGCTGCCGCCGCGACCGCTCTGTTTCGGGGGCCGAAAACTGCACAAACTGTGAAACGTCCCCTATTTGCCGTTGTGGGTGTTCACGCCGCGCACCATGCGATAGGCGAAGGTGTCCGCCTTGCGCTCCGCGTCCGACCAGAAGATGTAATGCCCCATCTCGTGATAGACGGTGTTGATCCAGCGCCGCTCCGAGTTGTACTTGCGGCCCCGCTTCCAGTTCTCGGGATGGACGAGATGGACCTTGCCGTCCTCGTAGGTGCGGCCCCCGCTCTTCCCCCAATCGAGATACTCGAACCAGGCGACCTTCGGCGTCGGCAAGTGGTAGAAGCGGCTGAGCGCGATCGCGGCGCGGCGGAAATCCGCCGGGCGGTAGTCGGCGAAGAAGCGGCTGAGCAGTTTGTCGATCTGGCGCCGATCGCGCAGCGCCGGAAGCACCATTTTCATCAGAACCGGCTCCCGTCCGAGGGTCCCCGAGCAGCAAGGCTAAGCGGCGACTCGGAGGCTTGTCAAATCGGGTCGAACGTCGCCCGCCGCGGCGAGCCGAAATCCTTGACTGTACATATGATTATCCATATTCGGCTCGGCCATCCATGCCACGGTCGCTCTCCCGATTGGCGGCGATCGCATGCGCGGTCGCGGCAACTGTGGCGGAGGCCGGGGCGTTTCCGATTCGCGTCCCCGATTCGCCCGTGCCGGTGCAAGCAGATCTCGAGGGCAAGCTCGAGTTCCTCGACGTGGAGCGGATCGATTCTTCGAGCCCGTACCAGAACCCGCAGGTGAAGCTGCGGCTCCACCTGACCACCGATTTCTCCCCGCGGCTTCGTTTCGTCACCGGCCTGACCGGCACCGCCGGTGGGACTCCACACAACGCCAACGGTGCGGGCGTCTACGACTTCGGTCACGTCCTTCAAGAGATCTCGCCGAGCCTGGAGTTCGGCGAGGCGTATCTCGACTTTCACTCCTCGGCCGTCGACCTGCGCGCGGGCCTCCAGAAGTTCGCGTGGGGTAAGCTCGACACGCTGCAGCCGAACGATCTGCTGAATCCGCAGACGTTCTATGACCCGCTGCTCGAGGACGAGACCGACCGCAAGATCGGCATACCGGCGCTTGCCCCGACCCTCTACCTTCCGTCCGTGGAGTCTCCGTTTCTGCCCGAGGAGCCTCGTCTGACGTTCGTGTGGGAGCCGATCTACGTCCCCTATTTTTTCCCGGATCAGAACGAGCGCTGGTATCCGCCGCTCGCACGCGCGCCGAGCGAGAGCCAGGTGATGGGCGTTACCGTCCAGAATCAGTCGAGCTTCCACAACGCCCCGGTGCCGGCGCGCACGTTCGACAACGGCACCTACGCCGTCCGCGCGGCCGGTCGGTTGGGCCGCGCCGATCTCGCGCTCTACTACTTCGATGGCTTCGACACATCGCCGGCGCTCGACGCGTCGGCGCGCGGTTTCGCGCAGCTCAATCCGCTGAGCCCGCAGCTCGTCGACGTGCGCTCGGAAGTCGAGGTGTTTCCCGTGTTCCAACGCATTCAAGCGGCAGGGGCGGACCTCGCGTGGAGGCTCTACGATGCCACGCTGCGGCTCGAAGGAGCCTACGTCTTCGACCGACTCTACACGCGGAACATCAGCGACATCATTGCCACCGAGCAGATCGGCCCGATCGATCAGGCCGCGCTGCTCACCGGACGCCAGATCGAAGTGCCGGTGACCTTGAGCCCGGCGAACGTGCGCCGCAACGGCGTGCAGTGGGGGGCCGGCGGCGATACGTTCATCGGCGATACCTTCGTGCTCTTACAGGCGAACCAGACCATCGTGCTAAACAACGACGTCAACCTGCTGATCAGCGACTACGAGACGCGGTTCTCGATGACGATTCGCCGCGGCTTCCTCGACGATCGGCTGACGGCCGAGCTGAAGGGGCTCTACGGCATGCAGGGCGCGTACGGGATCGCGCACCCGCGACTCACTTACTCGGTGAACGATCACCTCGATGTGCGCATCGGCTACCTCGCGATCGAGGGGCACGAGAATTCGCTCATCGGCCAGTACAAACACAACGACGAAGCCTACGTTCGCGCCAGGCTCCTGTTCTGATGGGGGTCTCGTCCGATGTCGGTGAAGTACGCTTGCCGGTGTTCGTGCTCCGCGCGGTTGCCCTCGAGGGAGGTACGGAATGATGGGGACGAATTGCCTGGTCTGGATGCTCTGCGCGGCACTGGCGCCGGCGCTCGCCCGTGCCGAGCCCGCTCGTGAGATGCTCGACCAGGCCAAGGCGGTCAACGACGCGCGCGAACCGAAAGACACGTCGCAGCGAACCAAGATGGTCCTCATCGATTCGCGCGGCGGCGAGCGGGTTCGGGACCTCGGGGTGTACGGTAAGAACTACGGCCACCGAACGCGCAAGGGCATCACCTTCTTCCTCTCGCCGCCCGAGGTGAAGGGGGTCGGCTTTCTCTCCTGGTCGTATCCCGACAAGGATGACGACCAGTGGCTGTATCTTCCCGAGCTGAAGCGGGTGCGGCAGATCAGCGGCGCGACCCGCAAGCAGGGCTTCCAGGGCTCTGATTTCACCTACGCCGACCTCGATCTCTTCGACGACATCCGCGATTGGACGGAGAAGGACGCGGCCTCGAAGCTCATTCGCGAGGGCGAAATCGTCGACGGCGTGCCGTGCGCGGTCATCGAGCTGGTGCCGCAAGAAAAAGAGTACGAGTATGCGCGCTTCCTGCTCTGGCTCGACCGCAAGGACTCGACGTTTCGGAAGATCGAGCTCTACGACAAGAAGGACGGCGGGCTCGCGAAGACGCTCACGCTCGCCGGCTTCGAAGCGATCGGCAACGTTCCGACGCCGCGCCGGATCGAGATGACGAACGCCAAGAAGGGGACGAAGACGATCCTGGAGGTCTCGGACGTGCGCTACGACCGAGGCCTCGGCGACGACGTGTTCACAGAGCGAACGCTCGAGCGGGGGAAGGTGGATTGAAGAGGCCTGTAGCCCTATTTCCCCATCTCCCGGTAGTACGCGATCACGTCGGTAACCCCGGGATCGATGCCGAGCTGCGAGAGCAGCGTGGTGATTTGGCCGCGGTGATGGGCCTCGTGATTGAAGAGGTGGAGGAGGGCAGGCGCCAGCGGATGGCTGTGGCCCTTCCCGGCCGTCGTCGCGTAGACGATGTCGGCGTTCAGCCGCTCCTCGGTCAAATCACGGCAGAATTCTTCGATCGCGGCGTCGGTCGACGGGCGCTCGCGCCGTAGCTCGTCGAAATCGGCGTGGAGCTCCTGGTCTAGCGATCGAAAGGAGAACGGCCGGCCGGTGAAGCGCCCGAGCCACGCGCGGTCGGTGAGCAGCAGATGGTTGAGCGTGCCGTGGATCGACCGGAAGAACGCCCTGCGGTCGCGCTTGCGCTCCTCATCGGACAACGTCGCGCAGAGCGCGTAGAGCTTCTCGTTCATCCAGCGATTGTAGCCGGCCATCAGGCGGAAGCTGTCCGACGAATTCACGGTTGTTTCCTCCCGCGGCGACCGCTATCAGCCGAGGTGGCTTGAAGCCAGAAGAGCGCCTTCCTTCGATCGTCTTCATCACGGCCGAGCTGACGCCTCTCGCCACGAGCGGCGGCCTCGGTGACGTCAGCCGTTCCTTACCCCGCGCGCTCGCCGCGCTCGGCCATCGCGTGTCGGTTTTCTTGCCGCTCTATCAGTCGGTGCGCCGCCGCCAGGTTGCGCTCGGAGCGGCCTGCGAGATCGCCATGGCGGGCGGCGGGCGCTTTCGGGTGTTTCACGCGCCCGGTGCCCTTACCCCCGCCTCGCTCTACCTCGTCGAGCACGACGGTTATTTCGATCGCCCGGGCCTCTACGGCGAACGCGGCGGAGAATACGCCGACAACCTCGAACGCTTCGGATTCTTCTCTCGGGCCGCCCTCGAGACCGTGGCGGCCTTCGGTCTCCCGGCCGACGTCGTGCACGCCAACGACTGGCACACGGGCAGCATCCCCGCGCTCTTGAAGACCGTGTATGCCGGCCACCCCTTGCTCGGTCGGGCGGCTTCCGTATTCACGATCCACAACCTCGCCTACCAGGGCTGGTTCCCGGCCGACCGGCTGCCCGCCACGGGGTTGCCGTGGAGCGTCTTCCACATCGACGGTGTGGAGTACTACGGAGGGATCAATCTCATGAAAGCGGGAATCGCCTACGCGAAGGCGATCACCACGGTGAGCCCGCGGTATGCCGAGGAGATCCGCACCCCGGAGCTCGGCGAACGGCTCGATGTGCTGCTGCGCGCGCGAGCACGAGACCTCCACGGGATCCTCAACGGGATCGACGACGAGACCTGGAACCCGGCGACCGACCGTCACCTGCCGGCGGGCTACGATGCGGCCGCGCTCGACGGCAAGCGCGTCTGCAAGCAAGGCCTGCTCGCCGAGGTCGGCCTGCCGATCGCGCTCGACGCGCCCTGCGTCGGCATGGTCACGCGCCTGAACTCGCAGAAGGGCGGCGACATCGTGCTCGGAGTCGCCGATGATCTGCTGGATCTCGACGTCGGCCTCGTCGTCCTCGGCGCCGGCGAGGCCGGCCAGGAGCAGGGCTTTCGCGAGCTCGGCGCCCGGCGCCCGGATCGGGTCGCGGTGCGGATCGGCTTCGACGAGTCGCTCTCGCACCGCATCGAGGCGGGGGCCGACATGTTTCTCATGCCGTCGCGCCGCGAGCCCTGCGGACTCAACCAGATGTACAGTCTCCACTACGGGACGATCCCGGTCGTACGCGCCACGGGCGGTCTTGCCGACACGGTGCGCGATCCCGACGAGGATCCCGAGCATCCGAACGGCTTCAAGTTTGAGCGCCCGTCGGGAACGGAGCTCGTCGCCGCCGTTCGCCGCGCCGTCGGGGCGTTTCGCGATCGGCCGCGCTGGCAGGAGATGATGCGCACCGCGATGGCGGAGGACTTTTCCTGGCGAGCCTCGGCGCGCCGCTACGGCGAGCTCTATCGGAGTCTGAAAGGAGACGCCGGTGGCGCCAAAGGATGAGATCTGCTTGGCTTCGCGAGATCGGCTACGTCGACGTCGACTGCTACTTCAAGTCGTTTGAGTTCGCCGTGTTCGGCGGTCGCCGGCCGGCGCACTGAGCCCCTCTTGCGACGCGCTTACCGGGGCACGACTCGGTCTATCGGCTCCGGGCGAAGCCGGGTTCAATCTCTTGTTGCAGCCGGGCGAACCAGCGGTTACGCTGTCTTTCGTCACTCTCCGCCCCCGCTGCGCAGAAGGAGGGCGCGGCGGTGCGAGCCAGAAATTGGATCGCTCTTCACTCGATCGCTGGGGTGGGAGCCGCGACATGCCGTCGATTGTTCGAGGCGTTCGGTAACGGCGAGGCCGTCTTCCGTTCCCTGCCAGAGCGCCTCGCCCGAGCGGGTGCCCGTGCGGACGTGATCCGCGCGATCGGCAGCTTCCGGCGCTGGGCGGAAGTTGACGAAGAGCTGCGTCGCGCAAGCGACCTCGGCGTCGCTCTCGTCTCGATCGAGGAGGAGCGCTATCCGGTCGGCCTGCGATTCATCCACGATCCGCCCCCGGTTCTCTACGTGCGGGGCCGGATCGACCGTGCCGACCTCGAGGCGATCGCCATCGTCGGCGCGCGCTCGGCGAGTCCCTATGGAATCGCATCGGCGGATCGGCTGGCACGCGAGCTCGCCGCCTGCGGCGTCACGGTCGTCAGCGGTCTCGCGGTCGGCATCGATGCCGCGGCTCACCGTGGCGCGCTCGCGGCCGGTGGCAGGACGATCGCCGTGCTCGGCTGCGGCATCGATCAGGTCTACCCGTCACGGCATGGCAAGCTCGCAGTCGCAGTGGCCGAGGCCGGAGCGGTGGTCTCCGAGCTGCCGATCGGTACGCCTCCCGAGGCGTACCAGTTTCCTCGCCGCAATCGCATCGTCGCTGGTCTGTCGCTCGGCGTGGTCGTCGTCGAGGCGGGCGAGCGGAGCGGATCGTTGATCACCGCACGGCTGGCATTGGAGCAGGGGAGGGACGTGCTCGCCGTCCCGGGTGAAATCGGCCTCGAGCGCACCCGTGGCTCGCACCGGCTGATCCGACAAGGGGCGACGCTCGTCGAGAGCGCGGCGGACGTGCTCGAGAGCGCGCTTCCGTGGCGGGTGCCGGCCCCGGCCCCGGCACCGCGCTCCGCCAACCGCGCGAGCGAGGATCTCTCCGTCGATGCCGCGCGCCTTCTCGGTGCCTTCGAGAGCGTCGCCGAACCAGTCGATCGGCTGATCGAGCGAAGCGGGCTCGGCACCGCCCGCGCACTCGAGATTCTCCTCGAGCTAGAGCTTGCAGGCAAAGTCCGTCCGCATCCCGGGATGGTGTTCTCCAAACGGGTCGGCT
>Ga0315278_10001360_pt1 | contig 21402 bp, 17 predicted proteins | sample YL17G06_0_MG_FD_203880 | JGI IMG/M metagenome (GOLD analysis project Ga0315278, IMG submission 203880) | Sediment microbial communities from Yellowstone Lake, YNP, Wyoming, USA - YL17G06_0 | ecosystem: Environmental > Aquatic > Freshwater > Lake > Sediment | place: USA: Wyoming | collected... | reverse complement strand
AATTAATTGAATAAAGATAATAAAGAATTATTGAACACTAAGGAGTTAAAGAACATCGAACAATCCTTTCCTGATGCGTGCTATTCATTATTTTCATTTGGTATTGATTAATACTATTAATAACTTTGGCTGTTAATTTATAAATTAAAGAAAATGGGAAATTTTGGAGCTACTGAGATTATACTGATTCTTCTTGTCGTAGTGCTTCTTTTCGGTGGAAGGAAGATACCTGAGCTGATGAAAGGTATTGGTCAGGGAATGAAAGAATTTAAAAAAGCCTCCCGTGTAGAAGATGATAAAGATAAGATGAGCGCTGAAACAAAAGACGAAGAAAAAAAATAAAAGGTTGTCTAAAAATTATGTTGTGAAAGAACCTTGTTTTCATAGCGTATAGTTAATCAATCTGAAACAATATACTTTGGTGCTTTTCTATGTTTTGTCCCCTGCTCGTAGCTGTATGCTATTTCAAGCAGAAGAGGCTCGCTCCATGCCCTGCCGAAGAAGGTAACACCAACCGGCAAATCATCAACAAATCCCATGGGTACTGTTATTGCAGGATATCCCGATATTGCTGCAAGTGAAGAACTTCCACCGACGAAATGATCACCCAGGAGCAGATCAGTTTTCCATGCCGGAGATCCGGTCGGTGCCATAATGGCATCGAGCCTGTTGGTATTCATAACTTTATCGATACCCTCTTCTCTTGTGGCTTTAGTCATCATGGCGAGTGCTTTCTTATATTCACCCGACTTAATGTCTCCTTTCTTCTCAGCCATCTCAAGAATTTTCTGATCAAAATATCTTAGTTCAACTGTATCTGACTTATTGAACTCTATTAACTCCTTTAGACTCTTAACAGATGTATCGCCTCCAAGCCCGGCAAAATATTTATTAAGTCCATCCTTAAACTCGAAAAGCATGACCTCGAATGAAGCATCTTCATAATTTTCACCTTTCGGAAACTCAATCTCAACCACTTCAGCTCCATTTGCTTTAAGCCAGGCAACTGTCTTAATCATAAGAGTGTCAACTCTATCTGAAAAACCCATCATCTTTTTGAGCAGACCGATCCGTTTGCCGTACAACCCCTCTCTTTTTAGAAACTTTGTATAGTCCGTTTGATATTTACCATCTGAAGCCAGAGTTTTGGAATCTGATGAGTCGATACCGGTTAATACCCCCAGGGTGATTGCTACATCTTCCACAGTTCGTCCCATCGGACCGGGAGTATCCTGGGAGAAGGAGATCGGAATGATACCTGAACGGCTTATGAGACCGACAGTTGGTTTAATACCTATTATTCCATTATTATTTGAAGGGCATACAATCGAACCATTTGTTTCGGTGCCTATTGCCATCATGCAAAGATTGGCAGAGACGGCTACTCCAGACCCTGAGCTGGAGCCACACGGATTACGGTCGAGAACGAACGGATTTTTTGTTTGTCCGCCGACACCACTCCATCCACTCGACGACATCATTGCCCGAAAGTTTGCCCACTCACTCAGATTCGATTTAGCAATTATTATTGCTCCTGCCTCTCTCAACTTTTTTGCCACATAACTATCTTTTTTCGGGAAAGAGTTCCTTAAAGCGGTTGCACCGGCTGTAGTCGGCATACTATCATGTGTATCGATATTATCCTTTAGAATTACAGGAACTCCATGCAAAGGACCTCTTACTTTACCTTCAGCAAGTTCCCTGTCGAGTTCCTCTGCAATCTGGAGAGCATCCGGATTGATCTCAATTATGGAATTAAGTTGCGGACCACTGTTGTCTATTTCGATAATTCGATCCAGATAGACCTTAACTACATCTTTAATAGTATACTTACTATCTTTGTAACCCTGCTGTAACTGTGAAATGGTTAACTCTTCAACCCAACTGTTGTCAGGTTCTTTCTGAACCATATTATTAACAGGCGACTTGCAGGTAATCAGTACCAGTATAGCCGAGGCAAGCAATAACATAAATCTGGATAAATGGGTTCTCATAATTAATGAGGTTTGAGTTAATTTGAGCAGAGATTACCTATCTGGTAATCTCCCAACATAAATTTTAAAATTATGAATAATAAATCAATTTGAATATATTTGTTTTTAAACAATATAACCATCTGTATATTATTCATTTATGAACTTATTAAACATCTTTATATACAGTACTGGTCTTCTAAGGAACGATAACCACAAGATATATTAAAGTCTATTCTGTCGGTATTAATGGCTTCTTGTGCTATCAGCCGTAGTCTTAATATCTACTTTTGATAAATAATGTGTACAGTTATACAAATACACCTCTACAGACCTAATTTTCAAAAAGGTTTCCGGCTAACTTCTATAAACATAAGTTCTGTTCAATATGAACTGACTTGGGAAAAAAATTGAAATAAAAAGAGTTACAATTTAATGCCCCAGATCAAAATATCATGGGGCATTTTTATTAACCATATTTGCTGTTAATAAATTAGCAGCATGATTTTCAGAAATTTATATCATCAAATGTACTGTTGTATAGAAAATTATTGCATACATTGGCAATTATATGAATTGGTCAGTACATATATTATGTGTTAGACAACTTCATCAGTATTTTTTTATTAACTAAAATCTTTCAAGTATGAAAACAAAAACATTAAATTTAACTACACTGATGCTTGTATTCTTTCTAATGTGTTCAACCGGGATACATGCACAAACTGCTAAGTCTAACCTTGACCAGACTAAATTAATGGAACAGATGCTTGGTACATGGGAAGCAAACGTTGGGAAAGATACTATTGAAGTTTGGGAGACCAAACAATATGGGAAATCATTTATAACAAAAGTATCTCGTAATATAAAGGGTAAGAAATCTCCTTACTATATTAGTAATGATTGTATTGATTCAAAAGATGGTAATATTAAAGGCTTCATACTTACTGCCAGTGGAGATTATAACACATCGATAGGTTCATGGGCTAATGAAAAAAAGTTAAGTGCAGGTATGGTTCAAAACTTTAAACCAGAAACAGTTAGCGAAAAATATGAATTTTTATGGGAAACTCCTTCAAAAATGACTTTTTCTGGTTTTACCACAGATGGTACAAAAACATGGGAAGCTAAATTTACAAAAGTAAAATAGGTACTTTGTACTTTCAATAGAAATAATAATGCCCGGAGATTTAATATTTCAGGGCATTTTTATTTTGCATTTTGTTGTAGAAAATCTAATCCCGAACAGAATTGTTATACTAATAATTCCAATTTGTTGAGATTTATTTGACCAAGGATTTTTATTGTCGTAACTTTCATCAAATAATTGACTTACAGCTCATATAAATTTAAAACTGAACAATATGCGTTTGCAAGTTACTTTAATACTGGTAATTGTTTTTGCCGGATTATTGAATGCTCAAAATGTTAAAGACAAAGTCTGTCTTGATAATACTGAACAGTTTTCGATAGCATCAAAATACGTTGCAGGTGAAAAATACATTATTCAGGTAGGCTTACCTATCGGTTATTCCCCCTCTAAAAAATCTTATCCTGTTTTATATGTATTGGATGGCGATAAATCATTCGGAATGACAAAGGAAATTGCAGACTGGTTGATGTGGGGCAATGAGATTAAGGATATTATTGTGGTTGGTATAAGTTACGGGAAAGGGACGGATATCTGGTGGGAAAAAAGAGCAAGAGATTATACACATTGCAATGATACTGTCACTGCGAAAGGTTGGTTTAAAAATACTGGTGGTGCAGAAAACTTTCTCAAGTTTGTTAAGAATGAATTATTTTCTGCCATCAACAAAAACTACCGAACAAATCAGGATTCAACTGCAATTATCGGTATATCTTTTGGCGGAATGCTAAGTTCCTATGTTCTGTTTACACAACCTGAATTGTTTAATGGCTATATTATTACCGCTCCGCCATTAAGTTGGAATTATAAAAGTATTTTTAAATTGGAAACTGAATATTTTAGCAATCATAAGGAATTAAATAAGACTGTTTATATTGCATATGGCACTTTGGATGATAAAGATTTGATTATTAATCCCACTAATGAATTCATCAAGAATATCCAGATGCAGAACTATGGGGGACTTAAATTTGTTCCACAAATATTTGAAGGAGAAACTCACATCTTAGTTTATTCAACAGCACTAACTAATGGATTGAAGACTATTTTTGAACGCTAAATGATACTTCTATTATAATATTATTTGGTTCAATTTTTTTTATAATATTTTCAAGCATCTAAATAAAGATGGTCTTACTTTTTACCCCAGATTATAATTTTCTATAATTTTTTATAAACCCAATTTTTAATAGAATAAATATATATCCGGATTTTTTTGTCACCGCGGATTTATCCATGACCCCTTGCCCTGAATATGCCCCCTTTATTTTGAAAGACCCTGATACCCTCCCCATCTGTTTTGGTGGAAATAAAATTGATATAGTGCTTAAAATCAATTCTGAAACGAATAAAGTAAATAGTGGAGATGAAAATCAACTCCACTATTTACTACCCTAAACCTAACCTAACCTAACCTAACCTAACCTAACCTAACCTAACCTATGAAGAATGTTTATGATTCCTTATACTCAATAGTCACAATTAAAATGTTAACTGTTTTTCTATTTCTTTTTACAATTTAGATGTTTCCATAATTATTAATTCTATACAGGACATAACTTGGAACTACAAGCAACAATAGATACTGTTATAATACACAATACTACTATCATAAAGAATCCATATAATAAATACTTTAGACGATTTTTAAGTGTTTTTTTGTACGATGCCTTCATAATAATTCTGGTAATCATATCGTTACAATAATGCTAAGCAACTCCTGTTTTGTTATTCCGAGTTTATAACCCAGCATTTCAATCATTACTTTTTCCTTACCTTCACTGAAACATAAATCTTTATCAGAAAGGTTTTCATATTTCTGTTTGAGTTTTTCTTTCTTAATGTTCCAATATCCAGTTACCTTAGTATCCATCTTGTCTGATTTTACAATGTTTTGCATTGAAAGATAGTTTAAACTAATTTCATCAGAATTAGACAATTTATTAACTTATTAACATTCGCCCTTCACTAATGAACAATCAGTTAGTCGCTTAAGTATTAAAAGAAACAAAATTGACATTATAGTATCTAAGGCACTAATAAAATCTTGTAGGAAGAGTCTTGAAATATCGCCTCAACGGTCGATTGTCCTGAACAATAAAAAACTTAAATAAGGCGACACGTGAAATGTGAAAGTCAATGTCTGCAATACAATCCTGATGGACAGGAGATAGAAAGTGTCGCCTTGAGATAATATTTTTAAATTGTCTTTTTAAAAAAAGCAGTTCCCCGATTCATTAAATAAACTTGCGGTTTGCAAAACGAGGAACTGCGAGAAACCTAAACTTATTAATCTATAAAGAATATGCCTAATTTACGAAAGCAGGACGCAATAATCATCTTGCTTGGTTTATCTGCATTGCTATTATCAACACTATTGGAATTTAGCCAATCATTTATATTCTGATTTATAAAAAGAATAACAATTTGCATTCAGAAAAACCTTGATAATATACAGAACTAATAATTAAAATATTTACATAAATTTGAATGCATGAATATCCAATAAAAGATGAATATATTTGTTGTAGTTCATTGCAGATGGAAAGAGTATTTTTGATTGCCTTAAAAGATGACTTTTATTAAATAGTGTTTTGGAGAGATGAAAAACATTTATCTGCAGATTCTTGATCAACAGTCCGATAATATCCCTCTTGTTCTGGCTACGGTGACTAGAACTCACGGTTCTACACCCCAGAAACCTGGAAGCTCAGCCTTATTTTGTGAGAAAGGTCTTATTTCCGGAACTGTTGGTGGAGGTATAGTTGAAGGAAAAGTGCAGAAAATAACTCAGAAAGTGATACTTTCAACAAGATCCGGACATTTTCACTTTAACCTTGCCAACGACATCTCAAATACTGAAGAGGCAATTTGTGGTGGAGAGTTAAGTGTTCTGATTGATGCTAATCTTAGAAAGCATTTATCAGTCTTTGAGCAGATAAAACATTCATTGACTCACCGGATTCCCGGAGTGCTGATTACTATGTTAACAGGATCTTTAGGAGAAACGGTTCTTATAAACCGTTACTGGATAAGCGAATTTTTCACACCTTCAATTCCTTCAGAAATTATAGAAAAGATTGAACCAGTCGTCAGGAAGTTACTTTCTGCAGCTAATCCGTCAGTCTATGGAGAAATGGAGCTTACAATTCCAGGTGAAGAGCCTGCTTCTCTATTTTTCCTCGAACCGATCTACCCTCCCGCACATCTTGTTATTGCCGGAGCGGGTCATATCGGGCGAGCACTGGCACATCTTGGGAGCATACTCGATTTCGAAGTTACTGTGATTGATGACCGTCCTGAATATGCTAATCCTGAAAACATACCTGATGCAATGCATATTATTGTTAAAGATATCGGTGAAGCTATAAAGGAGATGAAAAAGGGAGAAGACACCTTTGTTGTAATAGTGACGCGGGGACATAAAGACGATGCATCTGCGCTGAAATCATGCATTGGGACAGACCTGGCCTATACCGGCATGATAGGTAGTAAAAATAAGATTAACTCCATGAGAAAGAATTTTATTGATAGCGGATGGGCCACCGGTGATCAGTGGGATGAGATTTATGCTCCGGTCGGACTTGCAATCAAATCTCAGACTGTTGAAGAGATTGCAGTAAGCATTGCAGCACAGCTTGTACTTGTCAGGAATAGTAAGAAGTAATAAGGCGAAAGTCGAAGTGAAGACCCCGCGCGAAGCGTGGAGGTAAAAGGCAAATGGCATAAGATACTCGCTACAATGAACTCCCATAGTCACCCCTCTCTGCAAAGCAGAGAGGGGCAGGGGGTGAGTTCATGGGAGAAGCAGAGAGAGGCAGGGGGTGAGTTCATGGGAGAAGCAGAGAGAGCCTGCCCCCTATAGCGGGGGGGGAAGAAGGGGGTGGGGTCATGAATTAGTAGGTCAAAAGTAAAAAGGAATCTGTATGGGCGAAATTTGGAGCATAATACTTGCAGCGGGTGAGTCGAAGAGAATGGGATTCCCAAAGATGCTCCTGTCCTTTAATGGAAAAACCATGATTGAAAATGTTATTAGTAACGTAACAGACTCGGATGCGGATAATACACTGGTTGTTTTAGGGGCTGACAGGGATATGCTTATTGACCTGATCAGGAAATCAGATGTAAAGTATTGTTATAATGATAATTACAAAGAAGGAATGCTCTCTTCAGTGAAATGTGGATTCAAAAATCTACCTTCAGATCTTAAAGCTGTATTGGTTTTCCAGGGAGATCAGCCATTGATTACCCCTGAGGTGATCAATTCTGTAATAGAGGCCTACAGCTCATCAGGTAAGGGGATTGTAATTCCAGTTCATAATAAAAAACGTGGACATCCTCTTCTTCTTGACATCAAATACAGGGACGAAATAGAAAAGCTTCACACCCATGAAGGGTTACGCTCACTGGCATACCGGTTTTCTGATGATGTTCTTGAGGTTGAAACCGACGATCCATGCATTTTCAGAGATTTTGATACTTACGATGATTATATTATGGAAATTAAACAAAAACAGTAGATATGGAAGAGACAATTAGTTTTCAGTTAAATGGGAAAAAAACAGATGTACTGATTGATCCCACTCAAACCCTTTTATGGGTGTTGAGGAATCAATTCGGGCTTACAGGAACAAAGTACGGCTGCGGGATGGGATTCTGCGGATCCTGTACTATACTTATCGACAATGAACCTGTAAGGTCCTGCACATTACCCGTTGGTGATGTAAAGGGTAAGAAAATTGTTACAATTGAAGGTCTGGAAGTAAATGGCCGGCTGCATCCTGTTCAGAAAGCATTTATTGAACATGATGCAATGCAATGTGGTTACTGTACTCCCGGGATGATCATGAATGCAACAGGTCTGTTATTGAAAAATCCTTTGCCAACAGCCGAGGAGATCAAGCAGGGTATGGAAGACAATCTCTGCCGTTGCGGAGCACATAAGCGTATTGTTGAGGCTGTTCATACAGCTGCCGAAGAAATGAAAGGAGGGAAGTAATTATGAAAAAAGAAAAAACATATAATCAGGGTTCTTTACCAAATAAAGGACGACGTGAAATACCAAGAAGAGACTTTTTCAAACTCCTGGGAGGAGGAATCATTGTTTTTTTCCTGCCGAAGTGCGCAAATGATGCGAGACCACTGTCTGCTGTGCCGGAAAGAGATCTCACCAAGGACTATAATGCTTTCCTCCAGATTGGTGAAGATGGAACTATAAGCTGTTTCACAGGCAAAATTGAAATGGGTCAGGGTATAGTCACATCATTGGTGCAGATGATGGCTGATGACCTTAATGTTCCAATGGAGAGAATAAAAATGGTAATGGGAGATACCGATCTCTGTCCATGGGACGGAGGTACATGGGGATCAATGACTACCAGGCATTTCGGTCCATCTATGAGGCTTGCCGCAGCTGAAGCAAGGGGAGTATTACTCGAACTGGCATCAGAGAAGCTTAAGGTGCCTGTCAGTCAGCTGACAGTGGATGACGGAATTATCACTGATACCAATGACCCAAAGAATTCAGTTACTTATTCGCAGCTTACCAAAGGTAAAAAAATTGAAAAATACCTCGATGTAAAACCTTCAGTTGAAGATTATACAAAATTCACATATGTCGGGAAATCATTTCTAAGGCAGGATGCCAGGTTAAAAGTGACAGGAGAAGCAAAATTTACGGGCGACATAAAGTTGCCGGGTATGGTTTTTGCCCGAATTTTACGACCTCCTTCACACGGGGCAAAACTGACCTCGGTTGATTTTTCGGGAGCTGAAAAAATTGAAGGCACAAAAGTTGTACGTGATGGTGACCTGGTAGCAGTACTTCATGAAAACCGTGACAAGGCTGATGAAGCACTTATAAAAATAAAAGCAGAATATTTATTTGATGAGATGGCTGTTAATGACAAAACAGTCTTTGACTGGATGCTAAAAGCTGATTCAGCAGCTAATGTTGAAAGTTCCAGCGGAGATCTTGAATCGGGACTTAAACTTTGTGATAAAATAATTGAAACAGAGTTTAATGATCCATACCTGGCACATGCTCCGATTGAAACACATACAGCCATGGCTGAACTTGTGGGAGATAAGATGACTGTATGGGCAGCGACACAAACCCCATATCCGCTTCAGGATGATTTAGCCCGTGAACTTAATTTCCCTCTTGAGAAGGTAAGGGTTATTGTTCCTTTTGTTGGAGGAGCATTTGGAGGTAAAAGTGCTTATCAGCAAGGTATTGAAGCTGCGAAACTTGCAAAATTGAGTGGAAAACCGGTTATGGTTGCCTGGACCCGTGATGAAGAGTTTTTCTACGATAATTTTCATCCGGCAGGCGTAATAAAGGTTAAATCAGGAATTGATAAATCCGGCATGATAAAGCTGTGGGATTATAGCGCATATTATTGTGGTACAAGAGGAGCTGAGATTCTCTATGATGTTCCGAATACCAGAATAACAGATTACAGCGGGAAGGAGAATGCTCCGGCAGTTCATCCATTTGATACAGGACCATGGCGTGCGCCAAATAACAATACAAATACCTTTGCAAGGGAGGTGCAGATCGACATTATGGCCGCAGGAGCAAGGATCGATCCTGTTGAATTCCGTCTGAAAAATCTGAAGAATGAAAAGCTGATTGCCTGTCTGAAAGCAGCTGCCGATAAATTCGGATATGTTCCCGGAAAATCTCCGACCGGCAGAGGTATTGGTATCGCCCTGGGTATCGATGTCGGGACATGGGTAGCTCAGATAGCTGAAGTTAAAGTTGATAAGAAAACCGGCCATGTTCAGGTTGTACGTGTTGTATGTATCCAGGATATGGGATTATGCGTTAATCCTGAAGGTGCAACACTCCAGATGGAAGGCTGCATCACAATGGGACTGGGTTATGCACTTACTGAAGAGCTGATTTTTGAAGGAGGTAACATTATTTCCAGGGGGTTTGATTCTTACGAAATTCCAAGATTCTCATGGCTTCCCAAAATCGAAACTGATATCCTGCAAAGGATGGATGAGCCACCTCAGGGAGGAGGAGAACCTGCAATTATAACTGTTGGTGCTGCGGTTGGGAATGCAATTTTTGATGCCACCGGGGCCCGGTTGTACAGGATGCCAATGACACCGGCAAGAGTGCTGGAGGCGTTGAAGAAGGTGTAAATCAAAAGGCTGAAGCTTCTCCCTGGGTTGCCAAAGTTACGCAGCTACCGTCTTTTTGCACTTGGAGTTGTACCTGAATATCATGGTAAAGGTATAGATGGCCTTTTATACCGTGCTCTGTATGAGTCACTTTACACATTCGACATCTGGATAGAGATCAACTATGTTACTGAAGATAATGATCCGATGAATAATGCTATAAGAAAGCTTAATGCAAAACCTTTGAGGAGGTACCGGGTTTATGAGAAGGAGATATAAAAAGCAGAAACAACTACTCAGGAACTTGTATCTCCATAATAGCAGCATCGATCATCTGATTAAAATAAACGGATGACAATCAGATGATATGACAAGTTTTTTCTTCTGACAAACAATCGGTTTTTAGAACAGATACTTTTTAAGTAATCCAATACCTTGCTTAATCTCTTCACGTCCGGATGATTCTATACCATACCAACCACGATACCCCGACTCCTTAGCCAGCCCGATCATTTTAGCCGTAAGCTCTTCGGTCGGTTGGTTACGGTATGACATTCCTCCAGCATATGGAAGCATTTTCACCAGATAATCTACATTATCAAAATTATCTGAGGGCCGGCGCCAGTCAGGATAACTTCCAAAGTATAGATTATTAACCTCTTTCATAAGCGATACCATCCATTCAGCATCATTTGACACACCTCCATGGTTTTCTATAAGTACGCTGATCTTTGCTGGTACTGCATATTCCATCATCATCTGGTAAGTCTCAGTTGCCCATTTAAGTGCTTCATCATTTGAAACATTAACAGGTCCACGGCAATTTGTGCGTATAGCATGACATCCAAGGAAATGTGCTGCGTCGATCCATTTACGATGATTTATTTCAAACTGACGACGTTCTTCTTTAGTCGCTGAACATCCATCCCCCTCGTCATCGACCATAATTAAAACCATTGTTACCCCATTGTCTGCTGCATTTTTTTTTAACTGACTCAGATAGCCTTCAGTGGGAACTTCAAACAAAGTATTTACGAATTCGATACCATTCAGACCGAAATCATTCCGGGCTATTTTAGCAAAATCGAGAGTTTTCCACTTGCCCGCTTTTACCTCATCGACCAGTGCCCATTGGGCAAGTGAAATATCATCTTTGATCATCCGGGGTGTTTCTTCTGATAGAGTTGATTCTATTATTGAAGGCGCAACAATACCTGCTGCACCGATTACCATGGATTTTTCAAGAAAATTCCTCCGCGTAATACTAATCATACTTTTTGTTTTATTTAAATTTTGTTTATTAACCCAAAAAAAATAATCGCCAGGATATTAAAGCTCCCATCCTTTGCGATATTCCCTGACAAGGTACTTATTTGCCTCGGTAATATTGGTAATCTTCATATTCAGAGCATCATATTCCACCTTCTTCCCTGCCCGTAAAGCCACTGCTCCAAGAAGTATGGTTTCTGTTACTGGTCCTGCATAAATAAAGCTTCCCGGTGACTGGGTATTGTTTTTAAAGGAGTTTATCCAGATGTCATTGTTATTTTGTCCTCTTGGTTCGGTAGAGGTTTTACTTGCCACAGCCGAATTATTTTCGGAGTACAGCACCGGATTTTCACCCCTGAAGTCGGCTATTATCTTACCTTTTTCACCTACAAACATCATCCCTTCCCTTTCCAATGATTTTCCTTCTGCACTAAACTCATCGGGAGTGACAGGTTTCATCCCTCCATCGTACCAGAAGAGATCAAACGGGGGTAGTTCTGTTTGTGCCTGAAATTTAAACCGGATGATACACGATAATGGGAAGCCTACATCATTCTTAACCCCGACAGCAACATTGTTCTGCAGGGTGCAGGTTGTTGTAGCGTAGGCTTCAGCACTTTTAGCCGGAGTATTGATTCCGAGTGTCAGAAATAGCGGAAAAAGACTGTAGTGACCCATATCTGCAATGCTACCAGCGCCAAAGTCATACCATCCGCGAAAAACTGCATGTGTATAGTTTGGATGATATGGGCGATCGGGAACCGGCCCCAGCCATAAATCCCAGTTAAAGTCCTTTGGTACTGGTGGCAAATCTGTTGGATTGGCTTGCCATTGAGGCCACATAGGTCTGTTAGACCAGTTATGTATTTCCTTTAACTTTCCAATAGAACCATCACTGATCCATTTCTTTATAACATCGTATTCTGGTCTTTTGCTCCATGCCAGCAGATGTGTGCTCAGACCTGTTTTCCTGGCAGTGTCTATAGTAAGTCTTGCCTCGTACATCCTATTGGCTATTGGCTTATGGGTAACAACATGTTTCCCTTTTTTCATGGAGGCTATCGCGACAGGTGCATGAAGATGGTCAGGAGTCATGATCTTTATTGCGTTCAGATCGCTCTCTTTTTCCAGTAATTCACGGAAATCCTCATAGGAGGTGCATCCTTTGTATGTGCCTGAATCTTTTGATTTTCCATAATATTTCTGAACGAATTCCTGTCCTATGTCTCTTCCCCCAGGAATTCCTTTTATTGCTTCTCCCCACGAGTTATCTCCTAATGCCTTGCGGATACTGTTTCGGACATCGTTTAAAGACCAGTCTACATAATCTGTTGTGAATTTGTTGGGGTCGCAGACAGCCACAATCTGAAGTGCTGGATTTGAAATAAGTCCAGTCATCTCCCTTAATCCCTGGGTACCGCAACCGATATATCCCAGTGTAATTTTATCGCTTGGAGCCACATACCCTGGTCCTCCCATCACTTGTCTCGGAACAATTGTAAATGCCAGGGAAGCAGCAGCGGCTGATCCCAGGAATTCACGGCGGTTAATTTTTTTTGAGTTTGCCATTTTTCTGAAATAGATTTATGTTAATAAATTGTTGTGATGACATAATCATAGAAAATATTGATATGCAGATGCATATTATACAAATTTACAAAAATGTCCGTATAAATAACACTGTTTCTTCATGTTTTTAACTGATCATAACCAAACTATTTCAATTATTTTTACACTAAACTATCAGAATTTGTTGTACTTTTAATTTAAATAGTTATTTAAACCATGAAGAATTCAGAATCTCATTCCGTGACCAGTCGCCGTGAAGCCATGAAACTTATCGCTGCAGGGTCAACAGTTGGACTTTTTGGCCTGTTTGGAAGCCCTTTAGCCAGCGCAGACAATTATGAAACACCAGCTTATGCGAAAGGGCTGGCTCCTTTAAAAATCAGGAGTGTAAAGGCTATTGCAACTGCCCCTGAGGGCATTAACCTGATTGTAGTGAAAGTTGAGACAACTGAGCCTGGTTTATATGGTCTGGGATGTGCAACATTTACTCAAAGGGCAGAAGTGGTCGTTACAGCCATCAATAGTTATCTGAATGATTTTTGCCTAGGGAAAGATGTTGATAATATTGAAGATATATGGCATGGAGCTTATGTAAGCTCTTATTGGCGTAATGGAGGAGTCTTGAATAATGCCCTAAGCGGACTTGATGAGGCTTTATGGGATATTAAAGGAAAACGGGCCAACATGCCGGTATACCAGCTTCTTGGAGGAAAAGCGAGATTTGCAGTACAGTGTTATACCCATGCAAGCGGAAGAACTCCTGATGAAGTAGTTGCTGACGTACAAAAATATATGTCTCAGGGCTATCGGCATATCAGGATTCAACTTGGAGCCTATGGTGGCGTTGGAACATTAGGTAGTAATCCTGATTTTAAGAAGGTCGGTTTTGGCGGGGTAACAGATGAATTTATGGATCAACGTGCTTATCTGAATTCAGTGCCGAAAATGTTTGAAGCAGTACGTAAAGCTTGCGGAGAAGAAGTTGAACTTTTGCATGATATTCATGAGCGTGTTCAGCCTCTGGATGCAATAAACCTGATCAAAAGATTAGAAGAGTATAATCCGTTTTTCATTGAAGACCCGTTTTCTCCTGAGAACATGGAATGGTTCAAACAACTTAGAACAACTACTCCGGTTCCAATTGCTATGGGTGAGTTGTTCAATAATATAAATGAGTTTAAAATGCCGATGGTTAACCAGTGGTTCGATTTTATACGTGTTCATGTTTCCCAGATAGGTGGTATTACACCAGCAATGAAAATTGCACGACTCGGTGAGTGGTTTGATGTCAGAACAGCATGGCACGGACCAGGTGATGTTTCTCCTGTGGGCCATGCTGCTAATTGTCACATGGATCTTGCGGTCTGGAATTTTGGTATCCAGGAGGCAGTACGTTTCTCTGAAAAACTACAGTCTATTTTTTCAGGTTGTCCAACAATGAATAAAGATTATATGTCTGTAAATGAAGTGGCCGGACTCGGTGTGGATATAAATGAAAAGGAGGCAGCAAAATATCCGATCGGTACAAAATCGAACTGGCAGGTGAGAAAAAACGACGGAACTATTATAACACCTTGATATATAGGTTGATAATAAATGAATAACAATCGCAGGGAATTCATTAAGAAAAGTACCGCAATGGCAGGGCTGAAAAATGTAAATCCTTGCGACTATGAGTCTATATCCTCAGTTAAGGATGCTTGGGAAAAGTTGGATTGAAACTGGAATTATTGAGGCAGTAGGAAAGAATGGTTAAATTTGTTGAGAGGATTCTGAATTAGTATATTTAACAGATAATCTGTAAGATATGAAAAGGATATATTATTTATTAACTGGATTAACTATTGTAGCTATGCCATTATTGAAATTCCCGCAAACAGAGATCAGCAACGGATTAATCCATGCTAAGATCTACCTTCCAGATTCCCATAAAGGATATTACCAGGGAACAAGGTTCGATTGGTCAGGAAACATGCCAAGTCTCGTTTATAACGGCCATGAATATTTTGGCCAATGGTTCACAAAATACAGCCCCGAAATTCATGATGTAATTATGGGTCCGGTGGAAGAGTTCACTCCGTTGGATTACCTGGAAACAAAACCCGGAGGCAGCTTTTTGAAAATAGGAGTCGGAGTACTTTCCAAACCCGATGATAAACCATACACATTCAGCAGACTATACCCGGTTCTAAACTCCGGAAAATGGAAAGTGGATAAGCAATCTGACCGGGTTCAGTTTATTCATGAACTGAACGATAAAACCTATTCATACCAGTATGAAAAATCTGTCCAACTGATAAAAGGTAAACCCGAACTGGTTCTAACCCACACTCTGAGAAACACAGGGAACCATACCATTGAAACCAGTGTTTATGACCACAATTTTTTTGTAATGGATAAACAACCTATCGGACCTGGTTTTACAATCACAGTACCATTCAACATTATAGGTACAGGACAGGGAATAGGTGAACTGGCAGAAATAGAAGGAAATAAGATAGTATTTCTTAGAAATGTGAATAAAGACGAAACAGTTTTCTGTGGTTCCCTCGAAGGATTTAGTGCCAGTTCAAAAGATTATGACTTCAGAATTGAAAACAAGACAACAGGAGCCGGAGTTAAAATTACCTGTGACCAACCCCTGCTGAAACTTGCATTCTGGTGTTGTTCAACTACTTTGTGTCCCGAACCTTATATAAAGGTAAAAGTTGATCCGGGAAAGGAATTCAGATGGAAGATCAATTATGAGTTTTATACTTTGTAAAATTGGGTTATTGAGTTATTAGGTTATTAAGTTATTGGGTTACATATTGTCTTAGGAAGTTACGGCTTTGAACAAGGGCAGCTTTTCTTGTTTCCAGCGATCCTTCAAAGGATTTATCCTCTACTTCTATGCAGGCAGATCCATTGTAACCAACCTCATATAACGCCGAAAAAAATTTCCCCCATTCAATTTCTCCCAGCCCAGGGAGCTTAGGTGTATGATATTGAAGAGGTGTTGTAAGGATACCAACATCATCCAGCCTTTCTCTTAAAATCCTGGCATCCTTAATATGTATATGAAAGATATGGTCTCTGAACTCATAAATAGGCTTTACATAATCCATCATCTGCCATAGAAGGTGGGAGGGATCGTAATTCAGTCCAAAATATTTAGAAGGAATTGTTTCGAATATCTTTCGCCACAATGCAGGAGAATGAGCAAGATTATTTCCTGACGGCCATTCATCTTTTGTGAAAAACATCGGACAATTTTCAATGCCGATCTTTACGTTCCTCACTTCTGCATATCTTATAATCGGAGGCCATATCTCTCTGAACCTTTCAAAGTTGTCATCATCATGTTTTGCCGGGTCAGCACCGATAAAAGTATTCATGATGCCTATATCCAGCTTTGCTGCAGCATCAATAACTCTCTTAATATGATCAACATAGAAATCCGACTTCTCTTTATCGGGATGTATGGCATTGGGATAATAACCAAGCCCGGAAATAGAGACATTCTTTTCCTTCAGCTTGTTTTTGATCCTGTTTATCTCATTATCATCCAGCGAGGCAACATCGATATGGGTAACGCCGGCATACCTGCGGTTGGCTTTACCAACCGGCCAGCACATTAGTTCAACGCATGAAAAATCATTGTCTGATGCAAATGTAATGACCTCATCAAATGACAAATCACCTAAAATTGCACTTACAAATCCTAGTCTGACCATAATATTATATTTATAAAAATTGTTTTGAATAATAGAATTGCAATATAAATAAAAAAGGCAATTTTGTTTTTCACCGCGATTGATTTATTAAGCCCATGTAAAGAACCAGTCGTAACGGCGTAACGGCTCAACGGCGTAACGGCGTAACGGCTCAACGGCGCAACGGCCCTACGGTTCAACGGCTTGTAAGCTTAATAGCTAAAAGGGTAAATGATAATGCAAAAAAGTAAATAGTTTTATTTAACTTCAGTTTTGGAGCCAGTATTTACTGCGATATTCTTTCTCCATTCGTACTTTACGCCATTTCCGAAGTTAAGAAGAACATCGTATGTTCCGGGAGAACAGCAATTTGTGACCGTGAGGTTCTCGTATTTTATTGTTTCGAGGTTTTTAATTGGTGCCGGGATGCCTGTTTGTCTGGCTGCAGTACCAGCCGGATACAAATGCATCACTTTTACATCCTTATTCCCGCCTGTATAGATAATTCCACCTGCGTTCAGATTTGTAGAAATCTTATAATTGATGTCTGGTTTAAACAGGAAGTTCTCAAGCCAGACTTTATGTGTCTGTCCTGATATTCCGATTGAGATAAGCAGATCATATTTTCCTGGTTTTATCTTGCCCTTGGTGTTCGTAGTAGATTCTTCAGGATTAACAGGTTTGTCATGTTTGCCTTTTTCATAAAATGAAGGGATACCAAAATAGAGGTCTTGTATTGTACTGTTCTTGCACCTGTTGACCAGTGACTCGTAATATGACAGTCCGTTAAGTGATGCCGGTGTTTCGTCAATAAGAATCTGGTAATCATACAGGGTCACAGATACTGATGTCTTTGTTTTTGGTTTTATTATTATATTGTTGACAACAAAGCTCAGGACTCCGGGTTTACCCGATAGTTTGAATGTAAGTCTCAGATCGTAGGTCCCTGGCGCTGCTCCCTGCATCTTGACTTCTTTACCTGCGCTAAAAAGCTTAAAAGATGAACTTGATTTCAGATCTCCAAGGGTTGTGATATTAATAGCTAACGGAGGTGTTTTGTCTGCAGCATCCATTGGTGCATAACTCTGCTGAACCCAAACCTGGTTCCAGCATCGTTCCATTTTTACGGTGATGCCGTTATCAAGCTTATAAATGTAGTTTGACACAGGCTGACCCTGCAACGACAGGATCACCACTGTCTGAAGAGCCAAGAATGAAAACAAGTTTTTCATGGCAGTAATTTTTAATCGTTAAACAAAGAACTAATCAAAGTTACTGTTTTTAAATACATGAGTCAATTTTTTTTTTGACGTCGGAATGCTACTTATTAATTGAGGAGTCCTTGAACCTCCGTCCCCGGTTTTGGTTATAAGCACTTTGTGCATAGTACTCTTTTCCCATTTCCTAATCCCTAATTCCAGCTACCCCTTCACAACCTTGTGCTTCCTGATAAATTCCGGATCTATATCCACACCTGAACCCGGACCTGTCGGAACTTTAACCATTCCATTCACACTCTGGAGTGGAGATGTTTTACATTCATAAACAATATCAGTTTTAAATCCTTTGAATTCATGATAACCAAGAGCATTGGAAAGAGCGGATACAAAATGCATCATGTAAAGAAATCCTAGATCTCCGCCGGACATATGCGGGGTGCAGGATTTTCCAAATGCATTTGCCATTAACGCAACTTTCATCGAACGGATCATTCCTCCGAAATAAAAGTAATCGGGCTGAACGATCTGAAGACCATCATTGGCAATAAGCCAGCGAAATCCATGAAGACTGTATTCCTGTTCGCCTCCTGCAACAGGTATTGTTAGAGCATCAGCAACCTGTTTGGTCTCTTCATACCAGTCGAATGGAACAGGCTCTTCAAAAAACTCAATACGGTACTCCTCCAATAGTTTTCCTACACGGATAGCTTCCTCCACTGAATAGAAACCATTTGAATCGGCGTAAAGAACCATTTGGTCGCCAAATGTTTTCCGGACAAGCGGAATTATTGTCTCAGTTCTTCCTGCCGGCCCAACGGCATTAATGTCGGTTGTCCCGAACATCAGTCCACCGACTTTTATCTTAAGTGCCTTTGCATTATATTCCGCAACATCCCTTTTTATCAGTTCCATCGATTCAGCCACCGGTTTTTCTCGGTATTCGGTAGCCTGGTAAACAGCAACTTCAGGGTTGTGGATATCACCGATCAGCTGGCCAATAGACTTTCCTGCAATATGCCCCATCATGTCGAGAATGGCAAATTCGATGGTAGCCAACGGCACCCCCAGAGCCATTCCGGATAGCCTGAAATTGAGATTGTAGATATAAACCTTTTCTAGTAAAAGATCGAGGTCGCGAGCATCTTTATTTAAAAAAAATGGTTGTAACAGGTTGGTGAAAATCGGGTAAAGTGACCTTAACTGTCCGCTGTGGCCAACTGAGATTCCTTCTGCTCCGTCTTTAGACCTTACACGGCATAAGAAGCTATCCTTGAAACGGAGCAATTCAAGTGTCTCTATGATTACCGGTGTGCTAAACAACTCCTTTTTAAATACCGGCTTTTTCAGTATTTCATCGAGTATGGAGTAATTAGTATTTAAGGCGTCTGAACCGTCAGACGCTATTGCACGTCCGTATGATGACAACGGTAAAGCAGCAGCCAGACTGCCGGCAAAGGCAGTGTTAATAAATTTACGTCTGTTGGTTTCCATGAATATAAATATTATTATTATCAGATTAATTTAACAATTATGTATGGCTTCAGTTCTGCTATAAAATAACTTAATTTCAGGAGTTATAGCTTTTGATTGATGCAAATTAATCTTAATCAAACCCGAACAAATTTAAGAAAGCAAGGGACTTTTTTTAAGTTATAACCACAACTTCATGATCAGTGATTTTATTAACAGTGAAATGGACCCATCCTTTCTCCACGGTACCGGAAATTTTCTGATCCGACACCAGCAACTTCACACTTCTGCCCTCTACATCATCCTGCAATTTGACCCGGACCTTCACAGGGCCTACCGGAATAAATTCGTCAACAGGTTGTCGCCATGTTCCTGCACTTGTCAGATTGACCATATGCAAAATCAGACGACCTGGTTGCTGGTAAATGTTACAATCAACAAGGCCCGCACACTCAACAGCCAGGGGGATGTTGTCTTTTGCCGCCCAGCGAATCAGGTTTGCCAACAGGTTCCCGTGGTCAGGAAGATTATACCGGCCAAACTGCCTGTCTAGATCTGCAGACATATAAGCAACGCGACCACCACCTGATTTGCTGTTAATAATCAAACCTGGTATATCTGTTTTTGGTTCCCGCATCCATGCCGTTTCGGGTGGATATATAGGAAACTGGGGAATAAAAGTCATCAAAACTTCTGCCCCGGAGTCAGTTCTGACAGACTCCAGTAAACCACCAAAGGAGATTATATCTGTTTCATCGAATCCTTTCAATACAGGATGGCGTTCACCGCTAACCAACGGTTCCATACCGGTTTGTGGGCCATCAACATTTCTGCGTAACTCAGGTGTGAGACGCAGGTAGGTGTGATATGTTTCGCCTGCCCATTTTCTAAGATTTGCTCTTGAATTGACTTGACTCTGCTTTTCCCAATGGGCGCCAAACAGATCACCCAGGGCATAGTCTGACCGGCGATCGCCCCATTCATTATATAAGCTGCTCTCCCCTGTAGCAATCAGACCTCCTCCATCTTTAACAAAGCGTCTTACACTGGCAATCTGCTCATCAGTCATGACGCCAAGATTAGGTAACACCAACACTGATAACTGACCCGCGTCACGGTCTATATGATCCGCATGTACGGATAGATATGGTATCCGTGCCCGCAGTAAAGCTTGTGTTATACCGCACCATGGTAACTCCACCATTACCTCGGACTCTTCACGCCCGTAGAAATCCATATTCTGTTGCGACCATACAACACCTACAGTAGCTACAGGATTCCGGTTAACCAGGAATTCTTCGTTTGCTTTATGCCACAGGAAGACTGGTCCTGCAGTATGATAAATACGGCGATCTTCATGAGAGGCACCAACATAATGCCACCATGGCTGGATACCACCTGCTATACCTTCAACCATCCACATACGTGCTTCTGGCACCGGTTTACTTGCCAGCCGGAATGTTGGTCTTCCTGCCTGGTACATTGCCATGCTTTCAGGTACAAGTTTGTTCCATCCCAGCAGACCATGAATAAGCTTGCCGGTATCTGCGTTTTGCTGAAACCCACCGGCATCACTCCGGGCCTGGGAGTCAAGCATAATTATGTCGGCCCGGCGACAAATCTCTTTATAGTCGCGAAAACTCCTTGACTGTTGGCTGACGGAGCCACTGTTCATACCCGACCAGATACAGTCTGGTCCCCCTGCTGATTTAGTGATGCGGTTGTTCAAATCCCATATTTCCAGCCTCCGGCTATAATTCCACCTGATCCATTCCCGGTAACCCGAATCATCCCAATTCCTGACCTTTGGTATTTCCCTGCCTGTTTTTCCGAAAAAACTTTTTTCACAATTCTCACAAAAGCACATTGAATCTCGACCCAGTCCGCTCCAGCTATTATCGGTGAATCCTTCCGGATGATAT
>Ga0315278_10001359_pt1 | contig 21415 bp, 24 predicted proteins | sample YL17G06_0_MG_FD_203880 | JGI IMG/M metagenome (GOLD analysis project Ga0315278, IMG submission 203880) | Sediment microbial communities from Yellowstone Lake, YNP, Wyoming, USA - YL17G06_0 | ecosystem: Environmental > Aquatic > Freshwater > Lake > Sediment | place: USA: Wyoming | collected... | reverse complement strand
CATTGATTTATCCTTCTGAAGCAAATGTCCAGTCATGCCGCGATTCCGCAGGCAAGACCTATCCTGCAACCGGCCCAGGCGCTGCGCGCTGGTTCAATTGGAACGGCTGCGGCCACATGAAAGGCTATGACGTTACTCCGGGCCAGCAGATCATCCTCTACGCATACGGAGACAATTGTCCGTCGTGCGTGTGCTATAACGCAGATTTCATGGTATACGAACAGAAAGGCTATGGCTGGGCAGTGAGAAGAAGTTTCGATCTTCCTCAGCAGCCTGGTTTGCATATTCCTGTATTTTATACCCCTGGCTTCTCAAAGATACGGGTAATTACAGATACCTGTTTTTATTTGGATGTCTATGTCCGGGCTGCGGTATCTGCTTATCCGCAAACCAATTTTCAGGAAGATTGGGCAAGCTATATTACATCGGGCAGGCAGTTCACCGTGACATTCGATCATACTGCAGACAAATTCGATGATTCTACTTTCACAGGCGATCCGAACACTGACCCCATGGGTATTCTTCAGGGCGGCCAGACTTACAGCGTTGTTTATCGCGGCGGAAGATGGGCATGCACCGGCTTCAACCAGTGGACACGTGGGAGCGGAACTTTCGAGTACGACAATGCCGATCCCCGTATAATGCAGATGTCTTTATGGGGCAGGGTTTATTCTTTTGACAACGAAGGCAATGTCTATGACCCTGAATTCGGCCACGTCGGCACCATGAAGAGGATGTAGTTACAATCCCGGAATGTCCATGCGTGACAATCCCGGAACGTATAAAAAGGAGTGGTGCGATGCTATCAATACTGAAAAAAATCGGGAAGATTTTGGTCAGGGTCATCATCGGAGTCTTTGTTTTCTGTCTTTTTCTCGTATACATAGTTATCCCGATCGGGTCGCCGTGGCTGATAAAATGGCAGGGGACCAAGTTACTTTCGCACCCTGTGCAGGTGCGCTCAGTCTGGTTTAATCCGTTTGCAATGAGCCTGACCATAAAGGGCCTTAAGATCCTGGATGCTGACAAACAGCTAATGGTGGGGTTTGATAGATTCTGGGCTAATGCCAGTTTCTTAAGCCTTTTAAAGAAACAGTACCGTATTGAATCCCTCGGCATTGACGGCTTAAATGTCAATGTCGTGCTTTTACCTGACAACCAGGTCAATCTTCTGGTACTGGTGCCAAAACAGGCGCAAGCACCTGCTCAAGCTTTACCATCCCAGCCAACCGGGCTTACCGTCCCGAACAGTACAAGTACCGTCCCGAACGGTAAGAACGGTCCTCAGTTGCCTGTTGCGTTTGTCGATTCTATAATCTTAAAAAACGGACAGGTCACTTTTACGGATAAAGCAATTGCTCCCGGGTTTACCACGCGTTTAAGCGCAATGGACCTGAATATTACCGGCGTTTCGACTTTGCCGGATTGCCAGGTCAAAACAATATTTAAGTCAAGCCTTGATGAAAAAGGTACTGTCAATATCGAATCCTTAATAAAACCGTTCGTGCAGCCGCTTCAGATGGAAGCAACGTTTTCCCTTAACAATTACGCAATGCGTGCTCTGACGCCCTATGTCGGCAAATACACCGGCCACGCTGTCAAAGAAGGCGGTAAGCTCGACGTCAGGGTAAATTACCGTATCGCAGACAATAAACTCGTTGCCGGACATAAAGTCCTGGTGCAGCGGTTTAATTTCGGTGAGAAAGTGGAAAGTAAGGACGCGCTTTCTTTGCCGTTCGGACTGGCAGTTGCGTTGTTGGAAGATCCGCAGGGGCGTATTGACGTGTCCCTTCCGGTGCACGGAGACATGAGTGATCCCAAGTTCGAATATTTCCATCTTCTGGGCCAGGTGGCTGCGAATTTCTTCATGAAACTTGTCACAGCGCCGTTTAAAGTGCTTTTTGCGCTTGTGCCTTCAGCAGGCGTTGGCACAGAAGAAATGGGTACAATATCGTTTGCTCCCGGCGTATCAGTCCTGGCTGATGCGGATAAGCAGAAAGTAGAGATCCTTGCAAAAGCTTTAAAAGTTCGGCCGAAACTTTCCTTAGAGATCAACAGCAGTTATGACAATGAGGAAGATTGGAAGGCAATGAAGACTCAGGCGTTTGAAGACGAGTCCGCAGCCAGGTTCAAAGAAACCTCGTTCGGAGATTTCCGCGTGTACGAAGATATGTACAAGCTCAAGTTCGGAGTGCATGTATACTGGGCACTGGCACGCAAGTATACCCAGGGAAAAAAGATCGACGAGCAAGCGCTCAAAGCTGAGATAAAACGCCAGATCATTGAGAAAGGCGCTCCGGATAAGCTCGCGCTTGAGGCGTTGGCGCAGAAACGGGCGCAGCTGGTCTACGATTTGATCATAGCTTCAGGTTTTGACAGCGCTCGCGTAAAGCTCGGCGCTGTTCGCAAGACTCAAGTTAGCATGGGCCAGGTGCCGCTCGAGTTCACCCTGACCGTGTTCGAAACAGCAGAAACTGTTTCCGATCCAATCGGGAAAGTGGGGTATGTTCAAGGCGAAAGCAGTAGCTGAGCCGGCCAAGTAATAGAGACGGTGTTAGCGGGGACGTTCCTTTTTTGTGCTGAGGCGCTGGAGTATTCAGGCGCCTTTTTTGTTTAAAGGAAAGATAATTATTGTTTCAACTCCTTGTCCATGTTAAAATTAAAAAAATTCACCTGATTTAGGATATTCTGAATGAAAATACGGGCAAAAAAAATTTTGCTTATTTTTTTCATTATAGTTTTGTTCCTGTCTGCGTTGTATAAGGTCCTTGTAATGCAGGCCAGGAATGTATTTATATCTAATCTTCGGCGTCTTACCGGGCAAACTGTTTCAATAAAAACTCTTACCTACCTGCCGCCTTGCAACTTTCACCTTAAAAATCTTGAGATCGGCGAACGTAAAGACCAGAGGTATTTTTTCACTAAAAGGATATCGATCTCTGTAGCGCTTCTTGCCTCTTTATGGCAGCGTCAGCCTGTTTTTACAGGGATACACTTCTTAAACCCCAGATTGTATTTTGAACGTGAAGAAACTGCGAAAGATCCGGCACAGAAGCCTGGTGCGCATAATGCTGTTTTCTTGTATTTTTTGGTAATGGCTTTGTTTATTATGGTCTTTAAGCTGGGAGGAGAGCTCACAGTTCTTTACCCTGTTTATGCTACAACCTTTATTTGGGCTGCACTTATTGTACGATACTTGTTACATGAGACTTTTTCTTTGGCAAAAGGCTTGGGTATGATATTCATAATATTGGGTGTGTTTTTTATTGCTAAATAGATTGTCTTTGATCTGTCTTTAGAATATGAAGATAGGCTATGTGGTGTTTGTGGCAGGCGGAAAACCCGCTATCGAATGGTTCCAGCTCAAAGCAGGATTCCTTGTTAGCCGAAGAAGATAGATCGAGAGTCATCTCAGCAATTACTGCTATTTTGGAATCACTTGAATAGCGGGGGCGGCAATATTCTATGTTGGATAAGATATTAGAAAAATTCGCGCTGCAATGCTGGCGGGTATCTAGTCCTCGAAAAAAATGGAGAATAGCCATGAGGAATAAGAAACCGGTCTCAAACATTATCTTCGTTTTTCTTTTTATATGTATGTTTTTAAGCGTATCAGAAGCAAAAGAGCGATCTAACGCAAAAGAGTTTTTGGTCTGCCCGGGTTTTGTCTTAAAATCAGTGACAAAAGCGGAGTCAGGGGCCAGGGTCTCTGCCGAGACATATAAGGGAAACATCTTTAAATTCTACGAAAAGAAACTAAAGTCTTTAGGGTGGGTAAAAGTCGCTGATTTGAACCCCGAAGATTTTACTTTGTGCGGCGGAGATTACGGGGGGACATACGAGAGAAAAGAGGTAAGATTTAAATTGCACATCTGCGGCTTTGAAAACAAGGGCATTAAGAAAACCATTTCTTTTTTCTTCTTCGACCTGACGCCCGAGCAGGTCCTTGGAAAGTACCTTCCTGATAAATGATTTAGAAAAGGAAAAAATGAATAAAAAACAATTGGCTTTTTGTTTGCTGGTGTCGGTGTTTATTTTTGCAGTATCCGATGTTTCTAATGGGCAGCAACAAGGGCCGCAGCCCCAAAATACAACAGAACAGTTATTGGATTATATTTTTGGCAACAAAAAACGTTCCGAAGGTAATGTCGGCATACTTTTAGTACCTCTTAAGCCAGGAGGCAAAGTTAAGGAATTCACCGTTTCACCGGAAGAAATGGCGGAATATGCAGCCAAAGCAAAAAAGCATAATGCTCTTACCAAAGCCGCGGCAGAGGGCGATATAAATACCATAGAAAAATTACTTTCCAGCGGATACGATATAAACGGCAAAGATGAAGAAGACATGACTGCTTTGATGCGGGCTGCAAAAGCGGGGAAGAAAGAAATGTGCGAGTTCCTGCTTTCTAAAAAAGCCGGCGTCTATATAATTAAGTTTAGGAAAGGCGGCCAAGATTCTGCCTTGACCTTTGCCGTAATTTCAGGCAATATCGATATCGTAAATTTGATCCTCGCGGCCAGCCAGGATAATATTGGTAAAATAGTCTATGGCGGGACCAATGCACTAGACCACGCGCTCGGCGATGCGGTCAGCTGCGCAAAACCGGAAATGGTTCGCTATTTAGTCGATAAAGGCGCTAATGTCGATGCGCAGTTCACCGATTCAAACTGCGTTTTATCCCGCGCCGTAGCTTCCAAAAATCAAGAGATCGTTGAGTTTTTACTCTCAAAGAATGTCAATGTCAATCCGCCGGAAAAAATCATAAATCCGCTTATGGCCGCTGTAAGATCAAAACAGACCGAGATCGCCAAATTGCTTATTTTAAAAGGCGCTTCTGTAGATACCGGGATTTGGAATAAAGACACTGTTTTAATGGAGGTCGCCCAGACAGGCGATAAAGAAATTTTGGACCTCCTGATTTCCAAGGGAGCAAAACTTGATAAAAAAAATGAAAATGGTTTCACGGCTCTGATGTATGCCGGATTAAACGGTTATCGCGAAATCGCCGAATCGCTGATAATGGCAGGCGCTGATCTCAATATCAAAAATAAAAACTGTAATACATTCCTTATGATCGCAGTAAGAGAATTACCTAAGGAGACGATTGAATTAGCTCTCTCAAAAGGAGCAGAGGTGAATGTCAAGTCCTGTGAAGAAGGATTTAATGAAGGCGTGACTCCTTTAATTGCGGCGCTTTCCAGGCAGGATAATGATATAGATATAGCCAAACTCTTGATACAAAGGGGAGCTGATGTGAACGCGAAAATAAGTTGGGGAACGGTTTTGACCCTGGCGGGGCCTTCTGAAGAAAAAGTGAGATTGCTGCTGGATAATGGGGCGGATGTGAATGCCAGTAGTGAAAACGGAATTACTGCGTTAATGATGGCCGTATCCTACGGCAGAAAAAATACTGTTGAACTGCTTCTTTCCAGGGGCGCAGACGCAGGAATGAAAGACGCTGAAGGAAATACCGCAGCGATGTGGGTAGAAAGAGGCGCGGGTGAGGGTCAAATATCCGAATCTGTAAGAAAAGAAATCTTAGATCTATTAAGTTCGCAAGAAAGGAAGTAGGGGACGTTTACAAGGTACCACCACTGGTCTCCCGGGGCTATTTAACATGAAGGGCTTACAACATGTCCTCTATGCGATGCGCCGAAAGACATTGGCGCCTTTTTTGTTGAGGTCAGAGCCTTGCTGCGGTATAATCATAATAATGTTTTAGAAACTGTTTCCGATCCAATCGGGAAAGTGGGGTATGTTCAGGAAGACCATTGAGGAACTGAAGAAGGGTGCGGTAAAGTTGGGCGCAAGCGACAGTAAGATCATCGACGTTAAGACAGTCAGGACAGCGGCATGGGTGCGGTACAAATGCCAGTTTGGTTGCTCAGGCTTCGGAGAAAGCCTTACCTGCCCGCCGTATTCGCCTACGCCTGAACAGACGCAAAAAATCCTTGATTGCTACAAGAAAGCAATCCTTGTCCACCGCAGAAGCAGTTCCGTAGTCAATATCTCAAAAATCGTGGTGCAGATGGAAAAAGAAGCGTTTCTTGCCGGATATTACAAGGCTTTGGCAATGGGCTCGGGGCCGTGCATGTTCTGCGCAGAATGTAACCTTAAAGGCGAATGTCGGCACAGCGAGAAAGCCAGGCCATCGATGGAGGCATGCGGTATAGATGTTTTCTCAACAGTTCGAAAAAACGGTTTTAACATTGAGACGCTGGATTCAGGCAGGCGTAAAGGCGATTATTTCGGACTTGTATTGATTGAATAAAAGGGAGGAAGTATGAACAAGAAGAGGATGATAAAATCAACGCTCATCTTTGGGCTGTTTTTCCTTGCGCTCGGCGGATGGCTGCTGCATTATCGTATCCATCCGTTAACCAAGGGAGCGGTTAACTATATTCCTTTTATTTCCGGAATTGTCGGTGTTTTCTGTTTGCCGTTTCTTTTCTTGTTCCGAAAGACCCTAAATTTTGCCTATATCCTCAACGGATTTCAAGCTATCCTTGCCACCATTGTGATGGGGCATTTTTCCATGGATCATTTTGAGGGACCTCTGACAATCACGAATATCATTTTGAATACACTTTTTGCTGATATTGGCATTGCATGGGCTAAATTTGCGGTCGGCAAAGCTTTGTATGATCTGGAATACTTGAAGTCAGACGCGGATATAGTTTCCAAAAAGAGATATTTCAGGTATCCGAACATGGGGTGGTGGTGGGTGCATCTTGCTGGTTTAACAGCAGTGTATGCCGCAGGCATCATTATCTGGAAGTAAGGAGGAGGTCATGAGATATATTTTACTGTTCAAACCAGGATGGTGGATCCTCCATATCGCGGCAATAGTTTTTATCTTTTGGCTCGGCCACACAGTCCGGTTTTAGAAACTGTTTCCGATCTAATCGGGAAAGTGGGGCAGGTCGAGGAAGGGATTGTAGAGTAGAATTTGAGGAATGTTTGCAACTTTGGAGGAAAGTGCAATGGTAATGGAACGAAGATTGTTCGTGCGGTTTTTGATGTCAGGCATAGTCATCGTACAGCCTGATCTTGCAAATACCAGCACAATCGACTGCGATCTTATAAACTTGAGTTATAACGGCATCGGCGCTTTCTCGTCTAAGGAATTGGTCGTAGGCAGTAAAATAAAGTTCCTCATCATCAATATGCAGCTCAATGTAAATCTCGGCGGATTCGGCAGGGTGGTGTTCTGCAACTCTGAAAAATATAACGGCAAGGACCGTTACCGCGTCGGTATTGAGATCATTGATGCCGATCGTGAAAAGATAAAGTCCACGCTTATGTCTGTCCGGGAAACTCCAGAAGACAAGCAGTAAATATTTGAGTTTGGAAAATGTTTCTGATTTGGGAAGGATGATGAGAATGAGTCAGAAAAACCAGTCAGCCAGGGTAATAGCAGTGGGATTGCTTATGTTTTTCTACGGAATAGTTTGTTTACTTCTGTGGAGAGAGAAAGTAGGCGATAGAATCTTGTTTAAGCCGGAGCTCTTGATAATTTCTTGGCTTTTCGGGCATCGGGCGCTTGACGGCTATATTTTTTTAGTGGCAGGATTGGCTATTCTTTTAAAAAGGGATTGGATCAGGATTTTAGTGCTTTTGTTTTCCTGGATATTCTTTTTACCGGCAGCATTGAGTGCCGCTGGTTTAATTTTTTATGCAATCTTTAAGCCTCGTGTAATTCAACCCGGTAACTTTTTTGTTGTTCAGCAGCCGATGTTCGGGATAACAGCCCAATCGCCTGCTACCTTTTTTTCTGTTTCTGTAATAGTGGCCATGGTTTGTGTCCCGTTTATTTTTTATGGTTTCCTTATTTATTTCTTCACACGACCGGAGGTAAAAATGGAGTTCAAATATGGCTAATTTTTCTTTTGATATTGTTTCTGAAGTGGATCTGCAGGAAATGGATAACGCGGTAAATCAGGCCAATAAAGAGTTGAGCCAGCGCTATGATTTTAAGGACAGCAAGGCTTCTATTTCATATGACCGCAAAGAAAAGAAGCTCACTTTAGTCGCGGATAACGATTTTAAACTGCGCGCACTGACCGACATCCTGGCTACCCGCATGGCAAAAAGAGGTATCTCTCTTAAATCCCTTAAATTCAATCAGCCGGAAAAGGCTTTTGAGGGTTACTTCCGCCAGGTCGTTGATATATGCTGCGGAATTGATAAGGAAAAAGCGAAAGAGCTGGTCGGCATAATAAAAAAACTCGGCTTGAAAGTGCAGGCTCAGATTGAAGGCGAGAAAATAAAAGTCAGCTCCCCCAAGAAGGACGAATTGCAGACAGTCATCACTCATCTAAGAGGCCTGAATTATTCTTTACCGCTTAGTTTTTGCAATTATCGATAGACTGATGGTATAATAAATCCGGTCATGACCTTCAACCCCGTTTTGCTATGCGGGGCACCCAGACCTTGCCTAGAAGGCCATGGAAATATTCCTCGATTTCGAACATAAGCCGCTCCAATTCATAAGCCCTGTATCGATAATAAGCTGTTATGAGCCGTCCTGCCTTGCGGATGCATTCGCAGAAATAGAACAAGCGCTTGGAAAAGGATTTTACGTTGCCGGGTTTATTTCTTACGAAGCAGGATATTGTTTTGAAGAGCGTCTACGCCAGGAAAAAAAATACGATTTTCCGCTTATTTTAATGGGGGTATACGAACGCCCGATTAAGAGAAGATTAGAAGCTAAAAAATCTGGCAAGTTCATCGTCGATGATTTTCGACTGAATGTCAGCAAGGCCGAGTATTCTTCGCACATCGATATAATCCGGGACCACATCGCACAGGGAAATGTCTATCAGATCACCTATTGCATAAAATTCCACTTTAGATTCCGAGGAGACCCTCTTGCGCTTTATTCAGAGCTTCTTCACAGGCAGCCTGTGCCGTATCCCGCATATATAAGGACTGAGAAATTTCAGATACTGTCTTTTTCTCCCGAAAGATTTATTAAAAAAGAATCAAGCCATGTGACAACAGAGCCTATGAAAGGTACCTGGCCGCGAGGACGCACTTTTTTAGGCGATATATCTGCGCGCCTGAGTCTATGGCGAGACGAAAAGAACAGGGCGGAAAATCTGATGATCTGCGACCTGCTCAGGAATGACCTGGGCAGGGTCGGCGGCTTGGTGCGGGTTCCAAAATTATTTACAGTTGCGCAATACAAAACTCTTTTTCAGATGACTTCAACAGTGACAGCACAAGTCCCCAAGGAGATGTTGATGTATGATCTTTTTGCTGCAATATTTCCGTCGGGTTCAGTTACAGGCTGCCCGAAGATACGGGCAATGGGAATCATCAGAGGGCTTGAGCGCGAAGACAGGAAGATTTATACTGGCGCGATAGGCTACATCGCACCCGACCGCAATTTGTATTTTAATATTCCTATCCGAACTGTGTTAGTGCAGGATGAGAAAGCTGAGATGGGAGTCGGAGGCGGCATTGTCTGGGATTCAACTGCGCAGGGTGAATGGGACGAAGGGCTGCTCAAGGCTTCATTCCTCACAAGCCTTTCTGCAACTCCCGCAACCCGAAACTGTTTCCGATCCAATCGGGAAACTGTTTCCGCTTCAGATCGGAAACTGTTTCTGCTTTGAGCGGGAAAGTGGGGCTGAATTCTTAAAACCCCAGGCGCGATTTTGCTTGGGGTTTTTGTTTTGCTAGAGTATAATAATAAAAAAACGGAGGTGGCTTATGGCAGAAATATTGCAGGAAAAATGGATGCGGGGAGTTGCTGTGACAACGACCTGTCTTGCGGTCTTGACAGCGATAGCTGCTTCAAGGGGCGGAGCCTGCGTTACCAAGACCCAGCTCCTGACTGCCATCGAAGGAAGCAAATGGGCTTATTACCAGGCAAAAAGCATAAAACAGAACCTGGCTGAGACGCAGAAAAACGCCTTTGAAGTCGAATCACTGGGCGCAGCTAACCCCGAGCAAAAAGCGGAGTACGAAAACAAATTAAAGACGGTCGCAGAAGAGATCTCAAGATATGATAATGAAAAGAACCTGATAAGAAAGGAAGCAGAGGAAACAGGGACACAGAACGGGCTCTTGAATATAAAGGGCACATTTTTCTCTGTCGCGGTGGTATTTTTTCAGATAGCGATCATGCTTTCGTCCGTAGGAGCACTTCTTAAGAAAAAATTCATGTGGCTCTTCGGCCTTGTCTTTGGGGCTATTGCATTGGGGTTTCTTGCATACGGCCTTTTCCTCAAACCCTTATTGTTTTAACCCTAGGGGACGTTTCTCTTTGCTCGGGTCCATTGAAAATAAAAGACTTATAACCATGTCACTATCACTTTCGAAAAAACGGGGTCAGAATTGTTTTTAAAAAATAGATCTGACCCCGTTTTAAAATTGAAGAAGCTTGAAGGCGCACTTAAAAAAATGGGGTCTGTGCTCGTCGGCTTTTCAGGCGGTGTAGACAGCACTTTTCTTGCCGTATTTGCGAAAAAAATTCTCAAGGATCAGGCAATCGCCGCTACGATATTATCTGATTTTCTTTCGAACTCTGAAAAAAATGATGCTTTCAGGTTTGCGAAGAGGTTTAAGCTAAGGCACATTCCATTTAAAGTAAAAATTCCTCGTCAATGCCTGAAAAATACGATCAAACGCTGCTATTATTGTAAGAAAACTTTTTTTTCAAGGCTTAAACAGATTGCCGACCAAAATGGGATCGCCTTTGTTATAGATGCCTCAAATATTGACGATTTAGCGGATTTCCGTCCGGGTAGAAGGGCACTTAAGGAACTCGGAATACGCAGCCCTTTACAGGAGGCAGGATTTACCAAAAATGATATTCGGGCCGTTTCAAAAAAAATGGGGCTTGATACATGGAATAAGGCTTCTTTTACCTGCCTTGCAACGAGAATACCTTATGGCCAGGCCATCACTCCAGAAAAGATAGCGATGGTAGAGGCTGCAGAACAGTATCTGAAAGGACTCGGGTTTGATCATTTGCGTGTCCGCCATCACGGAACAGTCGGCCGGATAGAAGTGAAAAAGGAAGAAATCCCGGACCTCTTAAAAAAGTCAGGCCGGGTCTTGAAAAAGCTTAAGGAAATCGGGTTTAGATATATTGCAGTCGACCTCGACGGTTATCGCAGCGGTTCATTAAAAGAGGCAATAGCATGGAAAAGAAAAAAATAATCGGGCTGCTTTCGAAAGTCAGGCAGAAAAAGATATCTATCGAGGATGCATTCGAGAGATTAAGGCACCTGCCTTACGAAGACCTGGGTTTTGCCAAGGTAGACCATCACAGGGCAATAAGAACAGGAATGGCTGAGGTGGTTTTCTGCAAAGGAAAGACTGTTGAGCAGATAGTCTCGATATTCCGAAGCCTTCAGAAAAGAAACAAAACAGTGCTTTTGACTAAGGCAGATGAAAAGATATTCAGGAAAATAAAACGCATAAATAAAGAAGCAGAATATAACCCGTCAGCGCATACCATTGCGCTAGTTGACAGAAAGATCAAAAAAGAAGGCAAGGTCGCAATAGTTTGTGCTGGTACAGCTGATGTCCCTGTTGCTGAAGAGGCAGCTGTGACAGCAGAGGTTTTCGGCAGCAGGATTGAACGCGTGTATGATGTTGGAGTTGCCGGGCTACACAGGCTGCTCGATTGTTTTGACCGCATTTCTTCAAGCAGATGCATCGTGGTGCTGGCAGGTATGGATGGCGTACTTCCGTCTGTAATCGGAGGCCTGGCTGCGTGTCCGGTCATAGCAGTGCCTACATCAGTCGGATACGGCGCGAATTTTAACGGCATCGCACCGCTTTTGACAATGCTGAACAGCTGCGCTCCCAATGTATCAGTGGTAAATGTCAATAACGGTTTTGGCGCAGGCTACATCGCCGCATTAATAAACAGGATAAAACCATGAGAGATCTAAAACCTATTGTCGTAGCTTTAAGAGGGGATGAAAAGTATCAGCGCCTGCTTTCAAATGTCTCTGATACCGTTGGCATGAAATCAGGATATGTGGTATTAAAGCCGAATGAGTCAATCGGCGAACACAACACAGAAGCAAAAGAAGAGGCGATCATAATTTTAAAAGGCAAAGCTGAGGTTTATATCGCAGGCAGTCCTTTATTTTGCGTTGATGAAAATAATCTTATATATATTCCTCCGCAAACTGTTCATGATATAAAAAATATATCAAGAGGCGACTTAAGGTACGTCTATGTGGTTTCAATAATCAAGGACTAGGCGTTGTTAATGGGGTCGGAATTATTTTTTATAAAATAGATCTGACCCCGCTTTTACCCCGCTTTTAGGAGGGCTTATGGATGAGATAAAGATAATGCCTTGTTTGGATATGAAGGAAGGAAGAGTTGTCAAGGGAGTCAATTTTGTCAACTTGAGGGATGCGGGCGACCCGGTGAAGAACGCAGCATTTTACCAAAAAGAAGGTGCTGATGAACTGGCAATGCTTGATATTGCTGCGACACTGGAGAACCGCAAAACGCGGCTGGAATGGGTCAAGAACGTGGCTTCTGTGATAACTATCCCTTTGACAGTCGGCGGAGGAATCGGCAGTTTAGAGGATATTGAATCAGTTTTAAAAGCCGGAGCAAGCAAGGTATCCATGAACAGTGCAGCTGTAAAAAACCCTTCTTTAGTCTGCGAGGCCGCTAAAAAATTCGGCTCAAAGACTATTACTGTTGCGATCGACGGCAAACGCAATCAGAAAATGCCTTCCGGTTTTGATGTCGTGGTTTCAGGAGGGACAAAGGCTGTTGGCAGGGATGCCGCGGAATGGGCAAAGCAGTGCCAGGACCTCGGAGCAAGCGTGATATTACCTACCAGCATGGATGGCGACGGAACGCTCAAAGGTTACGACCTCGAATTTACAAAGGCCATTGCCGATGCAGTAAGTGTGCCTGTGGTCGCTTCAGGAGGAGCAGGAAAACTCGAACATTTTTACGATGCGGTTGTAAAGGCAGGAGCTGAGATATTGCTGGCTGCTTCGGTCTTTCATTTCCGCACCGTCAGCATAGGGCAGTTAAAAGAATATTTGCGGGAGCGGGGCATCAAAGTAAGTCAAGGTTAAAATCTATTTTCAAAAACGCTCAGTTTTTTAAAAAAGAAAAAACGGGGTCAGAATTGTTTTTAGGGACCGTTTCTCTTGCTTCGGGGCTTTTGCAAATAATAGAGTTACAACCATGTCACTATCAAATTTAATTTTGAAATACAGTTTTTCAGGTTATAATATATCTGAATTTAAAAGGTGGCGAAGCGGGATAACCTAATTTTGATTTGTCCTTATCAAAGGAGGAACTCTAATGTTTGAACGCTCATTTAAGACGACTATGAGCATGAATACTGTCATCGGCGGTATTTCGGGTGATTACTTCAACTTTTTTTGTGAGAAATGCAGTAGCCGTACAAGAGTGAAATATCTGGGATACGAAAACACATCTCCTAAATTCGAATCAGTTTGCAGGTGCGGCGAAGTCCACCAATTCAAGGCTATTATTTCCGATATCCCCGAAAAAATAGTCGAAGAGAAAAAAAACTAGAGGACGAACCCAGGGGACGTTTCTCTTTGCTCGTGGCGGTTGCAAATAATAGAGTTACAAACCAGCCTCTATCACTTTTAAAAAAAATAAACAAAAATTAAGGGGTCAGGATTATTTATGAAAAAAATAATTCTGACCCCGTTTTTATATAACTTAATTTAATGCAAATAGTTACAATTTAAATCAAAAATAAATGGGATAATTCAAGATAGAATTGATAAATATTCAATTTAAGGTTGAAATATGCGAAGTTTTATGCTATATTTTATCTAGGTCAGGCTAAATTGATTTAGATATCCAAAAGGAGGTGTAAAATGAAGAAGTTGTTGTTGATCGGCTTGATTTTTTCTTTTATCGCATCGGTTGCTCTTGCAGAAGAGGTCGCTACTGTTGCAGCAGTTGAAGCAAAACCTGAAGAAGCAAAAACCGAGGAGGCAGTTGCCTTGCCCGCAGTACCTGTAGAAGAAAATATTGCAGCGCCTGCTACAGCCAAGGAAGAAACAGATCAAAAAAAAGATGAACAGGTTATAAAGACCGAAGAAATACAAAAGTCTGAGGAAGCCAAAGACGCGCAACTCATTAGCCCTGATAAAGCATAAGTCAGAAAGTGTATTAAAGGCTGGGTTTTTATAGCTCAGCCTTTTTGTATCAAGGAGGGCCGGATGAAAAGGAAGATCCTTATTGTGGATGATGAACCAGTTGTCCTGGATATTTTGGGAAAGAAGTTAGAGATAAGGAACTTCGAAGTCTTGACTGCAAGAGACGGTGTTCAGGGGATGGAGAAGGCCCGGAATGAATCTCCCGATCTGATACTTCTCGACGAATTGATGCCTAATAAAGACGGGATGACCATGCTCAAAGAGCTTAAAGATGACCCGGAGCTTTGTAAAATCCCGGTGATAATGGTCACTGCCCGAAGGGCTGCCAGGGATAAATCAAAAGGAGAATCACTGGGCGCTACTGCTTACGTCATGAAGCCCGCAGGATTTTACGACATTTTAAGATACATAGAATGGTATACCCAATAGGGGACGTCCCTCTTTCATCGGGGCAGTTGGCAGCATTAGAGTTACGAAATCTCTATAATTTTTAATGTGGGTTTTCATACTAATTTGACCTTCGTCAAATTTTGGCGAAGGTTTTTTATTTTTTATTGAGCGCAGGGGGCTTTTGAAATATAATAGTGTAGGATAAGGCGGTTTTACCCGGCCGGGAAATTAGAAAAAAGAGAGGGATATAATGACGGACGATAAAATAAAAAAACAGATACTTGCCTTCCAGAAAAACGAGATAACCGAATATCGCGTCTATTCAAGACTTTCGGAAGCTACCAAAGAAAAAACAAACAAGGACGTATTAAAGCGCATCGCAGACGATGAGTTGCGCCATTACGGCATCTGGAAAAAGTACACCGGCCAGGAAGTCAGCCCTGACAGCTTTAAAGTGCTCAAATATTTTTTGATCTCAAAGGTCTTAGGGTTGACCTTCGGCATAAAGCTTATGGAAAACGGCGAAGAAGGCGCTCAGAAAGCTTATAACGCTATTTCAGAATTTGTACCGGAGGCAAAAATTATCTCAGGTGAAGAAAACGGCCATGAAAAAGAACTCATCGGCATGATAGACGAAGAGCGGCTTAAATATGTTGGATCAATAGTATTGGGCTTGAATGATGCTCTTGTAGAACTTACTGGCGCGCTTGCCGGCCTTACTTTTGCCCTTCAGAACCCGAGGCTCGTAGCAACGGCAGGTTTTATCACCGGTATTGCAGCTTCGCTGTCAATGGCTGCATCGGAATACCTTTCCAAAAAATCAGAAGGGGCGGGTAAAAATCCTGTTAAAGCCTGCATTTATACGGGAATCGCTTATGTCCTGACTGTCGTAGTCCTTATTTTGCCGTTTCTGCTCTTGAATAATCTATATATCAGCCTCAGCATTACTCTTCTAAGCGCGATTTTAATCATATTCATATTTACTTATTATATTTCGGTTGCAAAGGGCCTGCCGTTTAAAAAAAGGTTTTTCGAAATGGCATTTATCAGCATCGGCGTTGCTTCTTTGTCTTTTGTCATCGGCCTGCTGGTCAGAAAAATTTAGAAATCTAGGGGACGTTTCTCTTTGCTCGGGGCAATTGAAAATAAAGGATTTACAAACCAGTCACTATCGATTTTAAAGAAAGGCACAAACCATGAATGAAGTCCTTAGCATAATCTTAGGCGGAGGAAAGGGCGCAAGATTATACCCTCTCACAAAGTATCGCGCAAAACCGGCAGTGCCCATCGCAGGAAAATACAGGCTAGTAGACATTCCCATCAGCAATTGCATCAACTCGGGATTCATGAAGATTTTCATACTCACTCAATTCCAATCAGGATCATTGAACAGGCATATTTTCCGCGCTTATAAGCTGGACGGGTTTTCAGGCGGCTTTGTCGAGATCATAGCAGCCGAGCAATCGACCGAGCAGAGCGACTGGTTCCAGGGCTCTGCAGATGCCGTAAGAAAATGCCTGCGCCATTTCACAGACCCGAAGATAAAGTATATACTTGTGCTTTCCGGAGACCAGCTGTACAGGATGAATTTCAACGAACTGCTCCGTTTCCATATTAAAAAGAAATCCGAAGTCACCGTGGCATGCAACGGCGTGGGCCTGGAAGAAACCCCTGAGCTGGGCATCATGGGCGCAAACAGCGATTTCCGCATCCGGAACTTTCTGGAAAAGCCTAAAGATAAAAAAGACGTCAAGGACATGGCAATAGAAATCAGCGGCAAAGAAAAATACCTGGCTTCGATGGGGATATATCTGTTCAATAAGGAAGCGCTGTTTGATCTGGTGCATAACAATACAAAGGCTGATTTCGGAAGAGAGATCATTCCGGATGCTGTCAGCTGCCGGAGGACGCACGCGTTTGTCTATGACGGCTACTGGAAAGATATCGGGTCCATAAAATCATTCTACGAAGAAAACCTTGCTTTTGCAGACCCCGAGCCTCCGCTTAACCTTTACGACGAGAACTGGCAGTTTTTTTCGCGTCCGCGGTTTTTGCCGCTTTCGAAATTTTTGAACAGCCGGATAGAAAACTCAAGTGTCGCAGAGGGCGCTGTAGTCATAAATTCCAGGATAAACCATTCTGTGATAGGGCTGCGCAGCATCATAGGTTCGGACTCGCTCATCGAAGATTCGATCCTTATGGGCAATGATTATTACGAGGACATCAGCACCTATAAAAAGAAAAAAGAAGCCGGGCTCGGGATAGGAAAACACTGCCAGATAAAGCGCGCAATAATAGATAAAAACGTCCGCATGGGCGAAAGCGTAAAGCTGGTCAACAAAAAAAATCTTGAGGATTTTGAGAACGAATACTGCGTGATCCGAAACGGGATAATAATAGTCCCGAAAAGCACGGTAATACCTTCCGGCTTCGCAATCTAACTTTACCTAAAAGGGGACACTTTTGCTTTGATTTGAGAACCGTCCCTGAGATGGAGGAGAGATGATAAGTGCAAAAGAGATGAAAGCGATGGACGCTTACTGGAGGGCGGCAAATTATCTTTCAGTCGGCCAGATATATCTTCTGGATAATCCTCTGCTTAAAAAGCCGCTGGCAAAGGAGCATATAAAACCCAGGCTTCTCGGCCACTGGGGCACTACTCCCGGCCTTAATTTTATTTATGTCCATCTTAACAGGCTCATAAAAAAGTATGACCTTAATATGATCTATGTCATCGGGCCCGGGCATGGCGGGCCTGCGATCGCAGCCAATTCTTATCTTGAAGGGACCTATACTGAGACTTATCCGGATATAAGCCGCGATGAAGCAGGCATGACAAAATTGTTTAAACAGTTTTCTTTTCCCGGCGGGATCCCCAGCCATGTAGCGCCTGAAATACCGGGTTCTATCCATGAAGGAGGAGAGCTTGGTTATTGCCTTGCCCATGCATACGGCGCTGCGTTTGACAATCCTGATCTGATAGTCGCCTGCGTTGTCGGAGACGGAGAAGCCGAGACAGGCGCGCTTGCTACAAGCTGGCATTCGAATAAATTCTTAAACCCTGTTACTGACGGCACAGTCCTGCCGATTCTTCATCTGAACGGCTACAAGATCGCAAACCCCACAGTGCTTGCGCGTATTTCCAGGAAAGAACTTGAAAGCCTGTTTATCGGATACGGATACAAGCCGTATTTTGTGCAGGGAGACAAACCGCAAGCCATGCATAAGCTTATGTCGCAGACGCTTGATAAAATAATCTCCGAGATAAAAAGCATAAAGGAAAAAGCAAAAAAACAAAAAGAGCCGCAGCGGCCTTTATGGCCCATGATAATCTTTATCACGCCAAAAGGATGGACAGGCCCGAAAGAGGTGGACGGAAAAAAGACCGAAGGCTCATGGAGGTCTCATCAGGTCCCGCTTTCCGAGATGTTTGAAAAACCTGCGCATATAAAGATCTTAGAGCGATGGATGAAGAGGTATAGGCCTCAGGAATTATTCGACGCAAACGGCAGGTTCAAAAAAGAGCTTGCAGAGCTCGCTCCTAAAGGGAAATCCCGCATGGGCGCAAATCCGCATGCAAACGGAGGCATCCTGCTGACCGATCTGAAACTGCCCGATTTCAGGGACTACGCGATAAAAGTGCAGCAGCCCGGAAAATTATGGGCTGAGCAGACAAAGATACTCGGCCAATTTTTAAGAGAAGTTGTAAAGATGAACAAGGAAGCAAGAAATTTCCGCGTATTCAGCCCGGACGAAAACAATTCAAACAGGCTGGACGCGATACTGGAACAAACTAATCGGGTATGGATGGCAGAGCGTTTTAAAGGCGATGACCATCTTGCAGCAGAAGGCAGGGTCATGGAAATATTGAGCGAGCACATGTGCCAGGGTTGGCTTGAAGGATATCTTTTGACAGGAAGGCACGGCTTGTTTTCCTGCTATGAGGCTTTTATACATATCATTGATTCGATGTTCAACCAGCACGCAAAATGGTTAAAGACAAGCAGGCATATCCCGTGGAGAAAGCCGATCGCCTCGCTTAATTATCTTCTGACTTCGCATGTCTGGCGCCAGGACCACAACGGATTTTCCCACCAGGACCCCGGATTCATCGACCATGTGGTAAACAAGAAAGCTGAGATAATCCGGGTCTATCTTCCTCCTGACACCAATACTCTTTTGTCTGTCGCAGACCATTGTTTAAGAAGCAGGAATTACGTAAATGTGATAGTTTCGGGAAAGCATCCGGGCCTTCAGTACCTCGATATAAACTCGGCGATAAAACACTGCACTTCAGGCGTAGGCATATGGGAATGGGCAAGTAATGATAAAAGAGGGGAGCCTGATGTTGTAATGGCATGCTGCGGCGATGTTCCGACTCTTGAGACTCTGGCAGCAGTTGATATCCTGCGCAAGAACCTTCCGAAATTAAAGATAAGGGTCATAAATATCGTAGACCTTATGGCGCTTCAGCAGCCCATTGACCATCCGCACGGTCTCACGGACAAAGATTTTGACGCTATTTTTACGACTGACAAGCCGATAATCTTTGCGTTTCACGGTTATCCTTGGCTGATACACAGGTTGACTTATAAAAGGACAAATCACGACAACATGCATGTGCGCGGATATATAGAGGAAGGCACGACCACAACTCCGTTTGACATGACTGTGCTGAACCGGCTTGACAGGTTTCATCTGGTAAGCGACGTGATAGACCGCGTGCCCGGGATCGGCTCCTGCGGCGGTTATATCAAGCAAATGGTGCGCGACAAACTCATTGAGCACAGGCAGTACATCACTGAAAAAGGGGATGACCTTGCCGAAGTCAAAAACTGGTCCTGGCCCTACTAGGGAAAAGCAATGAAGATAATATTGATCTCATCAAGCCCGCGCAAGCAAAGAAGCAATACATTTATTCTGGCTTGTGAAGTCTTAAAAGGCGCTTCCGACAAATCCTTAAAATCTGAAATAATCCATCTCTGCGATTATAAAATAAATTTCTGCAGACACTGTGAGCAATGCCACAGAAAGATCATGGATTGTCCGATAAAGGACGATGTGGCTGCTATCAATAAGAAGATCCTGGATGCGGACGGGATTATCTTTGCTTCCCCTAATTATATCAATCAAGTCAACGCCCCTATGAAGGCGCTATTTGACCGCGCAAGCCATTTTATACACTGTAAACGGCTTCTTAACAAATATGCTTTAGCAGTTGTCTCATCAGGGGGCGGCTGGGATAAGTCTGTGCTTGATTATATTAAATATTACGCAAATATCTGCGGGGCCAAGTATTCAGGCGGGGTATCGAGCAGAGTGCCGGTAACTAAAGACAAATTGAAAGAAGCCTATGTTTTGGGAAAGAAGTTGGCCGAAGACATAAATAAGAAAACGAAATATTCTGACCAGCAAAAGTTCATAGAAGCGGGCATCCGTTATTTCGGAAAGATCATCGAGGAAAGAAAAAAGGACTGGAAAGAAGAATACCTGTATTGGAAAGATAAAGGCTGGTTAGCCTAGAGTCCGTTTTCGCCATGATCAAAAAGCTATTATGCTGCGCTGTTCTTTTTTTGCTGTCTTTGCAGCCTGCAGGCGCCATGCAGACAGGCTGGAATAAAAAGGAGAGCAGGCATTTTATCGTATTTTACTGGAATGCCGAAAAAAGCTTTGCAAAAAAAGTAATAAAAGGATCTGAAAAGAATTACCGAGATATCGTAAAAAGCCTCGGGCTTGGCAGCGGCAAATGGACTGGCGAGAACCGCGCAAAGGTCTATATCTTTGACGACAGGCAGCAGTTCCACTCGAATACTTCCCAGCCAGAATGGTCTGACGGCTCATCGATCCAGAGATTTAAAACGATCTACTCGTTCTTCGGGGCAAAGAATTTTTTTGATACTGTATTGCCTCATGAGATAGCGCATATTGTTTTCAGGGAATATGTGGGTTTTAGTAACCGCGCAGTGCCTGCATGGCTCGAAGAAGGTTTGGCTTCATACTATGAGCGTATAGACAAGGCTAAGGCAGACGAATTTTTTAAAGACCTCCAAAAAAACAATTCTGACCCCGTTTTTATTATCAGCCTGCGGGAACTTTCCAAAATAAGATCGCGCTCGCTTCGAGACGATCCGGATGTGGATATTTTCTTTGCCCAATCCTTAAGTATAGTGAATTTTCTGTTGACCGAATTCGGAAAGGAGCGCTTCCGGATTTTTTGCCGCAGCCTTAAAGAAGGCATGGATATGGATAAATCGCTTGCAGCCGCCTATTCTTTAAAGGATGTAAACGAATTAGAAATTGCCTGGCAGGAGTATTTGAAACAGCGCTTAAATTTACGTTGAAAAAACCCACTTTTAACTGTAGAATAGAGCCTATGAAGAAGTGCATTTATTGCGCCGAAGAAATACAGGATGATGCCATCAAATGCAGATATTGCGGGGAGATGTTGTCTGTAAATAAGCCTGGTAAATGGTACCTCAGGCCTATGACATTGGTTCTTGCATTCTTGACCGTCGGGCCGTTTGCCTTGCCGCTGGTCTGGCTCAATCCCAGATTCAGCCGGGAGAAAAAAATCACTATCAGCGTCATCGTAATAGTCGTCAGCGTTTTTCTCGGAATCGTGACTTATAATTCTCTTAAGGGCGTGATCAAATATTACGAGTTGATATTCAAGTAGCTAGGGACCGAGCTAGGGACCGTTTCTCTTTGATCGGGGCCATTGAGAATAAAGAAGTTACAACCATGTCAAAATCAGATTTGCCCTGGCCCAAAAATAATTGTTGACAAAAAGCATAATCGTGCTATACTTTTTTCTGTAGTAAATAAAGATTAGAAGTCGATGGCCGAAGGGTTCTAGATGTCTAGCCTTTCGGTTTTTTTGTTT
>Ga0315278_10001358_pt1 | contig 21416 bp, 21 predicted proteins | sample YL17G06_0_MG_FD_203880 | JGI IMG/M metagenome (GOLD analysis project Ga0315278, IMG submission 203880) | Sediment microbial communities from Yellowstone Lake, YNP, Wyoming, USA - YL17G06_0 | ecosystem: Environmental > Aquatic > Freshwater > Lake > Sediment | place: USA: Wyoming | collected... | reverse complement strand
TTTATATTGGTAATGGCTGTGAAATAAAAGCCCCAGTCATCTGAAAATAATCTGGCAATATATTTGGCATTTATCGTACCAAGGTCAGTATCGCCCAATTGGGCAGCCAGGAGAAGGAGCATGGCGTCTTTCAGATCCTTGTCATTGATCTGGACGATTTGCAGTTTTTGCAGCATCAAGTCTGCCAGCGAAACGCAATAGGGGTGAAAATCCAGCCGGTTGCGGTAGTCAATTGGGTGGTTGTAATCCAATTTATCGAAGAAAACATCGATCATCGGTATGCGTCCCCCAAAATAGATGTGGCGCATATTTCCGCTTAACATGGCTGCCCGCTTTTCAAGTTCATAACCCTGGCTTTGGAAAAATGGGACAATCTTGCCTCGGCATTTACCATAACTGGCATAATCGATGTCTGTAAACACCCGTTCTCCCAGCCGCTCCATCTTCCGGTACAGGTCGACATATTCTGGAAAATGGAAATGTAATGCAATCGGACCCATCACTCGCAGGGTAATTCCTTGTTTCTTCGCAGCTTCGGTCAGATTATGCGCCTCTTCCAAATATTCCTCCGGTTTGGGATATTCATGCAGGGGAATATCTTTTGGAAGCCTGAAAACCTTTTGAGGCATCATGTCGTTGCTCCTACCCGGAGGTGAAAACATAATCTTTTACTTTATTCTTTTCAAGTACAACAATCGCACCTTTAAGAATCCCCTCGGAATACTCGCTGCCTGGGTTTATGATGGTGGTTTTCTGGATCTTCTGCACACCGCGCGATTCGTGGATATGACCGTGCAATCCAAGCAAAGGTTGGTACTTTTTGATCATGTTCGCCACGGCAACGCTGCCAACGTGAATTTTGTTATCAGCAGCCTGTACCAGATTCTCGTCCAACTTGGGTGCAAGATCCAGTGCAAATCCGTAAGGTGGGGCATGAAAATTAAAAATGGCGCTTGATTTGTCATTTACTTTAGCAATCAACTCTTCCAGCATTGGCTCTAATTCTTCATCGGTTTTTTCGCGGGGGGTATTCCAGGGCGTCGGATTCGCCCATGAAAATGTGACCATTTCGTGCTCGCCTACTTCAACATTCTTGTTGTTGCAATTGACAATCACCGCTGAATCTTCGATGACCTGATCCACTTCAAAATGGTCATCATTTCCTGCTGCCATGTACACTTTGAATTGGGTCCCAGCCAAACGTTCGTCAGCTAATGAGATCCATTCTTTTATGCGACTGAGCATCAATTCCTTGAACAAGGTATCCACTTTCTTCGGATCTGCTTTGTATTGTTGATATTCTTCAGGGGTCTGATGAACCCAATAATATCCCATCATTTCGATTGTTTTGATTAATTTATCCAACTCCTCTTGATTGGCGCATTCTGTATAAGTGCCCATCAAGGTTGTCTCCCAACCACCGCCAACCTTTGCAACAAGCGGAACTAGGACCTTGCCAGTCAGGTCCCCAAGAAGGATGCCCACATCCACATTGTAGACTTTCAGGGCGTTTAAGAATTTTCGATAACAAGTATTCGAACCGTGAATGTCGGTCACAAAGAAAATCTTGGTCTGTTTACCCATGAAATACTCCTAAATTAAATAGAATAAGTCCTAGTGTGGGGCGAAGGCTTAGAGCCTCCGCCCCTTGATCAAAATTCAAACAACTAGTCGGGTGGCAACTCGCCGAAGGTCATGCTGATATCAACGCCGACATCTTTATTGCGTTTCTTCCAGTAGAAGTACCACCCAATCCCTATTACCCAGATTACTGCATAAAAGATCAATGATCCAACAGCCAATCCTTCCAGATCTGGCATGACGATGAAGAAGTAGAAAAGAATGGCCAGATAGATCAGGTTCACGATCCCACCGATGGTGACCACTGGGATGCCCAGGATATTCCATTTCTTGTAGGGCGATGAATCCCAGATATTCTTGGCTCTCTTTGAGAATGGGAAGATCGCGGCTGCCACGGCAGTCACCCCAAACACCGAGACGATCTCCAGGCCGGTTACAGATAGACCACTCATCTGATCCTGGAAGATTGTGTACAACAGTATGCCGATTTCTCCCAAAACAAAGCAGAGAATATGGTTCTTGACTGGTGATGCCCAGCGGTAATCAATATCCGCAAACCATTTGGGACCCATGCGGTCCATACCCCAAGCGAAGAGGATACGCGGGAAGGCAAGGTAGGAAAGCGCAACCCACCACAGGTTGAACACAATGAACGACATCGCCATCATGAATACCACAAACCAATTGTGGTTGATCACTGCAGCCAATCCAACAAAATGTGGCGACCACGGGAGCGTATACCCTGCCAATCCTTCCCCAAGGTTATCCACCCAGGCTGTAGCAGACAGGAACTCAAATCCAACCGTCCGGTACAAAGCGATCGCAAGCCACAACATGAAGGCGGCTGGGATCAGAATTGCTGAAAGGTTTGCCATAATAATGGTCTTATCCGGACGTTTGACTTCCCCGGCAATAAAGGTGATGCAGTATGAATATGCGAAAAGCCAGGAACCAGCAACCATCACGCCCAGGGTATCAAACCAGTTCCAGGTTTTTGGCAAGACATCTCCTGCGCTCTCGATTGTTGATCTCGCAGTTGCAAGGAAACCGTTGTAATCGAGTGACCCATATTGCTGGGCGAGGTTATTCCAGGCCGTAACAAAGGCATCCCGGCTGGTAAAGGTGAACACCAATAGGATTACGAGGCAACCTGCTATCCCCAATACCATAATCACTTTTTGAACTCTGGCAAAGATCTTGATCCCAAAGACAACGAATAGGAAAGCGATGAAGTTGACCAGAGTAGCAATTAAAAAGAACCAAAGGGCAAATGGTCCGAACGGAGTATTAACCTTGCTGATCAGGGTTTCGGCAATATCAGCCCTTCCGATAAATTGGAACAACATGGTTAATCCCGGATCCACAGTCCAAGGCGCCAGGATGTAGATCCACATGATCCACACAAAGGCATTACCGAACGATTCTGCAATCCCTATCAGCGGGTGGATGATGCGCGAGTTATAAATGTACTCACCACCAGAACGAGGCATGGATCCACCTAGAATACCCCAAACCAGTGAAAATCCGATCCCGCAAAGCAGTGCAGAAAGAAGTGTTGCTATGATCAGGTTCCCGCCGGTGTAAACACCCAATCCCAGGCTGATCATCACCCACATGCTGGGGGTTAATCCCTGGTTCATAAAACCAACCCCAAAAGCGTCAACGAACGACAAGCCCCTTACGAGGCCACTGGCCTTTCGGGCAAAAGCCATTTGTTCAGGCATTATGCTATCCTCCTATCAGGTTATGGATGGTTTAAATAATTCTACCCGTTCCTTCCAAGGCTTCCGAACAACGCATTTCTCTCTTCTCTCAATTATCCTCCTTTCAATCTAAAACTTCCTAGACCATTCTTTAGGCCATCTTTCAACAATGATCTTCTTCTGGGTAAAGAATTCAACTGCATCCATGCCTTGCCCATGCAGGTCGCCAAAGAAAGATTCCTTCCAACCACTGAATGGGTAATAGGCCATTGGCGCAGCTATCCCGATATTCACACCAATATTGCCTGCATCGGCTTCATAACGGAATTTGCGCGCTGCCGCGCCACTGGAGGTGAAAATGCTGGCTTGATTTCCATATTGCCCTCTGTTGATCAAGGATAATGCTTCCTCCAGGGTATTCACATGCATCAGGCTCAGCACGGGTCCGAAAATCTCTGTCCGGGCAACTTCGCTCCCCGGGAGGACATCCGCCAGAATGGTTGGGCGTATGAACGCACCCTTTTCATAGTTTTTAACAACGGCATTCCTTCCGTCCACGCAAATAGTTGCCCCTTCATTTCCGCCCATACCGATCTGCCCTTCGATCCTTTGCCGTGCTGCCTGGCTGATCACTGGCCCCATTTGCACTCCAGCATCCAACCCATAGCCAACCACGCGTGATTGGGCAGCATCGCATATCATTTCGGTGAAATCATTGCGCGCCTCGCCAACAGTCGCCGCCCAGGAAACCGCCAGGCAACGCTGCCCCGCGCAGCCAAAGGCGGAATCAGCCACAATCTTGACAGCCATTTCCATGTCTGCGTCTGGCATGATCACAACCGGATTCTTCGCCCCACCCTGTGCCTGGACCCTTTTGCCATGCTCCGCAGCCCGCTGGTACACATATCGTGCCACTGAAGTTGAACCGACAAAAGTGATGGCGCGAATGACAGGGTGGTCGAGAATGGCAGTCACAGCCTCCTTGGAACCGTTTACCAGATTAATCACTCCTTTAGGGAATCCAATTTGATCAATCAGATTGAAAATGTATTGCATGGTCATCGGCACTTTTTCCGATGGTTTGATAATGTAAGTATTCCCACAGGCAATGGCATAAGGAAGGTACCAGAATGGGATCATGCCTGGAAAATTAAATGGGCAGATGGTCGCGCAGACTCCCACAGGTTGACGGATCATCATCTCATCAATGCCGGGGGCGATATCCTCCGAGATTTCTCCTTTCGCCATCATCGGGATTCCACAGGCGATCTCAACATTTTCGATGGCGCGAGTCATCTCCGCTTTTGCTTCCTCAAATGTCTTACCGCACTCGTTGGTTATCGTTCTGCTGATCTCGTCAAGATTAGATTTGAGCAGGTCGCGCAATAAAAAGAGGTATTGGATTCGTTCTTGTGCAGGAGTCGCCCGCCATCCCGGGAAAGCATCAGCAGCTGCCTTGGCAGCTAATTCGACTTCATTTTCCCCGCAGACTGGTGTTTGAGTAAGTAACTCACCAGTGGCAGGATTGATTACCTCAATGGTTTCCGTCTTTTTTGGATCGACCCAAATCCCATTAATATAATTCAAGATATTCTTCATTATTTTGCCAACTTATCGGTCACTTCCAGTGCCTTTTCGACGATCGCCAAGCCTTCATCCAACTGCTCTGTACTGATGCACAATGGTGGTACGACAAAAACAATGCTGCCCATGTTATTTGCCATAATGAATGTAAATAAACCATTTTGGCGTAAGACTTTACCAACCTCAGCCATCACCGTGGATGCAAATATTTCCTTCGTGTCGCGGTTTGCCACCAGCTCAATCGCAGAGAATAATCCGATGTAACGAACATCACCAACGGATTTGTGCCGGGCTTTGATTCCTTCGAGAGCTTCACCAAGGTGTTTTCCAACATTAACAGCATTTTCGATAAGATGATCTTCAGTGTAAACAGAGATCGTAGCCACTGCTGCGGCACAGGCAAGAGCATGCCCGTTGTAAGTCAATCCAGCGTACAGGTATTTATCATCAAAGTATCTGGCAATTGGCTCCGATACGATTACTGCCCCGAGTGGAACATAGCCGCAGGTGATACCCTTTGCAGTGGTGATCATATCCGGTACCACGCCCCAGTTGTCCACTGCAAACCATTTGCCGGTTCGACCCCATCCGCTCATCACTTCGTCAGAAATCAAAAGGATATCGTACTTGTTGCATATTTCTCGGATGCGCGGCCAGTAGTCATCCGGCGGGATGATTATTCCGTTCGATCCTACTACTCCTTCCATGATCACTGCTGCAATCTTGTCGGGTCCTTCATAGCGAATTATTTCCTCAACATGTGAAATGCACTCCCTGTTGCAGGAAACCAACTTCTGCCCAAACGGGCAGCGATAACAGAATGGGTCCAGGAAATGTACACCTCCCGGCATGGCTGGTTCTACTGCGAGACGCCGGTAGTCGCCGGTTAATGCGATCGAACCATGAGTGGCACCATGATATGACCTGTAGCGAGCCAGGATCTTATGTTTTCCAGTATAGAATCGGGCGATCTTGATCGCATTCTCAACGGCTTCCGCCCCACCCAGGGTAAAGAATGTCTTCTTCAAATTACCTGGTGTAACTTCTGCCAGCAATTTTCCAAGCAACCCACGGGCTTCAGTCGCATTTCCGGGATGTACAAAACATAATTTCTGTGCCTGTTCCTGGATGGCTTTTACTACTTTTGGATGCTGGTGACCAATATTCGTATTCATTAGTTGGGATGAAAAGTCAATGTATTTCTTTCCATCCGTGTCCCAGAAATATATCCCCTCTGCTCTCTCGACTGGGATCGGATTGACCTGTCCCTGAATCGACCAGGAAAAGAAAGTATATTCCTGATTCATTTGAACAATTTCTTTGGAGCTAAGCTTGGACAAAGGTTCCTCCTTAGAATCAACATTGATGCGCAAATTTCACGCTGATTGTGAGATTATCTTTTCGTTACTTTTATCGCCTCTCTGACAACTTCCAGGGTCTTATCGATATCTGCATCGCTGTGGGAGTAGCATAGGAACCAGGGTTCACGCGGATCATGATCAGGCATGATTCCCCTCTCAATCAAAGCTTCAATTAAAGCCAGGTAATATTCCTTGTCACTTTGATTCCAACTGCGTTGATCAGTGAGATTCTCAACGCCAAATGCGAATGAAAACATGGCTGGGTATCCACTGATACAGGCCTGGAGATCTGCCTCCGTGAATAGGTCCCCAATTCCATCCATTAAACGTTTCCCGCGTTTTTCAATTGTCTTTATGACTGGTTCATTTTGCAGCACATTCAATGTCGCCCAGGCTGCTGCAACACCTGGTTTGTTGTTCGTAAAAGTCCCACCCTGGGCTACCCCGTGTCCAATAATGGACATAATTTCTTTTTTTCCGCCAAAAGCTGCAAGTGGATAGCCATTTGCCAGGGCTTTCGCATAGGTCGTCAGATCTGGTGTGAGGTGGTAATACTCCTGTGCGCCGCCATTTGCGATTCTAAAACCTGTTTTCACCTCATCGAGGATCATGACAATCCCATACTTGTCACATTGCTTGCGGATGAATTGCAGAAAGTTCGCTCGAGGAAGGATGGCGCCACAATTTCCCATGCATGGTTCGACAATGATAGCAGCCACCTGCTCGCCGGTGGATTTCAGGATTTTCTCCAACACATCCGGATTGTTAAACGGCAAGGTTGTAACCAAGCCTGTCAATGAACGGGGGATGCCAGAACTGGATGGAATCGGAATTGGATTGCCCTGGTTTCCATATGCCTCTGATGGAGAATAAGTGGACCAGAGGGTGTAATCATGGAAGCCATGATACATGCCTTCGAATTTTATTATCTGTTCGCGGCCAGTATATGCACGCGCCACCCGGATAGCGTGCATGGTTGCTTCAGTGCCCGAACAAGCAAATCGGACCATCTCAACAGCCGGGCACATCTGAGTGATCATTTCAGCTGTCTCGATTTCCAGCTCGTAGGTCATCGCTGTCAACGTACCGAGTTCAATTTCTTCCTTTACCTTTTGATTGACCGCATCATAAGCATGTCCTAGAATTATTGGACCGAAAGCCATGCGGTAATCAATGTATTTATTCCCATCGGCATCCCACAAGTGCGCCCCCTTTGCCTTTGTTAGATATGGGGTGATTCCTTCTCCCCAATAACGAAAGTTCGAATTCACACCCAGTGGCATGACTTTCTGGGCTCTTTTTTGTAAAGTATTGCTTTTATTCCAGCTCAATTTCATAAGGATTTCCTCATAACTATAATTTGCTCAGTTTCAATCTGAAATTGAATCTCGAGGAATATGCCATTGGTATACATCTTTAAGTACGATCGGTACGATGGAAGTGGTCGTCTTTCGTACGCCCTCCATTTTTCTGATCACATCAGTGACAAACCTGTATATCTCGATGGTATCCTTCGCCAAAACCTGAATCGAAACGTCCATTTCACCGATGGAACAGGCAACATAGGAAACACAATCGTATGACATGGCTTTCTTAGCCACATCCATAATTAAGTCTGAATCCACTTCCAAGACCACATCTGCGCGCGTGGTCAGCCCAAATGCCTGCGGATTGACAATTGGACGGATTTGAATCACGTTTTCTTTTATCATGCGAGTGATCCGGTAACGTATCACCCTCTCTGAGACTCCCCCTCCAATGCGGCGCGCAATATCAGCCGCAGCCATACGGCCATCCTCCATGAGGAATTCGACAATTTGCCGGTCAATTTCGTCGATTTCAGACATTATTTGCTGGTTTTATGGCATATTCCGACTTGTAAGGATAATGTACATATTATTCAAAAGGTTTTCAAGTGATTTTTGTCATGTCTCTTTGTTGTCATCAGGAATTTTCAGCCTCGCTCGGGACGGTAACGGGTATAATTTACATGTGAATATCCTCAATCCTCTTGTCATTGGCATTGCTGGAGGATCGGGCTCCGGGAAAACGACTGTTGCCCAGTCTATTCTCCAGCGGGTGGGCCCGGATCGAATTTCATTTCTCCAGCACGATGCATATTATAAGGATTTGAGCGGGCTTCCTCCCGTCCAACGCGCAGAGGTCAACTTCGACCATCCCAATTCTCTTGAAACTGACTTCCTAATCCAACATATTTTGCAACTCAAAAGTGGCATGCCAGTTGAGGTTCCTATCTATAATTTCGCCACGCATAGCCGCACCGAACAGACCTACACTGTCCAGCCGCGAGGTGTGATCCTGGTGGAGGGCATCCTGCTTTTCACCGAGGCTTCATTACGGGAACTCTTTAATGTCAAGATCTTTGTCGACACTGACCCAGATTTGCGATTCATCCGTCGCATGGAGCGCGATATCTCTGAACGCGGCAGAACCTTGGAGACTGTTGTTAAACAGTATCTTTCCACAGTGCGCCCGATGCACCTGGAATTTGTCGAACCTTCAAAGAGGTATGCTGATATTATTATTCCCGAAGGAGGGTTTAACGCAGCCGCCCTCGACATGGTCGTGGCGCGGATCGAAACGATGCTCACATAACTTTAGAGTATGTACTTATTTTGGTCGTCCATTTTCCGGAATTCATAAACAGAAAGGATAAAAATATGAAGCAGTGGAACAAATCCCCGGATTTTAATCTTGACCTGAAGAAGAAATATTCAGCTACATTGAGCACGGATAAAGGTGATATTGTCATCGAACTGTATGCTAATCAAGTACCTCTGACTGTTAATAATTTCGTCTTTCTGGCTCGTGAAGGTTTTTATAATGGAACCATCTTTCACCGAGTCATATCAAATTTCATGGCCCAGGGTGGAGACCCGACAGGCACAGGTTCTGGCGGGCCCGGTTATCGCTTCGCAGATGAATTCGTCCCCGGACTAAAACATGATAAACCTGGTGTTCTCTCCATGGCGAATGCCGGTCCTGGCACAAATGGGTCGCAGTTCTTCATTACTCATGTTCCTACTCCTCATTTGAATAATAAACACAGCGTCTTTGGACAAGTCATCAAGGGTATGGATGTGCTTCTCTCCATACCGGACCGAGATCCAGCCAAAATAAAATCATCTGCCGTCAAATTGAACTCAGTCACGATTCATGAAGTATGACTGAGAAACGCCATCTCGCTTTGATACGCTGGCTCGTCCTGCTTGCTGTGCTTGCGCTCATCATTACATTGTTTGTCTTCCGAGACCAATTAAAGAAACTGCAAGAGTATGGCTATGTGGGGATTTTCCTGATTTCAATAGCTGCTAATGCCACGATTATCATCCCATTGCCAGGCGTGGCGATTACCACCGCAATGGGTGCAGTATTTAACCCATTGGGTGTTGCCATTGCTTCTGGTCTTGGGGCTTCCATTGGCGAATTAGCAGGATACCTCGCTGGTTTCAGCGGGCAGGGTGTTGCTGAACGGGTTGAGAAGTACCATCGCCTGATTCAATGGATGGAGGCCCACCAAAATCTGGCGTATGGGGTAATCCTGCTACTGGCTTTCGTTCCCAACCCTCTGTTTGACCTCGCGGGTATGGCTGCAGGTGCATTAAAACTTCCACTCTGGAAATTCCTGCTTGCCTGCGCCATTGGCAAGATCCTAAAGATGCTGGTGTTTGCATATGCGGGTTATTATTCTATTAGTTGGTTAAGTCTAGTAATAAGAAAGTGAGAATGAACTATGACAGACTACAAAGTATTAGATCAATATATCGAAACACACATGGAAGGGAGTATTGCTGAACTCTCCAGACTTGTTGCCCAGCCATCGGTTGGTGCGCAGAATTTAGGAATGCAGGAATGTGCCGCCATGGTAGCTGGAATGCTGCGGAAACGAGGTTTTACCACCGATGTTATTCCTACAGAAGGCGCACCCGTTGTTTTCGGTGAACTTAAGGGGATGAGTGAAAAAATTTTGCTCTTCTATTGCCATTATGATGTCCAGCCGCCCGAACCGCTTGAATTATGGGAAACCCCTCCATTCGAACCTTCCCTTCGGGATGGAAAACTATACGGTCGCGGAGTTGGTGACGATAAAGGCCACATCGTTGCCCGGTTATTCGCTGTGGATGCACTGCTTTCTTCTTTGGGAGAACTTCCATGTACTGTCAAGTTCATCATCGAGGGAGAGGAAGAAACCTCCAGTGTTCATCTACATGACTTTGTGCATAGCAACTTAGATCGGCTGAAGGCGGATGGTTGTATCTGGGAATTCGGTGGTGTAGACCAGACTGAAACGCCGGTTCAATACTTGGGATTGCGAGGAATTTGTTATGTGGAGCTTTCAGTGGAAACCGCTACTAGCGATGTCCATTCCGGCTTGGGGGGCTCGATCTTCCCCAATGCCGCCTGGCGCCTGGTTTGGGCGCTCAACAGCCTGAAAGGTTCAGATGAACACATTCTCCTGCCTGGGTTTTACGACCATGTACGAAAACCTACCAGCCGGGACCTCGAGCTTATGGCAGCTTTGCCGGAGACCTCAGGCTTTTATAAAGAGCAATATGGTGTCAAATCATTCATCAAGGGTCTTACCGGCGGTGTGGATTTGCGCGTTGAAGAAGTTTTTTCTCCCACATGCACGATATGCGGTTTAACTTCCGGATATCAGGGTCCTGGCGGGAAGACTGTACTGCCGTCAAAAGCCTCCGCGAAATTAGATTTCCGTCTTGTCCCGGATCAGGTACCGGATGAAGTCCTCACCCAACTTCGCAGTCACCTGGATGCAAAAGGCTTCACGGATGTGAAATTGGAATATCTAGGCGGTGAAGCTCCAGCACGGACCGATCCAGATGATCCTTTCGTAAAAATGGTCTGTACGACAGCAGTGGAAATTTATGGTAAACCAATGCGCATTTTACCGATCGCAGGAGGTTCCGGGCCAAATGCACCTTTTATCCGGGATCTTGGATTGCCCGTTGCGTCTGCCGGCCTTGGCCATCCAGACGGACGAGGTCATGCTCCCAATGAAAATATTCGCTTGGATTTGTACAAAAAACATGCCAAGCACATGGTAAGGGTGATATCTGAACTTGGTAAGTGAAATGAGAGAGATCAGTTCTTCAGATTAATGTTGTCCTGATAATCATTAATCCTCCAATGGGGTTTCTTACAAATAAATGAGGGGGCTGTCCCAAAAGTCAGGGATAACCCCTTTACTTTTTTAAGAAGCCGTGATTCAATGGGGGCATGAAAAAAGGACATAGCAAAGTTACCTTTAAACCCTATACGATGGACCAGCCATCACTGCTACCTCCCAGCCTGGAGGAATTGATACCCGAGGATCACCTGGTACGAGTGGTGAACCGGGTGATGGATGAGCTGGACCTGGAGCCGATCCTCAACGAGTACAAAGGGGGAGGTACCAGCAGTTACCATCCACGAATGATGCTGGAAGTGCTGGTGTATGCCTACACCCAGAAAGTGAATTCTTCCCGGCAGATCGCCAAGGGGATGCGGGAGAATGTGAACTTCATGTGGATCAGCGGGAACAACCGGCCGGATTTTCGGACGATCAACCGTTTTCGCAGCAGCGTGATGAAAGAGGGGATCGAGGTGGTGTTCGGAGAAGTGTTGCAATACCTGATCGAAGGGGGGTATGTGACGCTGGAGAACTACTTCTTGGATGGGACCAAGATCGAGGCGAATGCGAACAAGTACAAGTGGGTGTGGGCGAAGAGCACGGCGAAGTACAAGGCGCGGCTGCAGGAGAAGATCCAGGAGTTGCTGCAGAACATTGAAGCGGAGAATGACGCTGAGCAGGAAGCCTATGGGGACAAAGACCTGGAGGAAGTGGGGGGAGAAAACAAGCAGGGAGGCGGGGGTGGGATCGACAGTGAGGCGCTACAGAAGCGGATCGAACGTTTGAACGAGCGACTGGCAGACACGCTGAAGAACAAAAGGGATGCCAGAACGAAAACCATGCGGACATTGAAGGAAGACTACCTGCCGCGGCAGAAGAAGTACGAAGAGCAGGAGAAGATCCTGGCCGGGCGCAACAGCTATGCCAAGACCGATCGGGATGCGACCTTCATGCGGATGAAGGAAGATGCGATGCTGAACGGGCAGCTGAAACCCGGCTACAACGTGCAGATCGGGACCGAGAACCAGTTCGTGGTGGGGTTCAGCATTCACCAAAAGACCAATGACATGAACGTGCTGATCCCGCATCTGGACCAAGTCCAGAAACGACTTGGCCGCCTGCCCCGCACAGTGGTAGCCGATGCAGGCTACGGCAGTGAAGAGAACTATGCCTATCTGGAACAGAGGGGGATCGAAGGGGTTGTGAAGTATCCGCTCTTCAACAAGCAGCAAAAACGCAGTTGGCGCAAGCAGCGCTTCCGGGTCGATAACTGGGTGTATGATCCCGAGCGGGATGAGTACGTCTGTCCTAACCAGAAACGCTTGACCTATCAGGGAAACCGGGCTCGCACCACCGACAATGGCTACCGCACTTCCATCCGGGAATACGAGTGTGGTTCCTGCGCCGCCTGTCTCCTCAAGCCACAGTGCACCCGGGCAGTTGGCAACCGCCGCTTTGGGATCAATCCGACCCTGAACCACTACCAGCAGCAGGCGCGTGAAAAGCTTGTCTCGGACCATGGGAGAAGACTGCGTTCACGCCGGGGTGTGGAAGTGGAGACTGTGTTCGGACGGATCAAACAGGACTGGGGCTTTCGAAGATTCACTCTCAGGGGGATGGACAAGGTGAGAATAGAGTGGGGTTTGCTCTGCATTGCCCATAACATAGCCAAACTGGCGATCCAGTGACCGCCAGTTTTTTTGCCTTTGTTCAATTTTGAGCTTTCTTCCTGATTTTAGGGCTGTCTAGGCTTGCTTTTTAGACAGCCCCCTTTACTTGTCGGTCACTTCTTATTCCTCAGTTATGGTGATGCTTTCGATGGCATCTCCAAGATAAGTTGGATTCTGGGTCGGATCACGCAATGTGATAGCTTCAACTACATCCATCCCACTGATCACCTTTCCAAAGATAGTGTAATCACTCGCGGATAAACCGTATGGCCCGAACATGATGAAAAACTGGCTGCCATTGGAATTTACTTGACCTGTATTCGCCATCGCAACCACTCCTGCGCGATCAAATTTCAAATCATTGACTTCATTGGCAAATGAGTATCCAGGTCCACCACTCCCGGTTCCGGTGGGATCACCGGTTTGAGCCATGAACCCTTCTAATACGCGATGAAAGCGAACGCCATCAAAGTATCTCTGGCGCGCCAGGAATACAAAGCTATTGACTGTGATGGGTGCTTTGTCAGGATACAGTTGAATGACAATCTCCCCTCCGTTTTCCATTTTTACATGGGCAAAATACTGTTTTGAAATCTCTATCAGCATGGGTGGCGCGGAGGAATATTGTTTGGTGCCGATCAGTTCTGGAGTAGAATTTCCACCTAATGGATTCTGTTCACCCTGCGACCTTTCCTTTTTAGCAAGCGTAACCACCCAAGCGATCACCGCCACAGTAAATATTACGATTCCAATTGCGATAATGCGGGTATAAAGTTTCTGCCGGGATCGAGCAACCCGCCGTGCATCTCTTTTGGTTGTATGCGCCTTTACCACTGCAATCTCCTTTGCAACTCTGTAGATCGCTGAGTTCTCTGTTTCTTTCAGCGGTGTCTTAATTCCAATAATTGCGGTTATTTTTCGGAATCCATCACCGAGCGTTTTGATCTGGCTGGTTTTTTTAATGCGTGAACTTCTGCGGGTGTCAAATATCGCCATTCTTTTGGTTTAAGATTACCCAGATGCAATTCTCCAATTCTCACCCTGATGATCCTTGCCACCAACAAGCCGGTTACCCTGCCCATCTCGCGGATCTGTCGCTTGGTTCCCTCTTTCAGGATGACATTGAGCCATGTGCCTTTACCAAATCTGGAAGCCACGGATACCCGGGCGGGCGAAGTCCTGAAGCCACTTTCCAGTACTAAGCCTCGCCTCCATCGTCCTATTTGATCCTGGTCAGGATGGCTCGCGACCAGGACTCGGTACTCTTTTTCGTGTTCATAACGCGGATGGGTCAGTTTATTCGCCAGATCACCATCATTGGTCATTAATATCAAGCCTTCTGAGTCAAAATCCAGCCGACCTACCGGGTAGAGCGTCCCTTCAACAGGCACCAAGTCTCGAACAGCGGTACGCAAATCAGGATCAGTGACAGAGGAAATCACCCCCCGTGGTTTATAAAGCGCTACATAGACAAAATCCTCCGCTTTTTTTATGGGTCTCCCATCCAATGTGATCGCGTCCTTTGAATCATCTGCTTTATCACCCAGACCAACCACCTGACCATAAACGCGTACACGTCCGGAGGAAATCATTTCTTCACAACTTCTCCTCGAACCATATCCAGCTCGTGCAAGTATCTTTTGAATACGTTCCTTCATGCAAGCCCTTTCTTCTCGATATTATTCCCCCCAATTGCCTCCTCATGCTGATCCAGTGAAGGTAGATCCAATAAGGAGTTTAATCCAAAATGCTGCAGAAAGTCTGGGGTCGTTTTATAAAGTATGGGACGCCCAGGTCCTTCTGTTCGGCCTGCCTCCTCAATCAGCCCTTTCCCCAACAGCGACTTCATCACTCCATCACTGCTGACGCCGCGGATTGCTTCGATCTGCGGGCGTGTGACCGGTTGCTGGTATGCGATGATCGCGAGCGTCTCCAAGGCTGCCCTGCTTAATCGGCTGATGGTTTCGATGCCCAGGAATTGTTCGATCAACCCGGCCATCTGCGGTACAGTGGTCAATTGCACTTTCCCATCGTGTCGCTGCAAACGCAGTCCGCGATTGTTCAGGTCAAGATCGAGTTGTGCGAGTCCCTGTTCCACAATCGTAGGAGATATTTCAAGGATCGTCGCCAGCTGCGTTGGTTCAACAGGTTGTCCTGACACGAATATCAGTGCCTCAAGTTTGGCAGAGATCTCCAGCGGGTCCTGATTTTTGGATTCGCTCATGCTATAATAACTCCCATTGATTTCGAGTTGATTAACCAGATAATCCGCTCATTCCGTGTACCGCGAGGATGAAAGATATCTTCTTTTTGATCTTTCAACATCGCTCAGAGGCAATATGAAATCTCGAAAATTCAAATTGATCATGATTGCATCGGTTATTGTCCTGGCGGTTCTGGCATGCACCATTAATATTGGCGGACCAGATTATCCGACCCCTGGCATCCAGGTTTCAACAGAAGCAGTCGGAGAGATGCAGTCCTTCATGGAGACTTCTGTGGAAGCCGGTGCCTTATCAGGCCAGATCACTTTGACATTCACTGAATCGCAATTAACATCTTATCTTAATGCTAAACTCCTGACACAAACACAACCATTGATCACAAATCCGCAAATCTACTTGCAGGATGGACAGATCATGATGTATGGAACAGTTAATAAGAATTACTTTACAGCAACCGTCAGGATAATCCTTAGCGCAGGCATTGATGAGCTGGGAAAATTAAAAATCGAGCTGGTTTCCGCTGACTTTGGTCCGCTTCCAGCTCCGAATGGGATCAAAGAGATTATTTCTTCCACCATCCAGGAAGCCTACACCGGGGCTCTGGGTCCGGTTGCCACAGGTTTTCGATTACAAAGTGTCACCATTGCCAACGGCACGATGACTGTTGTTGGTCAGACCAATTAGCGACTGGATTATACCAGTAACCATTAATGATCAGAAATACCTTAGCAACCCTAGCGGTCTTCCTCTTACTTGCAGCATGTTCACCACTGGTTCAGCAAGAAGCAATTTCAGTCAGCGTTGTAGCTGATGGGAACAGCCAGGTAATTACTCTCAAAGCCGGCAGCACTGTTCAACAAGCCCTCACAACAGCACAAATCAGTCTCGGTCAAACAGATCGGGTGAACCCTCCCGCTTATACTTTCCTTTCTGAAGGGCTGGCAATTACAGTAACTCGGGTCCGCGAAGAATTCGAAACCCAGCAGGTGATCATCCCTTACGAACGGCAGGAATTGCATAATGAGTCATTACCATCCGGCGAGACCCGCCTGATACAAGCCGGCCAAAATGGTTTACAGGAAATCACCATCCGACATATTTTCGAAGATGAAATCGAAACCAGCAGTTCAGTCGTCTCTGAAACTATGCTCCAGGCTGCCATTCCTGAGATCGTCATGATCGGTGTTCAATCTCCATTCGCTCCTGTCCCAATCCCGGGTAAATTGGTTTATCTCACCGGACGCAACGCCTGGATCATGGAAGGGTCCACCTCGAACCGGCGACCATTGGTCACCACAAGCGACCTGGATAGTAAGATTTTTTCCCTATCATCTGATGGAAAATTGTTGCTCTTTTCCAGAAAATCGGAATTGCCTTCTGACCAGGAAATTAATACGCTTTGGGTCGTTGACACAACCACCCAGTCACCCACACCGATCAGCCTTGGAATCTCGAATGTGGTGAATTTCGCTGACTGGCAGCCAGGTGAGGAGTATTTGATCGCATATTCCACTGTTGAGCCTAGATCAACAGCTCCTGGTTGGCAGGCAAATAATGATTTGCATTTCCTGACTCTTAAAGATGGAGTTCCTGGCCGTACGGTAGACATATTGGAAACCAACGCGGGTGGTATCTATGGGTGGTGGGGGATGACTTTCGCCTGGTCACCGGACGGTCAAAACCTGGCTTTTTCCCGTCCGGATGGGATTGGTTCGGTGGATATCAACGGGTTGCAGCTGACTCCGCTGATTGGAATCAAACCTCTTAACACTCATAGTGATTGGGCATGGACTCCCGGGATCGTTTGGGGAAGTGATAACCAGGACCTTTATTATGTCACACACGCTGCGCCCACTGGTCTGGTCAGTCCTGAAGAGTCGCCAAATTTCAACCTGGCTATGGTTTCGTTTTCAAATAATCACGAAACAATCCTTGTTCCGCAAACAGGCATGTTCGCCAATCCGGCTGTTTCAGGTTTCATGGAAAGTGAAACCGGGTCATCCTTCATGGTGGCATATTTACAGGCCATTTTTCCGACTCAATCGAAGACCAGCCGCTATCAAATGCAAATCATGGATAGTGATGGCACAAATCAACGTGAATTATTTCCCGCTGAGGGCCAAACTGGTCTTCAACCACAGACACCGGTATGGGCACCGAATCCCCTTGATGCAGGCGGGTACTTGATCAGCGTCATTTATGAAGGTAATCTCTGGATAATCGATGCCGTCTCCGGCATGGCTCAACAAATCACCGGTGACGGACTTACCAGTCAGGTTGATTGGAAATGAGCCAAGCCCTCTTGGAGGGTTTTCCTCTGAGTAGCTTTCGTGGAGAAACATATGCGTGTCTTAATCACAGGTGCAGCAGGTTTTCTTGGTTCCCATCTTTGTGACCACTTATTGGGCGAAGGTCACGAAGTTGTTGGGATGGATAATTTTGTTACCGGGAATCGGGAGAACCTCGTCCACCTCCTAAGGAATAAGAGCTTTTCCTTCATCAGGCACGATGTAACTGAGATGATCTCTTTTCAAGGGAAGCTTGATGCCGTGATGCATTTTGCATCTCCTGCCAGCCCGAATCCTGAATCTCCTTTTGGCTATCCAAACCTTCCGGTGGAGACTCTCGCGGCCGGTTCCCTCGGCACTTTCAACACTCTAAATCTTGCCAGGATGAATGCTGCCCGTTATCTGTTTGCCTCCACCTCTGAAGTGTATGGTGATCCTCTTGAACATCCTCAGAAGGAGACTTATTGGGGTCATGTTGATCCAGTCGGATTACGTTCGATGTATGACGAAGCAAAACGTTTTTCCGAAGCACTGATTATGGCGTACTATCGCTCGAAAAATACGGATACGCGCATTGTCCGAATATTTAATACATTTGGCCCCCGCATGAGAGTGGACGACGGAAGAGTTGTACCAAGTTTCATTCAGCAGGCTTTGCGGCGCAAGCCTTTGACAATATTCGGGAATGGGCAACAAACCCGCTCCTTTTGTTATGTGGACGATCTTGTAGACGGAATCTATCGCCTGCTTATGTCTGACGAGCACTTTCCTGTGAATATCGGGAATCCCATGGAAATTTCTATTCTTAAGTTCGCGGAAATGATCAATAAACTTACAGATAACCCGGCAGGTATGGATTTCCATCCGGACAAACGCTTTGATAACGACCCGCAACGGCGTTGTCCTGATATCTGCCGCGCCAAATCATTGCTAGGTTGGGAACCAAAAGTTGATTTGAATGAAGGATTGAAGCGAACCATCGCTTCTTATCAGACAAGTTGAATTACTCATGAGCATCGTCTCCAACTCAAGGGAAAGGACGCGTTTTGCAAAGTTCATTACTGTGGGTGCAATCGGCGCTGTAGTGGATTTTGGCATTATGAACCTTTTCTCCAGAGCGTTCGACATGCGCCTGGTTTTTGCCGGAACGATTTCCTTTATTTGTGCCATCCTTAGTAATTTTCTTTGGAACCGTTATTGGACATATCCCGATTCACGATCTCGGCCAATTGCAAAGCAATTAACCATGTTCTCCTTAGTAAACGTGGCAGGACTCGCCATACGTATTCCAATCCTTCAATTCCTGGAACCTCCATTACAGAACCTCATCGAACAGATCGGATGGCAGGGACCTTTTTCTTACACATTCTTGGGTAAGAACATCACGTTGGCTGTTGCTGTTAGCATAGTGATGTTATGGAACTATTACGTTAACCGTTATTGGACTTATAATGATGTCGACAAGGTGAAACCATGAACAATCAATCTCAACGCTCAATTATTCCCATTTATACTTCACGCGGTGATGCAGAAGCATTTCTTGTCTACCCTTACTTGTTTAACCGACTGGGAGAATGGATTGGCTGGGTCACGTTCAACCGGTTGGTCTATTCAGTACTGGGTTTATATGTGGGTGAACTCACGGCCGAGCCGCGTATCATCCGCAAACGCATCACAGCCACGCTCAAACAACGTAGAACCCCGCCTTCACCACCTCCTGGCAACTTGCCAGTCCCAGCCACCATCCCGCTCGCTCCTTTGATGGGTGATCTACGTTTTGGGATGCTCGATGTTTTGCTTGAAGAACCAGAACGATTGCATACATTGGACTCAGGCGATCTGCGTCAGGATATTGCTTAGGAGCATGTGAAGCACATCCATCAACCGAAACCAATGCGCGTATCGCGCATTCAACTGGCACAAATGATGATGCCGGAACATGCCAATACGCATGGAAATGTGCACGGTGGCTGGATCATGAAGCTCGTGGATGAGGCTGGCGCGCTGGCTTCAACTAGGCATGCAGCTCATCGCACAGTTACTGTGGCGATCGACCAAATGGTATTTCGTCATCCCATCCACATCGGCGACCTGGTGTTATTCAACGCGGAAGTGACCTATGCCGGGCGAACATCCATGGAAGTAGAAGTGAATGTCATCGCTGAAAATCCTATCTCAAGTGAGCAAATTCACACCAATGCCGCCTACCTGGTCTATGTTGCCATAGATGATGCGGGTAGACCTACTCGAATACCGCCGTTGATTGCTGAAACGCCTGAAGAGCAAACCCGGATGGACACCGCTATTGAACGGCATTTAAGAAGATTATCCCAAAAGGATACAATCAGCTGACTTGTTTATTATTGAATCATTTATCCCCACCGAGTCATGATCCCTTCTGGGACCCAGTACAATCTCATTGCGGTCATACACATTACAATCCACGACAGCAGGAATCTGAAGGGTTTAATATTAGCAATATTCAAGAGAAGCTATGACAAATCCCGAACCATCTCCCGATTTGACTGAACTAAAAGAACGCGTTGCCCATCCATTTCGCACTCTGCGAGAATTGCTGGATTTTGTATCCGGTAAGACTCTGCCATCCTCAGAACCTGAAGAGGGGGTGCGAACTGAAGCCCTGCCTTTCCCGTTCCTTGCCATTGTCGGACAGAAGGAGATGAAACTTGCATTATTGCTCGGATTGATCAACCCATCTGTAGGAGGAATTCTTCTCGTCGGACCGCGTGGAACAGCAAAGACCACTACCGTTCGTTCATTGCTGGAAATCCTCCCCAAGGTTGAAAGGAGCCTGTGTTATTATGGTTGCCTACCTGAAGATATCGCAACTGGAGGAATCGATGCAGTTTGTCCGAGTTGCGCTGAAAAGTTTGCTGAAGGCAAGCCTCTTTCCGCCCCCGACCGCGTTCGATTGATCGAGCTCCCTTTGAACTCCCGCCTCGAAGATGTGATTGGTGGGATCGACGAGCGCATCGCTGTTTCCCATGATCGATTGCGCATCAGGCGAGGTATCCTGGCTCAGGCTGATCGCAACCTTTTATATATTGATGAGATTAACCTTCTTCATGACGATATTATTGACGCCATTCTTGATGCGGCTGCCCAAGGTTCATACACGGTGAGGCGCGAGCCTATTTCTGCCACCTACCATTCCCGCTTTGTGTTGGTGGGTTCGATGAATCCCGAGGAAGGCCGACTCCGACCTCAAATTTTGGACCGCTTTGGATTGCGTGTCATCGTACGCGGATTGGACGATCTTGCTGAACGCCTAGAAGCCTACCGCCGGGTGCAGGCGTATCTGTCCAATTCGCGGGCGATGTCTGGCATTTACAGTGAGGAGACGCTTAATGCCGCTGATGAAATTCAAAACGCCCGGGTGCGGTTGTTAAAAGTAATTCTTCCCGACAGTGTTGCAAAACCTGCAATTAAACTGATCCAAAAGCTGGGTATCAACAGCTTGCGGGCAGAAATCTCCTGGTTTGAAGCCGGACGCGCCTATGCAGCTGCTGATGCAAGGACCAAGGTCACACCGCAAGACCTGCAAATCATCGCACCCATGGCCTTGCGGCTGAGGCGGTCGCAGTTCATGAAAGAGTTCTTTAGCAACCAGGATAGCGAAGAGAAAGAAATGCAGGTCTTGCTGGATGGGTGGGAAAGAAAAGGTCGTAAAGCCGGAAATAAATAAAATTATCAAGCTTGCTTTAACTTACCGGAACATCAAATATAACCAAGATGAGCATTGTATAAGAAGCAATGCTCATTACTTTGACTCTTCTGGTATAATGCAATCCGCATTGACTGGTCCCACCTGCGGCGAAACCTGCCGGTGCG
>Ga0315278_10001357_pt1 | contig 21430 bp, 18 predicted proteins | sample YL17G06_0_MG_FD_203880 | JGI IMG/M metagenome (GOLD analysis project Ga0315278, IMG submission 203880) | Sediment microbial communities from Yellowstone Lake, YNP, Wyoming, USA - YL17G06_0 | ecosystem: Environmental > Aquatic > Freshwater > Lake > Sediment | place: USA: Wyoming | collected... | reverse complement strand
AGCAGGCCCGGGTTACCTCGCAAATGGAGGAAAAGGGGGCCCTGCAGCATGCCGAAAACCAGCTGACGGTCCGGCTTGAGGCTGAGCGCCGTTCGGCGGAAGAACAGGCGCTCCGCACGATCGAGGCTGAAAAAGTCCGGATGCGTGAAGACCAGGAGGCGCGATTGCGCGAAGCATCGGCCAGGATTTCGGCGGAATTTGATCAGCACCTTGAAGAAGAACGGCAGTGGTTTGAAGAGCGGCGGCGACAGGATCAATACGATGATCTTGAGGCCAGGAGGCAGGCGGAAGAAGCATTGCGGCAACAGATGGAGGACACGCTTCTCGCACAGCTGGAGCAGGAGAGAGAGCGTCTGACGAGGGAATTTGAAAACCGGCTGGCCGGCGAACGGAGCCACCTCGAAAAGGAATTGCGCACGTCACTCGTAGAGGACGCGCAACGCCGCCTGCGCGCGGAAGAGGAGCGGCGGAATAAACAGGAAACGGAGCTTGCCCGCCTGCGCGATGAAGAGCAGGCCCGTTCGTATGAAGACGCCGTGCGTGCTGCCATCGAAGAGGGGCGGCGCACAGCGAAGAACAAGAAGATCCGCGCGTACATCGATCAGGCCAGCGCGCGTCTGGCCGAAACACGATTTGACGAAGCCCTCGGTGAACTCACACGGGTGTTTCGTCTGGATCCGGGGAACGCCGAAGCACGTGAACTGGAACAGACGGTGTATGCCGCCCGTGGCGACCGGCAACGGCAGAAAGGAGAACTGCGGCATCTCCAGGACGAACACAGGCGCCAGCTCGAAGCAATCCAGCGGCGGGTGCAGGAGCAGGCGCAACGTGACCGGGAACAACAGGATCAGCGGGCAATCCGGGAGAAGAAGATCGCGGAACGACTGGCGCGCGCCGGCGACTATTACCGGCAGAGTGTGTACGACAAAGCCATGAGCGAAATCGAAACGGTCTATGCGCTCGACCCGGGAAATGCCGGAGCCCAGGAACTTGAGGTTGCGATAATGAGTCTGCAGAAAAGCCGCGGCGATGTTCAGGCGATCTCGGCACGGCGCGCGCAACAGAGTGAACAGTGGCGTCAGGAGCAGGCGGAACGCGAACGCTCGCGTGCGGAATCGCTTGATCAACTGCAACGTGATTCGAGGCAGGTCTATCTCGCGATGCTTCAACGTGCCTGGATGCAAGGAGAACCTTCGAAAGAATCTCTCGCCATGCTGGCCGTCTCCCGCTCCACGCTCGATATCACGGCGGAGGAACACGAACAACTGGAACTGCAGGCCCGCCGGGAAGCGTATCGTGAGATGCTCGAACTGCATCTCGCATCCGGGAGCCTTTCCCTTGCGGATACTGCGCAGTGTGAAGAGTATCGGGTCCGCTATGGCATCCCCGCCGATGTTCACCTGGAAGTCCTTGATCAGCTCCGGCGCACACGTCTGTGATCCGGTGAATGGGTTTACAAGGATCGGTGTTTTTCGTATATTATGTATTCGGTTGTATGTTCGGAAAACGGAAGACGTAAAGGCACGAGATGAAACTCAAGCGTATTGGCATTCTCACCGGCGGAGGCGATTGTCCCGGGCTGAATGCTGTGATCCGGAGCATCGCGAAACCCGCAATGCGCCACTTTAACGCAAAAGTCATCGGCATCCTGGATGGCTATGAAGGAATGGTGGAGGGACGTCACCGCGAACTCAGTCCGCTTGATGTAACGGGGATTATCAACCAGGGGGGGACCATCCTGGGCACTTCCAACAAAGGTGACCCGTTTCACTTTCCCATGGGGGAACGTAACAACGTCCGCATCGTGGATGCATCCCAGCAGGTCCTGGATCATTACCGCAACCTCGCGCTGGATGTATTGATCACCATTGGGGGTGATGGTACGCAGATTATTGCCGATAAGCTCTCGCACCTCGGATTAAACGTGATCGGCGTACCGAAAACGATCGACAATGACCTGGACGCGACGGATATCACCTTCGGTCATGATTCCGCCCGGGCTGTGGCGACGGAGGCGATCGATCGCCTGCAAACCACCGCTTCGGCCCACCACCGTGTCATCGTCATGGAGACCATGGGCCGATACGCAGGCTGGATCGCACTTGGTGCCGGTGTTGCGGGAGGGGCGGACATCATCCTCATTCCCGAAATCCCCTTTTCGTGGGAGCGGGTGTTTGAAGCCGTTCTGAAAAGAAGCAAGGGAGCAAAGTTCAGCATCGTCGCAATCGCGGAAGGGGCAAAACCCCAGGGTGGTGATGTGTCCGTGAAGGAGTTGGATAAGAAGAGAACCGATCCTGTTCGTCTCGGTGGCATCGGCGAACTGGTGGCCAAGCAAATCGAAGATGAGACCGGCGTAGAAACCCGCGTGACGGTGCTGGGCCATGTGCAGCGCGGGGGAAGTCCGACACCGTATGACCGCATTCTGGCGACACGATTTGGCGCTGCCGCGCTCCAGGCGGCATCTGCCGGTGAATTCGGAGTGATGGTCAGCCTTCAGCGTAACGACGTGGTCACCGTCCCGCTCAAAGACGCAATCGGACGCCAGCGATTGGTTCCGCCGGACTCCCAGCTCGTCTTTGCCGCCCGTGCGGTCGGATCATGTTTGGGTGACTGAGGGCTGATCCGTGCCGGGACGTCCGAACTTATCGTCGTGCCAGTCCCGCGTCATCTCCAGCCAGAATAAAAGTCCGCGCCAGCTGCCCAAGTGCGCGTAGCGCCGCTCGATGGTTGCATCCTTCACACGTCGCCCGCGCGTGTGAAGGAGGGCATACTGCTTCCGGACCCAGGAGTCCAGTCCGAGATAGTCGTATCGCCCCACGAGCTTCAGAAGGTTCCCTGCCGCATACGGGCCAATCCCGCGAACCCCGCACATCTCTTCAAAGAGTTGCTCTGTTGTCCTTGCTGATGTCCGCCACCCTTCAATGTCAAGTTTTCCCGCGCTGGCGCGTTCCGCAAGTTCGAGCAATGCTCGTGCGCGGTAGCCGGTCGAACACGACCGACGCAGTTCTCCCTCCGTTGAAGCGGCCAGCGCCGCCGGTGCCGGGAAGGCCGTTCCGCCTCCGGAGGAGATCCCGAACCTCTCCACAAGTGCACGCACCATGATCACGGTCAGATGCCACGCGCAATTGGTCGTGCAGATCATCTTCACCGCATCTTCGAACATCGTCGGTGCCCGCAGCAGGCGGCCGGCCCGCGCCTTTGCTATCCAACGGTATACAGGAACAGCGCGCACGAGCGTGTGGAAGGAGGTCAGGTCTTCGTCGAACCGCAAACAGGTCTTGATCTGGCTCCGGACCTCGCGTGTCTGCCCGGGGCGTAGCCGTTGCGGCGCGTGCACCCGGACACGGACTCCTGCCGCAGTGCTGCGTATCGCGCATCGCACCACCGTGCCGTCTGCAAGGCTGAGGACCCGGCCGAGTTCCTGGTTGGCGGAGTCAAACGAGAACGGCTGGAGACCGCACCAGCCATGACTGTAGGCGGTTCTCCAGAAAGCAAAATCGGACGGCGGACGCAGCGTGAGGATGTGAAGAACGTTCACAGCTGGACAGTGGCGTTGATACGTTGCTGGGGGCTGGAAGGATCGGTGGAAGTGGCGTCACGGTCCAGATCCAGGATGTAGCGGATCACGTCGTCCCATGTGGTTAATCCGCGCATGATCTCCCCGATACTCTCCATACGATTCCGGATTTCGTCAGCAGGAAGATCCCAGGGAGCGGGGGATTGCAGCTTGATCTCGAACCGGGCCAGCACAACGGCCGTCCAAAGCTTTCGTTCATCGGCAACCGGAAACTGGTGTCGGAGACTCTCAAGGGTTGCCTCCTGGGCACGAACGACGGCCCACGGTGAAGATGCCAGCGCTACCATAAAAGTGTCGTCCCGCATTCCCAGGACCCTGCGTAAGTTGTCCAGGAGTTCGACCTTTTCTTCAGGCGGCCGGATATGCACGGGGAGGACTTGATACCAGCGCGGTTTGAAAAACACCCGGGACCCCTCAGGATTACTGACACACAAGCCAGGCAACAAAAACCAATGTACGAAATGCCAGCGGCAAAGTCCAAACACCCGGATGAAGACACCCCGCGCACACCGGTTCGTGCCGATCAGAGCAGCAGCAGCAGTCCGATCACTGCCATGATGCCGGTAACCCCTCCCAAGGCAAACGCAGCTTCCGGACTCAATGCGACCCATATCTGTCCCGCAATAAACGAAGCGGGCAACAGGCCGATGCCGACGATCGTCGCGTGCAGCCCGATTGCCGTGGCACGGTGTTCCGCGGGCGCGAGGTCGGCAACCAGCGCTTTCTCCACGCCTTCCGTCAGTGCGCTGTATGTGCCGTATGCTCCAAAAAGGGCCCAGACAACCCAATGCTGCGTTCCATCGCCGAGCAGGGCAAACCCCACATAGACCAGGGCGTATGAAAGATATCCCGCGAGCAAAAGGTTCTTTCGTCCGATCAGATCAGAAAGATGTCCGGCGGGATAGGAAAGGAATGCGTAGGCGACGTTGTACACGAGATAGAGAAGCAGAACGTCAGCGGCGGTGAAATGCAGGGAGTATGCGCGGAGAAGCAGGAAGGTATTTGATGAGTTTCCCAGAGTGAACACCATGACCACGATGAAAAACAAACGAAGACGCCGCGGGAGGATACTCCAGCGGAAGGATGGCAGCCGGAGCGCTGCTCGTGCCGGGGCGGGGTGTTCCCGCACACGGAACAGGATCAGCACGCCCAGCAGTGCGGGGATGATGGACCACGCGAAGACCTGTGTGTAGGCCCCGGTATTCGTCGTCAGGAACCAGTACGCGAACAATACACCCGCAGCGGCTCCCGCGGTGTCCATGGCGCGGTGCAGACCGAAGGCCCTGCCGCGCGCTCCAGGAGTGGCGCTCTCGGCGATCAGGGTGTCCCGTGGCGCTGTGCGGACTCCTTTCCCTATACGATCCACCACCCTTCCTGCCAGTACAGTTCCCCAGCCCCCTGCGGCGACAAGCAGAACTTTGCCTGCCACAGAACCGGCGTACCCCAGGATGGCCAGCGGAAGTCGTCGCCGGAACCGATCCGAAAGATATCCCGAAAACACCTTCAGCAAGCTTGCCGTGCTCTCCGCAATTCCTTCCACGAGGCCAAGGATAGCGGGACTTGCACCGAGGGTTGCCGTCAGGAAGAACGGCAGGAGCGGGTACACCATCTCACTGGAGATGTCTGTGAGAAGCGAAGTCAGGCCCAGGAGAAAAATGTTTCGCATCGCTCAGCGGTCCGGAACAGTACCGCGCGGCGCAATAGTCCGTTCTGCAAGTACGGCGCGGAGGTCGGAGGCGACCGTGGACAGCGAAGAATTCTTCGCGCCGCACCTCTGATGGCGTAACACGTCCATGTCCTTGAGTCCCGCTCCGGTCAGCATCAGGACAACCGTGGCGTCAGCGTCGATCCGGCGATCGCGCACGAGCGAGCGCACGGCAGCCAGCGACGTCGCTGCGGCGGGTTCGACAAAGAACCCTCCGGCGGCGAGGCGGCGCTGGGATTCCAGGATATCTTCTTCTGTAACGTCCTCGCCCAGCCACCCAAAGGTTCGCGCTTTCTGGAGCAATTCTTCTCCCCCCGGCGGATCACCCGTTGTGATGGCTTCCGCAATCGTCAGGACATTGCTGACGGGCACAATCTTCTCTTCCCCCCGGTTGAGCGAACCGGTAATGGGGTTGTTGTTCCGTGCCTGGACGATGATGAAGCGGGGGATGCTCCGGATCCACCCCGCTTCCCGCAGTTCCCGGTATCCTTTGAAGATACCCCGGACATGTCCGCATGCGGATGTAGGCACCGCAATGTAGTCGGGGACATGTCCTTCCATCTGTTCGTACAGTTCAAATGCCGTGAGTTTGTATCCTTCCACGCGCACCGGCCCGTTGCCGGAGACAATCCGCACGCCGAGAGCGCCCGCAAGTCCGAGCACATGGCGTTTCATGACAGAGTAGTCGGGTGCTTCAACACGGAGAACGGTGGCTCCGTGGATGGCCATGGCATCCACCTTCTCGTGTGGCGCGAAGCCGGGGACAAACACGATAACCTTGACTCCTGCACGGGCGCCGTATGCCGCAAGAGAATGACCCATATTTCCGGTGGAGATTGTTGCCGCGACACGTTCGCCCAGAAAATCGGCGAGGAACATGCACGTCAGGGAGCCGCGGTCTTTGAAACTCCAGGTTGGGTTCTGGGTCTCGTTTTTCAGCAGCAGGTTCGGGAGGCCGGTCCACTCGTGCAATTGCCGGCCGCCAGGGATGAGCGGGGTGTTCCCCTCACCGAGAGAGCGATCGGGGTTCATATCGGGAAAGGGAAGGAAATCGCCAAACCGTTCCCACAGGTGGGGGCTGCTGCGATGCTGGGCATGGGCGATGTCGGGGAGTGACACTTCCAGAGACTCCCCGTTCTCTGCGAACTCCTCGAGGCGATCAAGTGGATATGTCTTACCGCTGATCGTCGAAACCAGTCCGGCAGGCGCGCTCATTCCCGCCGCTCTCCGGCTCGGAAGTTTACCCAGGGATAGGAGGCCCTGCTTTTCAGCGCTCCCTCCATCCAGGAGAACTGGGGATGCCGCTTGAGGTACGCGACGGCATCGAACGGCGTTCCGCACGCAGAGCCCCATCGGGCCGCAAACGTCATAGCGCGCGCCATCGGCGTATCGACAACCTTTCCGTCAACGGTCCCCCAGGTGTCGTACGGCGCGTCCATGTCGAGAGAATCCCACTCGACATGGCCGCACAATGCCCGTCCGCTGAGCGCCTCCCGGCGCAGAAGGGGATCGTAATGATCCGCTTCGAAACGTTTGGCCAGGGCGAGATCGATGTTCCCGCGGTTCTCGCGCATGAGCTGATTCCAGCGGACCCTGCGAGCGACGCCGGACCGGCGAATATCGGTGTCATGTTCATCGGTCTCAAAACGGAGGATTTGCAGATTTTCAGCAATATTGGAGCCCGTGTAAAACCCGTCCCGGGTCCGTTCGAATCCGACGTTGGCGAGTCCCAGCTCAAGCCGTGCTATCTCCCCGCTGTTGATGTCGCCGATGAGCCAGGCGTTTGCATATCCGCCGTTATTGCCCTGTCGCATGATTGCACACCACTCATCGATGTTCTTTGCGTCCTGCGTGGCCCGTCGCATGCGCGAAAATTCCGGGACTCCGGTGGTATCAAATCCCTTGAAACCGCCGATCGTTGTTTCAGCGCCGACCAGACCCGCGCTGGTGATAAAAAAATCCGTGCCGCTGTGAATCCAGCCGGGGGTCACCTGCATCAGGATCCGCGCGCCCGTTTCGGACCGGATGTCCAGGATGACATTGGCATCCGCCTGGGTATAGTCGGACATTGTATTATGGCCGAGGACGATCTGTCCGTCCGCCGTCATGCTCCCGGTGGCGATAAAGCTGCTGCACGACTGCTTCCTCGGGTCCGGTGCCCGCGATCCCATGGTCTTCTTCTTTTCCGGCCACCAGTATCCTGCGAGCTCGATGATCGCGTTGAACGTCACCATCTCCTCCCGCGTGGAGTGTACGCCCGCTGCCGCCAGTCCCTCCACAATGCCCTCAATCTCCGCAAGGTTTTCGCTGTCGATACGGGGGATGAGCATGGGGGCGGCGGTCTCCACAAGCCAGGCCCATTCCACTCCGCTGTCGTGATACCAGGTGAGTTTCTGCACGCGCAGGCTTTCCCGGATTTCATTTGCGAGGAGGTAGCCGTGCTGGAATCCCCGTTCACGCGGCGCACCCTGCACATGAAGGAACGTCCATCCTTCTTTTTCGTGCCGCCAGGCGCGCGTCAACCAGGAGCGTTGTGTCAGACTATCCGGAACGGTGGAGGAAGTTGCCGGGGGGGGATCAGCCGGACGTGTGCATCCACACAGGCACACGATGAAGCAGGGGAGCAGCAGGTGCAGGTGAAAACGCATGTGGGGACCCTCCGTAAGAATCAAATCGCCGGCGGTGCTGCGCCGAAGGACGCCCACTCTTCTTTTGCCGGACCGTAGATGCCGGGGATACTCAAACCCAGCAGGCGCATGACCACGGTCATCTGCGCGCGATGATGGATCTGATGGGCTGCCAGAATGTGCAGGGTCAGTCCGCGTGCCCACTTCTCCCCGTACATGTCATCTTCCACAAGCAGCGTCTCGTCCTTCCAGGTGCTCTTCACCTGCTGGAGCAAGGAGATCGCCAGTACGTTGTAGGCATCGAAGATCTCTTTCGCGGTTGCAGGCACCGGGGCATCGTGTGCCGGCCCCGGGAATGTCAATCCTGTCCGCGAACCCATTTCCGGGATAGACGTCACCATATGCCATGCCAGGCGGGCCAGCGTCCGGACGTCCGGATGGACTTCCTGCGTAAGCGACCTGGTGGTAAGGTGTTTGAAGATCTTCTGTGTGGCTTCCATTTCTGTCTGCCACAAACGATCGAAATCGGCAATGGTGCGGATCATGGTCGTTCCGGGTTATGTCCCTTCGGTTCCGGTGAACAGGGAGAAGAGGTTGAGACTCGGCACGCGCGTCTTGCTGGCAAGGGGCACGTACCGTCGTGCGAGTGTATCTTTGCCGGCGCTGAGAACCGTACTGACGGGGCCGGGTGCTTCGGCATATTCGGCAGGCGGCAGTTCCCGCAGGATGAACTGTGTGTATAGACAAGATACGGCGAATCCGGCACTTGTTCAATGCTCCGCAGGAGGGATTTTCTGCCAATCGATGAAACCCTTGCGCCGTGCGGGCTGGCATTGCGGACAAAAAAAGACATCGTAGCCGCGGACACCTTCCCGGCGGATTTTCGTGTTGCAGCGGGGACAGGGCAGGCCGAGACGGTTTCGTACCTTCATGTGTTCCCGCACCTTCACATGAATCGGTTCGCCTGCGGCGGCCACCCGGGTAATGCCCCACTCGATCACTGATGTGATGGCATGGTACAACGTGCCGAGGTCATCTTCGGACAACGAAGCGACAAACGCCTTTGGATGAAGACGGGCCTCAAACAGAATTTCATCCGCGTAGGCGTTGCCAATGGCGTTGAGGATGGTGTGGGTGTTGAGGAAGACGCGGACCTGTTTTCGCGTGTGGTGCGCGGCAAGTTCCCGGAACCGTTGTTCGGTGAATCCAGGCGAACGAATGTCGAGGCCGAGGGTCGTGTACCCCGGAATCACGGAATACGCGCCGGGATGAACGAGGTAGACCTTCATCATCTTCTGCTCGTCCGCGATGTTCAGATACGAACCATCGTCGAGCCGCAGGGACAAACATTGATGTCCCAGAGGGTGTTCCTGCTTCTGCTGGTGTTGAATACGGCCTGCGAGCATGAGATTGAGGATCAGCTCGAGGGCGCTGCCGAAGGCAAAGCGGAGAAACGGTCCATGAACGTCAACGGCCGATATCGAAAAATCCTTCAGGGCTTCTTCGATCGGATCGCCCACGGCATTGCGCAGGACGACGGGTTGACGCAGGGTCACATGGGTGATCCTGCGGTTGAGGATGTGGCGCTGGAGGTGGCGTTGAATATAGAGCAGATCGGGGAGTTCCGGCATAGAATCGTCTCAGGCGCCTTCCCGTTCTGCCGCGCGTGCATACCATTCGCTTTTGTAGCTGAAGACTGCATTTCTGCCCGACCGCTGTGCCTCGAAGAGAGCGTTTTTCGCGGTCAGGATGAGCGTGTCCGGGGTTGTGCCGTTGCGCGGAAACGCCGCGACACCGATACTCACCGTTGAAGCGAGGGCGTGCTGCGTGAAGTGCTGTGCGGCGATCAATGACCGCAGGTGATTGGCGAACTCAATGCCGCCTTCAAGGCCCGTGTTGGCCAGCATCACGATACATTCATCGAAACCATACCGGCCTGCGGCATCAATGGGCCTGAGCGAGGACTTGACGAGCGCGCCCATTTCTTTCAGCAACACGCGTGATGTGTCATATCCGTACGTGTTTACGGTACTCTTGAAGTTATCGATGTCCAGGATGATCACCGCGAAGTTCTCGCTGAATTCCTCTGCACGGTCCATCCCAGCACGCAGGCGCTCGAGAAAGGGAACGTATTTCTCCAGACCTGTTTCGCGATCCATGCGGTCGAGGCGCAGATTCTCTTCGTAGAGTTGGGCTTTGGCCAGTGCCAGACCGGCGATGTCGGCGAACATCTGCAGATGTTCGGCGTCGTCGGGTCCGAACGCTGACGGCGTCTGGCTATCGACATGCACATACCCGAGGGTCCGCTGATCCGCAGCGATCTGCACGCAGATGCACGATGCAAAGGGGTGCTCCAGCTGAATCTCCGCGGCGAGAGGCGGATTGAGGGAGCTGTCCACAATGACAACGGGCTTTCCGGTCCACAGAAGCTCACCCACGGCGGCTGTTGCGATGCGGCGCCGGAAAGAGTTGCAGAATGTGAGTGAAAGACCGTGCGCGTTGTCGATGTGCAGATACTCGGTTTGGGGATCTATCAGAACCACCGCGCAAGTCTGACAGCCGGTGGCGCGGACGATGCGGTCGACGATAAGGGAAAGGACGCCTTCATACTGGTTCGTGCCTTTGAGCGTCCGGATGATCTCCGCAAAGTAGCGGTAGCACTGCTCGCTGATTGGCTGCATGGTTCTCTTCCTTCGTCGGTGGGAGACGAGACCGAAGGTCTCTCATAAGGTGCAAAGAATGCCGATGGATGTCAACGCCCCCTTGCGCATGAGTTCCAACCTCGGTACATTAGTAGAGCGAATCAGCCGTTAGGGGTGTCCCGTCAAGAACGGGACTGAGAAAAGACCCTGGAACCTGATCTGGATCATGCCAGCGTAGGGAAACGGAAGGACAAGTCGTGATGTGCTCCTTTGCCAGCCGTTTCTCCGGGATCCCCTGTGGAGAAACGGCTTTTTTTTGGCCGGATTGTCCTGTGCCGGCCGGGAGGCAGAAAATGCACATGAAGAAGACACTTGTCCTTCTTGGCATGGTCGTGGGTGTCGCTATCTCCCATGCCAATATTTCGGGCGTCATAACGGGTAGAATGACTGACAGAGAATCGGCACACCAGCTCGCAGCTGCCCATGTCACCGTCGTCGGAACACAGGTGGGGGCCGGCACAGACGAGAACGGGGAATTCTCGCTGAACGGGTTACAGCCCGGCCGGTATGAACTCCGCTTTTCGCATGTCGGCTATACAGCTCAACACATCGTCGTTGATCTGGCAGACGGAGCGACGGTGCGGCTTGATGTCGCGCTGGCGCCGGCGGTTATCCCCGGACTTCCCGTGACGGTCACCGCAACCCGTGGCCACCTCCGTGAAACACCGGCAACCTTTTCCACACTTGAACATCAGGATCTCCTCGAGCGCCATACCACGCAGGACATCCCGGTGCTCCTCTCCGAACTGCCTTCTTCCACCTACTATTCGGAAAGCGGCAACGGCCTCGGCTACACGTACCTGAACATCAGGGGGTTTGATGCACGCCGGGTGGCGGTCATGATCAACGGCATTCCGCAGAACGATCCGGAGGACCACAATGTCTACTGGCTGGATGTTCCGGATATCGCTGCCAGCCTCGAAGACGTGCAGGTCCAGCGCGGCGCCGGCAGCGCATTCTACGGTCCGCCGGCCATCGGCGGATCAGTGAACCTGGTCACTTCCCAATTCAGCCGCGATCGCCTTATCCAGCTCTCTGCGGCTCTCGGGGCGTACAACACCCGGAAATATTCTGTTTCGTTTTTCTCCGGACTGGTGGGAAAACGATATGCGATGCACGCACGTGTTTCGAAAATCCTCAGCGACGGCTACCGCGACCGTTCGTGGGTGGACTTCAGCAGCTATTTCGTGGGCTGTGTTCGCTATGACGAGACGATGACCACGCAGTTTAATTTCTACGGAGGCCCTGTTGCGGACGGATTGGCCTACTATGGTATTCCCAAAGGTGACGTCGGTGACCGATCACGCCGCCGCGACAATCCGATCCGACGTCCCGAAGAGATTGAGAACTTCTCACAGCCCCACTATGAGCTCCTGCACGAGTGGCGGCTGTCGCCTGGACTTACACTCCAGAACACCCTTTTCCTCATTCTCGGAAATGGCTTCTTCGACTACGACGGCTCATGGGCGCCCTATTCCTACTATCGCCTCACGCCGGAGAACGGGTTTGACGTTCAGGGTGACCCCGACAGTCTTTTTCTTCCCGCTGCGCTCATCCACGCGGAAGTGTCCAACCGGCAGTGGGGCTGGCTGCCCCGCCTGACATGGAGGTACGATCGCGGTGAGCTGCTCGTCGGAGGCGAGTTCCGCATGCATCGTTCACTTCACCGGGGAGGGCTCTCCTGGACCGGGCCAATCCCCGTCGAGGTTCCCATCGACTACCGGTACTACGAATATCGGGGGGCGAAAGATATCGTTTCCCTCTACGCGCACGCACTCATTGACCTGTCCTCCCATGTCAAGCTGATGGCCGACATGCACTATGCATACAACCGCTACCGTTTGTATGACGAAAAATACATCGGAACGGATTTTGCCGTTCCCTACCATTTCCTGAATCCGCGGGTGGGTATCAACTACAACATCGACGAGGTGTGGAACGGTTATCTGAGCCTGGCATACACATCCCGGGAACCCCGTTTGAAAAACCTGTACGATGCCGCCGAGGCCAGTACGCCGGCAGCCTGGGGTGCCGTCGTGCCGCAGTTTGAGCCGGATCCCTCCGGCCGTCCCGACTTCACCCGCCCGCTGGTGCGTCCGGAGGCGCTGTTCGATGTTGAAGCGGGCGGCGGGTACGGTGTGAAGGGGGCACGGCTCTCCGCAAATCTGTACTGGATGGAATTCACGGACGAAATTGTGAAAAGCGGTCAGGTGGACCGTTTCGGTCAACCGGTGACGGGAAATGCCGAACGGTCCAGGCATGCAGGGATCGAACTCGGCGGCAGGGCCGATCTTACCCCCGCACTGGAGTTCTCGGCAAACGCGACATTCAGCCGTAACCGGTTTGTCCGTCATACCGACTACGGAACAGGAACGCCGTTAACCCTGGACGGGAACCCCATTGCCGGATTTCCGGACTTTCTGGCCAACGCCCGGCTCACGTACCGGCATGAACATGTGGTCTTGTCGTTGGCGGCCCGGTATGTGGGAAAACAGTACACCGACAATTTCCGCAATGAGGACAACACGGTGGATCCGTTCTTCGTAAGCGATGCCTGGACCTCCTATACCTTCGAGCATCTTGCGGGCGATGTCAGCGTTGAGGCGAAGCTGCAGGTGAACAATCTGTTTGACGTGCTGTATGCCGCCCACGGAGAAGGGACGCAGTTCTTTGTGGGAGCGGAACGCAATATGGTGTTTCAACTGACCATCTCTCTCTAAAACCATGACCGCACTGCTTTTGTGTAACGGCGAACCCCCCGGGCGGAAACTGGCGCAACGCCTTGCGCGCCATGCCGACATCATTGTTGCGGCTGACGGTGGTGCCAACAGTGCGCGTGCGCTCGGCCTGACGCCCGCCGTGATCATCGGCGACCTGGACTCGCTCACGCGCGCCACCCGCAGAACTTTTTCCGGCGCGGAAATCATCCGGCTCCGCCGGCAGGACAATACCGATCTGGAGAAGGCCCTGGATGAGATTCACCGCCGTGGCTTTCACCGGGTTTTTGTCCTGGGTGCGACCGGGCGGCGAATTGATTTCACTCTCGGCAATCTCTCCATCGTCTGGCGTTACCGGGGACGCCTGCAAGTGCTCTTCGCCGGGGATGGATGGCACGCGTTCCCCGTCGGCCGGGAGCAACGCATCAATGCCGCCGTCGGCACAACGGTAAGTCTCATTCCGTTCGGCCCCTGCAGCGGGATCACGCTGCGCGGCCTCGCCTATCCCCTGAAGAACGCGTCAATGGCTGTCGGCGTCATTGGCGTCAGCAACGTTGTGCGCCGTTCTCCTTTCAGCGTGTCCGTGCGCCGGGGCAACATGTTGCTCGTGGTGATGGAATCCCTTACCCCCGGTTGTGTATAACCCCCCTTCCCCCTCCATGTCTCCGCCTATGGTCCATCTCTCCACCATCGACGTTCTCCTGATCGGGTTGTATGTTGTTGCCGTTCTTGCTATCGGTTTCTTTGCAGGCCGGCGGACCAGGGGCGGGGACGTTCTCGAGTATCTTCTCGCCGGCAGGTCACTCACGGTACCGTTGTTTGTGATGACGCTGGTGTCCACCTGGTACGGCGGCATCCTCGGGGTCGGGGAGTTCTCCTACCGGTACGGGATTTCGAACTGGGTCATTCAGGGCGTACCCTACTATATCTTCGCCCTGGTGTTTGCCGTCGTCCTGGCCAAACGTATCCGGGCAACAAATTTGACCACTATCCCCGACATGCTGGAACATGCCTACGACCGGCGCACAGCCGTACTCGGGGCGGGTCTTACCTTTTTGCTGATGACGCCGGCACCCTACGTCCTGATGCTCGGAATTCTGCTGCAGATGCTCACCGGGTGGCATCCGGCCGTGTGCGTGATTGCCGGGACTGTTGTGACAACCGTCTATCTCCTCACGGGTGGATTCCGGGCCGACGTGTACACCGACGTGCTCGAATTTGTGCTCATGTTCCTGGGGTTCGGCATCATCATTCCCTTCGCTGTCAGCCAGTACGGCGGATGGGCGTTTCTCACCGCACATGTCCCCGCGCAACATCTGACATGGGATGGAGGGAATTCATTCCAGTTTGTTCTGGTGTGGTTCTTTATCGCGCTCTGGACTCTTGTTGATCCCGCGTTTCATCAGCGCTGTTACGCAGCGAAATCCGGCATGGTGGCACAACGGGGCATCCTCTGGTCCATCGTGTTCTGGATCCTCTTTGACGCAATGACGGCGACCGCGGGACTCTATGCGCGGGCCATACTCCCTGACCTGAAACAGCCGCTGATGGCGTACCCGCAACTCGCAGAGGCCATACTCCCATCCGCCGCCAAAGGCCTTTTCTTTATCGGTCTCCTGGCGACCATCATGTCAACCCTGAATACGCTGGCGTTTGTCTCGGCGACAACCCTGGGAAGGGATATCGTATGGCGGATGCTCAAGGGAAGAGAAAGTAGCAGGACGAGAGCCGGGGAGAGGGGAACTGGGGGACACGGAGAAGAAGAGATGTGGGTGCAGATCGGTTTGATCGTCAGCGGCATGCTGGCGGTTGTCCTCGCACTGGTGATCCCGTCCGTCATCAAACTCTGGTACGCCATCGGCACGGTGATTGTTCCCGGACTGCTGGTCCCGCTCGTGACCGCGTACTTCACACAGCTGCGGGTCAATGCGCGCTGGGCCTTTGTGTCGATGTGTTCCGGATGGTTGACCTCGCTCGCCTGGTTGCTGGCCGGCTGGTCACAGGAACTCGGTGCTACAGCGTTCTACCCGCTGGGCATTGAACCCATGTATCCGGGGCTTATCGCGAGCGTGCTGGTGTGGTGCGGAGGGATGGCCGCACCACGGTGAACGAAGGCCGGTGTGGAGGTTAACTCAGTTTGATCTGGTATTGCTGAATCTTGGTGTACAGGGTCTTCAGGCTGATACCCAGAACTTTTGCCGACTCTGCCTTATTGCCGCGGAAACTGCGAAGTACGCCTTCGATATGAAACCGCTCGATCTCCTTGATCGGGAGAGCCGTGCCAATCTTCTGATCGCTGCGTCCCGCTCCCGACGGGAGCGCCATGGGTGCGTTGGGCAAGGACAGGTCTTCGGGCTCAATAACACTGTTGCGACACAGAATGGCGGCCCGCTCGATGACGTTCTCGAGTTCGCGGATGTTCCCCGGCCAATCATAGTCGATAAGCACTTCCATCGCCCGGGGGGAGATTGAAGTTTTCATCTTGGTTTTCATCCGGTTCGACAGGAACGATGCGACCAGGAGAGGAATGTCCGGTTTCCGGTCGCGCAGCGGGGGGATCTCGATGGTAATCACATTCAGACGGTAGAGCAGGTCCTCGCGGAAACGCCCTTCGCGCACTTCTTCCTTCAGGTTTTTGTTTGTCGCAGAAAGAATCCGGACATCCGCGGTCAGCGAGGCGTTGCCACCCACACGGCGGAATTCGCCGCTCTGGATAAACCGGAGAATCTTGGGTTGAACAACCGGGCTGATATCCCCGATTTCATCAAGGAACAATGTTCCCTTATCTGCGATCTCGACAATACCGGGTTTCATAACGCGAGCATCGGTGAAGGCACCCTTCTCGTAACCGAACAGCTCGCTTTCGATGAGCGTGTCGGGAATGGAGGCGCAGTTGAGGGTGACAAAGGGGGAATCGGCGCGCAGGCTGTTCTTGTAAATGAAATTCGCGATCAATTCCTTGCCGGTCCCGCTGGGACCCTGGATGAGGACCGTGGACTCGGTTGGCGCGACCTTGGCGGCGATTTCAATGACACGCCGGAATGTGTCGCTCTCCCCGACCATCTCGTGTGATCCCTGCAGGCGGTCGATGGTTTCCTTCATCAGGATGTTGTCGATCATCAACTGCCGCCGTTCGATGGCGCGTCCGAGGGTGGAGAGAAGTTCGTCGGCCGTTGTCGGCTTGGTGATAAAATCGTATGCCCCGATGCGCATACACTCTACAGCCGTCTTGACATCCGCGGCGCCGGTCAGCATGATGACCTCAATGCCGGGATAGTTGTTCTTTACGAACTTCAAGACTTCGATCCCGTCGACCTTGGGCATCTTGACGTCAAGGAGCACGATGTGGTACAGCTTCGATTGTACGGCATTAATGGCGGTAATGCCATCGTTGACCGTGTCTACGGCGTACCCGGCACCGCCAATCAGCGAGGAGAGGAGATACCGGAAGGTCTCCTCATCATCAACAACGAGAATAGAATAGTCTTTTTTGGCCATCGTTTTGCGCGTTTGTTCACGCCCTATATAGAGAAAAGCACGGTCAAAATCAACCATTCATTGATTTTGAAGCCCCCAGTTTGTACTTTCTGCAATCACGTATCTCCGGAAACCTCTATGCGCATCACCGAACGTTTTATCAAGACTCTCCCCAAAGTCGTCTTGCATGACCATTTGGATGGCGGTCTTCGCGCGAAAACCATTATCGAGCTGGCCAGGCAGTCGGGATACAAGGAGTTGCCGACGAAAAATCCCGCCGAACTCGCCGACTGGTTCCATCGCGGCGCCAGGCGCGGAAGCCTTCCGCTGTATCTCGAGGGATTTGCCCACACGACGGGCGTGATGCAGACCGAGGAGGCCCTCGAGCGGGTCACGTACGAAATGATGGAAGATATGAAGGATGACGGAGTCGTCTATGTGGAAACCCGGTTCGCACCCGTCTTCCATACACAGGAGGGACTTCACTGGGAACATGTCGTCAATGCGGTCCTCAAGGGGCTTGAACGCGGGAAAAAAGATTTCGGCGTGGATTACGGTCTGATTATTTGCGCCATGCGGAACATGAAACTTTCCCTTGAAATGGCGGAGCTGGCGGTGGATTACCGTGAACGGGGTGTCGTCGGGTTCGACCTGGCGGGAGAAGAAGGCGGCTATCCGCCGAAAAAACACGTGGATGCATTCCACTATATCCAGCGGGAGAACTTCAACATCACCGTCCATGCCGGCGAGGCCTTTGGCAAAGAAAGTATCTGGCAGGCGATTCAATGGTGCGGGGCGCACCGGATCGGTCACGCAACGCGGCTGATCGAAGACATCGGTTTGGATAAACACAATAAGAAGAAGATCGTCCGGATGGGCTATCTGGCCCAGTATGTTCTGGATAAACGACTCCCCCTGGAAATCTGTCTCACAAGTAATGTCGACACCGGCGCCGTGAAGAGCCTTGAAGAACATCCCTTTGGTCTGTTTCACAAATACAAATTCCGGGTTACCTTGAACACCGATGACCGGCTGATGAGCAATACCACGATGACCAAGGAATACCGGATAGCGCATCAGGTGTTCAAGCTGTCACTCGATGACCTGGAGAAGCTGACCATCAATGCAATGAAGAGCGCGTTTTTGCCGTACAACCGCCGGATCCAGGTGATTTATGACGTGATTAAACCAGGGTACGCGGCGGCCCGTGCCACGCTCGCCAAAGCGAAATCATGAACCTGTATATCGTCCGCCATGCCGATGCCCTGCTCACAGGCGGAACGGTCGTACGGGATGCCGACCGTCCGCTGAGCAAGCAAGGAGAACGTGATGCGGCTGCCGTTGGCCGGGCGCTGGCCAGTCTTGAGCCCTCAATGCCGTTGATTGTGACAAGTCCCCTGGTGCGTGCGCAGCGTACAGGTGAAGTGCTGCGGAGCGCGTTTCTCCGCCCCCCGGCCCTTAAAGCGTGGGAAGAACTTGCTCCGGGATTCCGTCACCGGAGTCTTCTCGACCGGGTGAATGCCCTGACAGGTGCCGCCGTGATCATGGTGGGCCATCAACCCGACCTGACCAATTTCATCGCGTATCTGGTGGCTGATGGGGCCGCCGAGATAGCCCTGGCTCCCGGGGCGGTCGCACTTCTCGGACTCCAACCGGGCGGTTCCGCCGGGAGTGCACGCCTGCACTGGTTGTTGACTCCCGATATCATCAACACCCTGCATCCGACGGCATAAGGAGGCGATGATGAATCTTTCGACCGTTCAGATTCAAAAGCCCGAAGATATGAACTTCATCCTCGGGCATGCACATTTTATCAAAACGGTGGAAGACCTGTATGAGGCGATCGTCCAGACGAATCCCGCAATGAAATTCGGCCTGGCATTCTGTGAGGCCTCCGGACCCTGCCTCGTGCGATCGGCCGGAAACGACGAACGACTCGAGGGGCTTGCGCGGACGAACGCTCTTGCTCTTGCGGCCGGGCACTGTTTTCTTATCTTTATGGAACACGGTTTCCCGGTCAACATTCTTAATGCCGTCAAGAATGTGCCCGAGGTCTGCCGTGTCTTCTGCGCGACCGCTAACCCCACGGAGGTGCTGATCGCCGAAACCGGGCAGGGACGGGGAATCCTGGGCGTTGTAGACGGGGAGAAAAGCAAAGGCGTGGAGACAGAGGCGGATGTCCGCCAGCGGAAAGACTTCCTGAGAAAAATTGGCTATAAGATGTAAGGAAGAGAAGAGAAGGAAAGAATAAAAGAAACCACAGAAGGGAAAATACATAGGGAAACCAAAAGAAGAAGGAAAAGGGAAGAAAGAAACAAAGGGAAAACGTGTGGGGCAAGGCAGGAGAGGTAAAGAGAACCAACCTATAACGGAGGAATACGATGAAACATGGAACGGTGTACGCACTCGCGATGGTGGTGCTGGCTGCGCTTCTGATTGTGTGGACAACGGAAGGATCTGCCCAGCAGAAGAAGAAAACTCCGCCAAAATCTGAACCGACCCAACAGGAGGTAACACCGGCACCCGTCACAACAAGCTCGTCACAGGCAAAATCCGGCGGCTCCATCAAAGATGTTCTGGTCAAGCACCGCGGAGAGAAAACCAACATGGGGATTCTTTCCAAGGTCGAAGGCGACTACTTTGTTCTGGAAGATGATGGTGTGAGCACCTTCTATCCGTTCAGCTCCATCGTCAGCGTCCGGCTTCCGAAGATCGATGAAGGAGACGAGGATCCTGTGAGAGTGGAAATCAAAGTGCTTTGACGAGGACATGATGAACAGTGCCAGGCTCGTGCTCCTGTTTCTCCTGGTTGCGGGTGCCGGATGTACAAGGGTCGACGTGAGCAGGCCAATGCCCGACGCTCCGGCCGAAAAACGGTATGTGCGTCCCACCGAAGTTATCGGACCGTATACGCCGGCCGTACAGGCGGGCCGCTTCCTCTTTGTGTCCGGGCAAATTGCTCTTGATCCGCAGACGGGACAAATGGTCAACGGCGACATTGAAAGGGAAACGCTCCAGGTGTTGAACAACCTCCGGACAGTGTTGCGGGCGGCCGGATACGATTCTGCGGACGTGGTCAGTGCAACCGTCTACCTGACAGACATGAACATGTACGCACGCGTAAACACGGTGTACGCCGGATTTTTTCCGGAAGGGAAATACCCTGCGCGCGTTGCGGTCCAGGTGAGTCAGCTGCCGAAACAGGCGAATGTGGAGATTGCCGTCATCGGATATAAATGAACAGACCGTTCGATCCACGAAAGATCACTGCGCCCCGCGGGACGGCCATAAGCTGCAAGGGGTGGATCCAGGAAGCGGCTCTACGGATGCTGATGAACAACCTCGATGTCGAGGTTGCCGAGAAGCCGGAAGAGCTGATCGTGTATGGCGGAGTCGGTAAAGCCGCCCGCAACTGGGATTGTTACCACGCCATCGTTCGCACACTCCGGGAACTGGAGAACAACGAAACCCTGCTTGTGCAGTCGGGGAAGCCGGTGGCCGTGTTCAAAACGCACGTCAATGCCCCCAGAGTGCTGATATCGAACTCCATGCTCGTCCCGCACTGGGCAACATGGGATGAATTCCGGCGCCTCGATGCGCTGGGTCTCACCATGTACGGTCAAATGACCGCGGGGAGCTGGATCTATATCGGCACACAGGGCATCCTTCAGGGAACGTACGAGACGTTTGCCGCGGTGGCCGACAGATATTTCCTCGGCACGTTGGCGGGGCGGCTCCTGGTAACGGCCGGTCTCGGAGGCATGGGCGGCGCACAGCCGCTGGCGGCAACCATGAATGGCGGGGCGTGTCTGGCGGTTGAAGTCGACCGGGCGCGGATAGAGCGCCGGCTCAAGACCGGCTATATCGACGAAATGGCTGAGAGTCTGGACGAAGCGCTCCTGACCCTGCAAACAGCGCGGGAATTGAAAGAACCCCGCTCGGTAGGGCTGCTCGGCAATGCCGCCGAAGTCCTGCCCGAACTGCTGGCTCGAGGCATCGCCATCGACGTCCTGACAGACCAGACCTCCGCGCACGACACGCTCAACGGGTACGTTCCGGCGCATATTCCCTATGAGGAGGCCATTGCCCTGCGTGAGAGCGACCCCAGGCGGTACATACAGCTTGCACAGGCATCGATCGTGGAACACGTCCGCGCCATGATCGGATTGCGGAACAGAGGGGCCGTGACCTTCGACTACGGCAATAACATACGCGGGGAAGCACTGGCCAACGGTCTCGAGAATGCATTTGACATCCCGGGGTTTGTTCCAGAATACATCAGGCCGCTCTTCTGTGACGGGAAAGGGCCGTTCCGCTGGGTTGCTCTGTCAGGGGAACCGGAGGATATCGAGCGAACGGACCGTGCGATTCTCGAGGCCTTTCCGGAAAACGCCGCTCTTGCCCGATGGATCACGAAGGCACAACAGCACGTGCAGTTCCAGGGTTTGCCCGCACGCATTTGCTGGCTCGGGTACGGCGAACGGGCGCACATGGGAAAAATCTTCAACGACCTCGTTGCCCGCGGCGAGCTACACGCACCGATCGTCATTGGCCGTGATCATCTCGATTGCGGTTCCGTCGCTTCGCCCAACCGCGAAACGGAGAAAATGCGCGACGGCAGCGAT
>Ga0315278_10001356_pt1 | contig 21432 bp, 15 predicted proteins | sample YL17G06_0_MG_FD_203880 | JGI IMG/M metagenome (GOLD analysis project Ga0315278, IMG submission 203880) | Sediment microbial communities from Yellowstone Lake, YNP, Wyoming, USA - YL17G06_0 | ecosystem: Environmental > Aquatic > Freshwater > Lake > Sediment | place: USA: Wyoming | collected... | reverse complement strand
GAGGTCGGTGGCCTTGCAATGCCCATAGCCGCAGGCGACCCACGCGGTTCAGTTCAACGGGCCTTATCCACGCGCGACCACAGCGACCTCGATCTTGGACGGTCATCGCGCGCGGATAAAACCCTATTTGTCAGCCGGTCAAGGCTCCTGGCCGACGGGCGATATCGGGGAACGACTTGAGAATCTTGGCGTCGAAGGTGGCCAGAAGCAGCTGTTCCCGGAAGGCGAGCTCGACGAACAGGGTGTGGTAGACCGCGACACCTGAGCCGAGCGCCCTCGCGAGGGCGCCATGCCACAGGGACTTGCTCGACACAGAGTCGATTCCGAGGCCGGCGGCGAGCGTCAGCCGCTTCGGTGCCTGTTCGGGAGCGAGCACCTTGGCTCGCACCGCCATCCACACCACGTTGGCCAGCTCGGCCTCCCACACCGTAGGAGCGATCGGCTCCTTCACGCGTCGCCAGAACCGGCTGGCCTCGGCGACGAACTCCTCCGTGCCGAGCAGGAAGTACGCCACCACGTTGGTATCGACGACGGCCCTCATGCGCGTCCGGTGGTGATCCAGCCGTCGACCTCATCGCCGCGGGGCCGCCGCGTCTGGGCCGCCCAGGCAGCCTCAATCAGTTCGAGGACCGCCGCCCGCTCGTTCACCGAGGTTTCGAGGAGATCGCGGACTTCTTGCTCCATCGAATGGCCGTTTCGGCGAGCGACGGCCTTGAGCGACTTCACTGTTCGTTGGGGTACATTCCGAATCGTCAGGGTAGCCATCGATCACCTCACTGCTAGCACATATGCTAGCATACGAGGTGCCGGCTAACAAGGCGCTGCACCCGACGCCGGCCGGCCGGATCGCGAGCCGGCGCGCGTGAACGCCAGTTCTGGGCGGCCATGTCGCCTGACGCCAGAGTCAACGTGGTGGAGGAACTCAACAACATGGAACCATTCCGTTTTCACGTGTACGCGTGCGATCAGCAGAAGCCGGACGGTGTGCCGGGATGCGCCGCCCGCGGTTCGGCGATGACGATCGACGCCCTGCGCAAAGAGATCGCCGCTCGCGGTCTCGTCGACGACGTTCAGTTGACAACCTGCGGATCGCTTGGGCTCTGCGAGCGCGGCCCGAACCTGGTCGTCTACCCCGAAGGCATCTGGTATTCCGGCGTGAAGCCGGAGGATGTCCCGGAGATCGTGGAGAGTCATCTTCAGCAGGGCCGCCCCGTGGCGCGGCTCGTCAACAGCGACGCGTCGGCGCTCGAGAACGAGATCCGGACCAATCGCGACAAGTACGTCGCCGGCCTGCGAGCGCGCGACGCCAGCGGCGTCATGCCCGACGACCTGATGCAGACGATCCGCGGATTCCAGGAAAGCCGCGTCGTGCTGAGCGCGATCGAGCTGGACGTCTTCTCGGCGGTCGGCGAAGGTGCGACCGCGGCGCAGGTCGCGAACACGATCGCCGCCGACCACCGCGCGACGGAGATGCTCCTCAACGCGCTCACAGCGCTTGGTCTGCTGGTCAAGATCGACGACGTATTCAGCGCGACTCCGGTGTCGAATCGCTTTCTCACCTCCGGCGGGCAGAACGACGCCCGCGCCGCCATGATGCACACCGTCGGTCTGTGGCAGCGTTGGTCGACGCTCACCCAGGCGGTGCGCTCGGGATCCGGGGCGAACGCCGATCGCGACGCCGACTGGACGCGCTGGTTCATTGCCGCCATGCATCGCAACGCGTCGGAGCGGGCCCGGGCGGTCGTCGAGGCTGTGGGCACCGCGGGCGTGTCGCGCATGCTGGACGTCGGAGGCGGCTCGGGCGCGTACTCGATCGCGTTCGCGAAGGCGAACGACGCCCTGCGCGCCGAGGTGTTCGATCTCGAATCCGTGCTGCCACTGGCCCGCGGCTACATTAGTGACGCCGGCATGGAAGCGCGCGTGACCACCCGCGCCGGCGACCTTCGCCGCGGCACGTTCGGCAATGATTACGACCTGGTGCTGGTCTCGGCGATCTGCCATATGCTCAGCGCCGACGAGAACCGCGCCCTGCTGAAGCGCTGCCTCGCCGCACTGCGGAGCGGCGGCCGCGTCGTGGTGCAGGACTTCATTCTGAATCGGGAGAAGACGGCGCCGAGGACAGGCGTGCTGTTCTCGCTGAACATGCTGGTCGGAACCGAAGAAGGCGCGAGCTACTCCGAGGATGAGTACCGGGCGTGGATGAGCGCAGCGGGATTCCGGGATGTGAACCGAATCGGTCTCGTGGGTCCGACAAGTCTGATGGTGGGAAGCAACCCCTGATCGAAGACGGCGCGGCCCTGCGGCCTCGCCCTTCCCTGCCTGGCTGCGGTTGTGGCACGATCGCGGCACCGGGAGGTCCGAAGCGTGATGAAGAACCCCACAACGCTCGCAGTCTGCATCGTCGTCGGCCTGGCCGTGCTGTCACCGCCGGTGCTTCACGCGCAACGGGCGACGCGGCCCGTCACGAAGCTGTTCATCTCCGTCGACATGGAGGGAATCACGGGCGTCATTCAGCCCGCTCAGCTCGGGCCGACGGGCTTCGAATACGGGCAGGCGCGCGAGTGGATGACCGGCGAGGTCAACGCGGCCATCACGGCCGCACGCGCCGGGGGCGTGAAGGAGTTCGTGGTCTGTGACGCGCACGGCAACGCGCAGAACCTGCTCCTCGACAAACTGCCAGACGATGTGCGGATCGTGCGCGGGTTTCCGAGGCCCCTCGAGATGATGCAGGGAATCGACGCGTCCTTCGACGGCGTCGTCTTCATCGGCTATCACGCCAGCGAATGGAGCGTGGATGCCGTGCGCAGCCACACGATCTCCAGCGGAAGGCTGTTGGGCATCACGCTGAACGGGGCTGGCGTGATGGAGGCGGTGTTCAACGCGGCGATCGCCGGTCATTTCGGTGTGCCGGTGCTCTTCATCTCGGGTGACCGCGCGGCCGTGGCCGAACTCCACAAGACGCTGCCGCAGGTCGAAGGGGTGATCGTGAAGGACCCGATTGGTTTCCACTCGGCGATCACCGTCACCCCGGCGCGCGGTCGCGAGTTGATCGGCGACGGCGTCGCGCGCGCCCTCCGCCAGACCGGCCGGGCCCAGCCGTACACGCTCAGGACGCCGATCGAACTCGAGGTCGGGTTCAAGTTCACACCGGACGCCGAGCGGGCCGCCTATATCCCCGGACTGTCGCGCGTCGACGCGCATGTCGTGCGGGGCACCTTCGCGGACATGCTCACGATCACCAAGCTGATGCAGGTGCTCACCAGCCTGGAGCCGATCCAGTAGCGGCACGCCGTGCGCGCCACCACGTATCCAGAACCCCTCCATGGAGAACCTCATGACCCGCTTGTGCAATCGGCTCGCGGTCCTCGCACTGCTCTTCGCCTGCATCCCGGCCCAGCTCGCGGCCCAGGCGCTACCGGGCGTCAGCAGCCTGCGCGTGGTCTACAACACGCGCAAGGCGATGGCAAAACCCGAGGGCGACCTCAAGGTCAAGCTCGACGAGGTGGACAGAAGCATCGCGGAGGCCACGAAAGCGGGCAACCTGGCCGAAGTGCGGCGGCAACTCGCGAAGGGTACGATCCTGCTCACCGGCGCGGCATGGACACCCGCACTCGACTACCAGCAGTCGCTGGTGCTGCGGAGCGAGCGCACGGTCGTCGACTCGTCGGCGCCGTACCTGCTGCGCCTCGAACAGATGTACCGGCCGGACATCACGCTGACGCCGACGCTGGCCGTGCGCGTGGCGCTGCGGCCGCGCAGGGCTCCGACGCCGCCGGGCGCGGCGGCGGCCCCCCAGGCACCGCTTCCTGCGACCGACATGGGCACCTTCGACGGCGTGACCCGCGACCTGCGCGAGTCGCCCTTCCCGATCGAACTTGACCTGTCCAGGATCCCTGATGGCCCGTTCGTGATAGAGGCTTCGGTCGTCGAGGGCGAGACGCTGCTCGGGCAGGCCCGGCTGGGCATCCTGGTGCACAAGGGCCTCGACGCCAGGCTGCGCACGCTCGCGATGGCGGCGACCAACGTGCCCGAGGCGCTGCGCGCCGACGTCCTCTATCCGTCGGACTTCGTCACCAACGTCAATCGTGGCCGCGTGGGAGTGGGCAACTTCGACGCGGCAGGCGAGCTCACGGCGGCCGAATCGACACTGGCAGCGGCGCAGGCGGGCAAGGATCCGTTCAAAGGACGCACGGGCAGCATGGAGCGGCACTATCTCCTGACGGACGCCAACGAGGTGATGCCGTATCGCGTCTACGTGCCCACCACGTACACGGACAAGATCGCGACGCCGCTGGTGATTGCGCTGCATGGCCTGGGCGCAAACGAAGACTCGTTCTTCGACTCCTACGGGAAGCAGCCGGTGGCACTGGCCGAGAAACATGGCTTCCTGATGGCCGCGCCGCTCGGCTACCGCGTCGACGGCTTCTACGGCGCTGGCGCCGGCGCATCGACCGACCCCGCCGTGCGGCGCCGGTCAGCGCTCAGCGAGCAGGACGTGCTGGAGGTTGTGCGGCTGATGAAGGCGCGCTACAAAGTGGACGACAGCCGCATCTACCTGATCGGTCACTCGATGGGGGCGATCGGCACGTGGTACCTGGGCTCGAAGTACCCCGACATGTGGGCCGCGCTCGCGCCATTCTCGGGCACGGGCAGCCCGACGCTTGCCGAGCGCATGAAGCAGATCCCGCAGATCGTCGTGCATGGCGACGCCGACCCGACCGTCAACGTGGAAGGATCGCGGGCCATGGTGGCGGAGCTGAAGAAACTCGGCGCCGAGGTCACCTACATCGAGGTGGCCGGCGGCAACCACATCGACGTCGTCGTGCCAAACCTGCCGAAGGTGTTCGAGTTCCTCGCTGCGCACAAAAAGACGGCAGCGCCAGCTGCACGGTAGGGTCGCGTGCTGACGAGCGGGGGCAGAACGCGAGCGAGCGTCCTGCCCCCTGCCTCCTACCGCTTGGGATCGGGGCAGAACCCCGGAGCGAACCCTCGGGCCCGCTCGCGCCGGTCCATCGCGTCATCGGTGGGCTGCGGGGCGGGCAGGACTCCCAGGCGCACCAGCACCGCGCGATACTCATAGCGAAGCGTGAGCGCTGCGGCCGGCGTGTCCTCGAGGTCGAGCGTCATCTCCGTCACGGCGTGGTCGATGCGCCCGCCGATGCCCGTGGCGGCGTACTCGGTCGATTCGGCGACGACAGATGGCGAGGCCGCCGGCGCCGGCTTCGCGGCGTCCGCCTTGCGTTGCGCCGTGGGTACACCCGCGGAACCGGCGGCACCAGCGCCCTCCGCGTTGCGCGACGCATCAGACGGCGGCGCACCGGCCGACAGACGCGAGTCCCATGCAATGACGGGTATCGGCTGCCTCAGCCGCTCGCGGAAGAAGACGGCCGAGATCACACCAAGGTCGTCTACCCTGCCCAGGCGCGCGCCGTAAGAACCCGCTTCGGTCGTGAACTCGAAACGCCGCGCATCCGACAGGCTGGTCTGCCAGCCGCTGATGGTGACGGTTCCGTATGGTTCGATTACCCACTTGCGGGCGGCAGCGGCCGTCGTGTGGCGCGCGTCGATGGTGTTGAGGCCGTCCACCGAGAGCGCGACCGCCACGCGGACGGGATAGGGATTGGTCACGCGGATCGCGTAGGGCCGACCCTTGAGTGCCTCGATGTACCAGGTTCCACGGGCGAAGAGCTGCGGACGAGGCGCCCCCTCGACCAGGATGTCCATCCGGGCGACGGGAACGGCCGGGCGAGAACCCGCCGAGAGCTGACCGGAAGCCAGGGTTCCAAGGACAAGCGCCACTGCGAGCGGAATACGGTGCAACATATCAACCTCCTGCATAGAGAACGATGTCGCCCTGGAATCTTGCAGGCGGGTCCGTTTCGAGTGGTCCATGCCATAATCTGCCGCTGGGAGGACCCGCATGCGCCCGTCCACCGCTCTTGCCCTCGCCACTGGCGTTGCCGCCCTCGGGGGGTTCCTGTTCGGATACGACACCGCGGTGATCGCGGGAGCTGTGGGTTCCCTCCGCGAGCGCTTCGCGCTGACGGCGGCTCAGGAGGGTTGGGTCGGCGCGAGCGCCATCTACGGGTGCCTGCCGGGCGCCCTGTTCGCGGGCTTTCTCGCAGACCGCTTCGGTCGCAAGCGCCTGCTGCTGCTCTGCGCGGTGTTCTACGCGGTCTCAGGCGTCTGGTCGGCTTTCCCCGGGGGCTTCCGCGAGTTTCTGGCAGCGCGGTTTCTCGGGGGCCTGGCCATCGGGATTTCCTCGATGGTCTGCCCCACCTACATCGCCGAGATCGCGCCGGAGCGGAAGCGCGGCTTTCTGGGCACCCTCTTCCAGCTCGGCATCGTCGTCGGCATCTTCCTCGTGTTCTTCGTGAACGCCCGAATCCAGGCACAGGGCGACGCCGCATGGAATACCGCGTGGGGCTGGCGCTGGATGCTTGCCTCGGAATCGCTGCCGGCGCTGGTCTTCCTGGTCCTGCTGGGCCTGGTGCCTGAGAGCCCGCGCTGGCTGGCGGTGAAGGGGCGGGGCGAGGCTGCCCGGAGCGTGCTCGACGGTCTGCTGAGTCCCAGCGAGGCCGATGAGGAGTGGGCCGCCATGACCCACGGCCGCTTCGAAACCGAAGGACGCTTCGCCGACCTGTTCGCCCCGGCCTGGCGCAGGCCCCTCACGATCGCTGTGGTCCTGGCCATCCTGTCGCAATTCAGCGGGATCAACGCGATCATGTATTACGCGCCGGAGGTGTTCAAGGCCGCCGGAGCCAGCCGCGATTCGGCCTTCGCATCCTCAGTGTGGGTGGGCGTCGTCAACCTCGTCTTCACCTTTGTGGCCCTCGCCCTGATCGACCGCGCGGGCCGGCGTCCCCTGCTGATTGTCGGTGCGGCCGTGCAAACGATCGCCCTGACGGCCGTGGGTTGGTCTTTCCTGGAGGCGGATCAGGGCCCTGCCACGCTGGCGGCGGTCCTGGTCTACATCGCGGCGTTCGCAGTGGCGATGGGCCCGATCCCCTGGGTGCTCATCAGCGAGATCTTCCCTGGCGCCATCCGCGGCCGTGCGGTGGCGGTCGGTGTCGGCGCGATCTGGGCTGCCTGCCTCGTCGTGGCGCAGACGTTTCCTGTGCTGAAGGAAGAGCTCGGACCGGCGATCACGTTCTGGATCTACGCGGCGTGTTCGCTGCTGAGCCTCGCCTTCGTCATCGCGCGCGTGCCCGAGACGAAGGGACGCAGCCTCGAAGCGATCGCGGCGTCCTGGAAACCGCGATGAAACGGATCCTGGGCGTCGACGGCGGCGGCACTCGCACGCGGGCGGTCCTGGCAGATGACGAAGGCCGGATCCTGTCGAGTGCGACAGGAGACTCGATCAATCCTCGTCATTACGATCGCGAGGTCCTCCGCGCGCGGCTGGAAGCCCTCGTCCTCGCGGTTCGCGGCGGAGACCACGGTGACGTGGACGCGGCCTTCCTGGCACTCGGAGGTGTCTCCACCGCGGCCGACGCGGAAGAGGTGCGCACGATCGCACGGGGAGTGGCGGCCCTCGCAGGCGCTCACATCACCGTGGACAACGACGCGCGTGCGGCCCTGTCGGGAGGACTTGCGGGACGCCCGGGCATGGTCCTCATCGCCGGAACCGGATCGGCCTGCCTGGGAATCGCCGCGGACGGGAGGCGCTGGTGGTGCGGCGGATGGGAGGCGCTGGCCGACGATGCAGGGAGCGCGTACTGGATCGCGATTGAAGCCATCCGGAACGCAGTGCGGCAAGAGGATGGGCGGCTGCCGGCAAGCGCGCTGCGAGACCTCGTGTTTCACCGGTGGGAACTGGCCGAGCCGCGCGCCCTGGCGGAACGCCTCTCGCGGCCGGACGTCGATCGCGCGGATCTGGCATCACTGGCTCCGCAGGTGCTGGCGCTTGCCTCAACGGATTCGCAGGCCGCGCACATCATCGAGCGGGCGGCCGACCACCTGGCTCAACTGGTGGCCGTGACCGCCGCAAGAACCTTCGGCCGTGATCCGTGCGATCTCATTCTCACCGGCGGACTGGCCAACTCGGGTCCGCCGTTCACTCCCCTGCTCGCCGCGCGCATCGCCGAGGTGGCGCCTGCTGTGCGGCTCGTGTCACCGGAACTGCCGCCCGTGCTGGGGGCGGTGCTCGAAGCCATGAAGAGCCTGGGTGTTCATCCCGATGGCGGGTGCCTGGCTCGCCTTCGGGCCCAGGCCCTGGAGATCCCGTGACATCGGTTTCATACGACAAGCGGCCGGAAACGCCGGTCCCGGGCACAAGCGGCGAGGCCTGGCGCGGCTGGCCCGCCGTCCTCGCAGCTCTGCGGGACGCCATCGAGCACCTGCGCGCGAGCCGCGAGCGCGTCGTCGTGGCCGTCGAGTGCGCCACGGGACTGTTGCCCGAAGTCCGTGCATCGCTCTCGCGAGAACTCTTGGCAGACGCGTGGTTCGACATATCCGAGGCCTGGGTCGAGCCCGCTCGGTGGGAGGCGCACGTCGCGCCCTGGCTCGGAGGAGACGACCCGCTCTTCGGCTTTCTCAGTCCGCTCACGATCGACAGCCTGTTGGATCCGCTCCGCCTGGATCACCTGGCGTCGCGGGTGACGGCGGTGCGCGGAGTTGTGGTGGTCTTCGGCACTGGTGCGTCCCGAATCGCCCGCCCCGACCTGCTCGTGTGGGCAGACATGCCGCGCTGGGAAGGCCAGCTCCGCCAGCGCGCGGGCCGTGTGGACAACCTCGGCATCCGCAACGCCGCGGCGAAGGCCTCGCTCCAGTACAAGCGGGCCTACTTCGTGGACTGGCGCATCGTGGATCGGATCAGACGGGAGACCCTCGGCAGATGGGACTTCCTGCTGGACTCGAGCCGCGAGGACGACCCGCGCCTGGTGACGGGTGACGCGTTGCGTCGAGGCCTCCACCATGTGGCCCGCAGGCCGTTCCGGCTCGTGCCGTATTTCGATCCTGCCCCGTGGGGCGGAAGCTGGATGCAGCGGATCTGCGGCCTCGACCCTGACGTGCCGAACTTCGGATGGTGCTTCGACTGCGTGCCCGAGGAGAACTCGCTGCTGCTGCGCTTCGGCAGCGTGACGGTCGAAATGCCCTCAATCAACCTGGTGTTCAATCGTCCGTTGGAACTGCTCGGCCCGGCTGTGTACGCGATCTTCGGCGCCGAGTTCCCCATCCGTTTCGACTTCCTCGACACGATGGGCGGAGGCAACCTCAGCCTCCAGGTGCATCCGCTGACCGAGTACATCCAGCGGACCTTCGGCGTGGCCTATACACAGGATGAGAGCTACTACGTGATGGACGCCGGACCGGAAGCCTGCGTCTACCTGGGCCTGAAGACGGGCGTCGATCGGAACGCGATGCTCGCGGAGCTGGCAGAGGCGGAGCGAGGCGGGCGGCCGTTCGACGCGGCACGCCACGTCATCCGATGGCCCGCGCGCAAACACGATCACTTCCTGATTCCCGGCGGAACGGTGCACGGATCCGGCGCCGATGCGATGGTGCTCGAGATCAGCGCCACGCCGTACATCTTCACGTTCAAGCTCTGGGACTGGGGCCGGATCGGGCTGGACGGGGCGCCGCGGCCCATCAACCTCACGCACGGCGCGGCGAACATCCAGTGGGAGCGCCAGACCGACTGGGTACGTGAGAACCTGGTAAACCTGATTCATCCTCTGAGCTCAGGTGACGGCTGGCGCGAAGAGCGCACCGGGCTGCACGAACTCGAATTCCTCGAGACCCGGCGGCACTGGTTCACGGGCACGGTGCCTCACGAAACCGGCGGAACGGTGCAGGTCCTCAACCTGGTCGAGGGCGCCGAGGCGATCGCGGAGAGCCCTGACGGAGCCTTCGATCCGTTCGTGGTGCATTACGCCGAAACGTTCGTCGTTCCCGCCGCCGTCGGCGCCTACACGATCGGTCCCCACGGACCGGCGCGGGAGTGCGCCACCATCAAGGCTTTCGTCCGCGATCCGCTGCCCGCATCGGCGGTCGCGGCCCACCGTTCACCAACAGGCACCGCAAAGAGGTGATCTCGTGCGCTTCCAGACAGGTATCCTCTCGCTCCTGCTGACGGTCGTCGTTTCTGCCCGGCAGGTCCCCCCGCCGCAAACGCTGCTGGTCGAGATCGGAAAACCCGATCGCGACTGCCGGGAGTTCGCCCTGGGACCGGCGCACTATCGGAATTTCGAGGTGGACGGGGCATTCGTGGCCGGCTCGTCCGACGCGGCGAAGGACTGGCCGTACGTGCATCCCGGCACAGCAGATGCCTGGGCAGGCAGCCGCCGCCATGCGTTCCGCGTGCTGTTCGGCCTCGCCGCCGCCCCGGCGACCGGAGACGCCGAGTTGACAGTGGCCGTCCTGGAGGTCCGCGAATGGGGAAAGACGGAGATCGAGATCACCGTGAACGGCAGGCCGGTCGGCAGGCAGGTCCTGCCAAGGGGCACACCGGGCGCTCCGGGACTGGAGGGCTCGCCGGAGAAGAGCCGGCCGTACACCACACGCGTCCGGTTCCCGGGCTCGCTCCTCACGGCCGGGACCAACGAGCTGGTGATCACGTCGATCGAGGCCGGCTGGTTCGTCTACGACTACGTGGCCCTGCACGCGCCGGGTTCGCTGAAGATCGCGCCAGTGGCTGACGCGATTCGGCTCCTCGGTGTGACACCGATACGCGCGCTGTCGGAGGCCCAGGGCGCGAGCCTTCAGCCATTGAGCCTCAGCATCCTGCGAGCGGGGCCTTCCACCACTCTGCCGGTGAGCCTGGACGGACGCGAGACGGCCCGCGTGGATCTGCATCCGGGGCTGCAGGACGTCGACGTGCTGGTGCCTGCGGTGAGCCAGCCGCGCCGGGTCAGCGTCGAAGTGGCCGGGCAGCAACTCGACGTGATGCTCAAGCCCGTGCCGAAGCTCACGATCTACGTGGTGCCGCACTCTCATACCGACATCGGCTACACCCACCTGCAACCGGAGGTGGAGAAACGCCAGGTGGAGAACCTGGAGAAAGGAATGGCGCTGGCCGCGCGCACCGCCGGCTATCCCGAGGGTGCGCGCTTTGTCTGGAACGTGGAAGTGCTCTGGGCTGCCGACCTCTTTCTCCAGCGCAAGGACGCGCCGCGGGTCGCCGCCTTCGAGTCGGCCGTCAGGAATGGGCAGGTCGCGTTGAATGGCCTGTATCTCAACACGCTAACCGGGCTCAGCCGGCCTGAAGAGCAGATCCGGAACTTCCGCTTCGCCACCCAATTGTCACAGCGCCTGGGCATCAGCATCGACACGGCCATGATCAGCGATGTCCCCGGCCACAGCTGGGGCCTCGTCACCGCCATGGCACAGGCAGGGATACGCTACTTCAGCACCAGCCCCAACTTCTTCGACCGGATCGGCACGACCCAGGTGGCGTCTGCCGATCAACCCTTCTGGTGGGTTGGACCTTCGGGCCGGGGTCGCGTGCTGACCTGGAACTCCCATCAGGGCTACGCCCTGTCTCACGGCTGGAACGCCCGATTGACTCGAGCCCGGGCGGCCGAGTACCTCGATCACCTGGACGAGATCCGCTACCCCTATGACGTCACCTACATCCGGTGGTCAGGACTGGGAGACAATGCCGAGCCCGAGCCAACGATCTGCGAGTTCGTCAAGGACTGGAACGCCCGGTACAGTTGGCCGCGCTTCGTAATCAGCGATCAGCGCACGCCGTTTGTGGAACTCGAGCGGCGCTACGCGGAGAAGATCCCCGCGCGCTCCGGCGATTGGACGCCGTACTGGGAGGACGGCGCCGCCTCGTCTGCCCGTGAGACCGTGATGAACCGCCAAAGCGCCGATCGTCTGACACAGGCGCAGGCCCTCTGGGCGATGACGGCACCCGATCGCTGGCCCGCAGCCCTCGCAGACGAAGCCTGGAAGAAGGTGTTGCTGTACACCGAGCACACCTGGGGCGCGCACAACAGCATCTCGGAGCCTGAGCTGGAATTCGTCACGGGTCAATGGGCCATCAAGCGCGGCTATGCAGAGGAGGCATCCGCACTCGCAACGCGCCTCATGGACCAGGCGACGACAGGACGCGGAACGGCCGGATCTTTCGACGTGGTCAACACGCTCTCGTGGACCCGAACCGACGTGGTGCGCGTGGCGTCGGCAGCAAGCGCGGGTGGCGACCGCGTGCTGGGGCCTGACGGGAAGGCCGTGCCATCGCAGCGTCTGGCCACCGGCGAACTGGCGGTGCTGGTCGAGGACTTGCCGCCGTTCTCCGCCCGTCGGTTCCGCATGGCGCCCGGTCAGGCCGAAGCGCCACGACAGTATGCGGTGCGCGTCGGCGGGCTCGAATTGGCGAACGGGCGTGTCAGCCTGCGCGTTGACGAAGCCACCGGCGGTGTCACGAGACTCGAGACGTCTGGCTCGATCGGCAACTATGTGGACGCGGCTGGCGGCGGAGCCCTGAATCGCTACCTCTTCATGACCGGGAGCGATGCTGCGCACCCCCAAAGCAGCGGCTCCGCGCGGGTCACCGTCGTGGAACGCGGCCCTCTGGTGGCCACGCTTCGCGCCGACGCCGCCGCTCCTGGCGCTCGTCGCCTGGTCAGGGATGTGACGCTCATGGCCGGGGCCGACCGGGTGGATCTCGAAACACTGATCGACAAGCAGAAGGCGCCGGCGGGTCCGAAAGGCGATTACTACGGGGATGCGAGCAAGGAAAGCGTGAGCCTGGCCTTCCCGTTCGCTGTCGAGGGCGGACAGGTTCGGATGGAATTGCCGCTGGGCGGCGTCATCCGCCCCGACATCGAGCAGATCGCCGGATCGTGCAAGAACTGGTTCACCGTCGGCAGTTGGGCTGATGTGTCGGCGCCGGGGCGAGGCATCACACTCGTCAACCTCGATGCTCCGCTGCTTCAAGTGGGCGGCTTGACAGCGAACCTGCTCAATTCGCAATCCGACCCCAAGGTCTGGCGGGCCTCTGTCGGATCATCGACGAAGCTGTATCCGTGGCTGATGAACAACCACTGGGGGACCAACTACCGGGCGTACCAGGAAGGCCCGGTCACCTTCCGCTTCGCCGTCCGGCCGCACCAGGGTTACGATCCAGCCGCCGCAACGCGCGCCGCCACCGGGTTGAGCCAGCCGTTGCTCGTGCTGCCTGCCGTTGGCCAGGCGCCAACCAGCGTGTCCCGGCTTCGCCTCAACACCGAGGATGTCGTGGTGACGGGCTTCAAGCCGGCTGACGATGGAAAGGGCTGGATCGTGCGGCTGTACAACGTCTCCGGCCAGGACGCCCGCGTGTCGCTGACCTGGTCCGCGCCAGTGCCATCGGCACTTCATATCAGCGACACCTCCGAACGCGCGGGAGCGATTGTCGCGGGCCCGGTGGCCATCCCGGCGTGGGGCGTGGTCACAATCCGCGCGAGCCGCTGAGCGTCCCCGCTGACGATCGCGCCGGCGGGCGCCCGTTCTGATGGAGCCCGGGGGCTTCCCTGGCCTGAGTCCCTCGACGTTTCTCGGGACGCCCTGAGCTTGTCGAAGGGAGCGACGTCGAAGGCAGACCCCGGGGTGCCCGTCGAGAAATGTGAGTCACGCGAGATGCATCCGGGCGAGCAACGACCGGAACCGAGGGTCGTCCCGGATACCGTCGTACAACGGCATCGATGGCAAGTGGGTCATGACCGGGTCCCGCGCGTCGATCGCTTTGTCCAGCCACTCGAACACGCGGTCGTCCGCGAGGCCGAGGTACGCCAGGGCCATCGCGGCCGGGGGCACATAGGCGGTCTGCGACATCTCCTGCAGTTCCGCGAGCAACTGCTTCGCCTTCTTCCTGCGGAAACCCAGGCCGTAGACAAGCGACATGGCTCCGACCACCAGCGGCTGGTGAACCTCTTCGTACACCTTGCGGCACTGCTCGAAGCCCTGGACAAGCTTCCCCTGCAGGAGCAGGGCGGTGCCGTAGAACCAGCGCAGCCACCAGAGGCCGGGCGCCAGGCGGACAGCCTGGCGGCACTCCGCGGCGGCGCGGGCGTGCTGGCGGGCGGCCATCAGGACCATGCCGAACAACCCGCGAACCAGCGGCGAGAGCGGATCCAAGGCCACGGCCTGCTCCGCCTCGTCGAGTGCGTCATCCACGCGCATCCTGGGCACCAGATGGTACCAGGCGTGCTGGATGAGGACGCTCGCCGATCCGGGACTCAGCTCGAAGGCCCGGCGAAACGCCGCTTCGGCACCCGGCCAGTCGTAACCCAGGATGCCGCGGAGCACCCCCGCCAGCGCGTGCGCCTCACCAAAGGTCTCGTCGAGTCCCAGTGATGTGGTGATCGCGTCGCGGGCGCGGTCTGCGTCGTCTGGCGACGTCGTGAGCCCGAATTGCACGCCGTAGAAAAGCAACTCGGCGAGGCCGAAATACGGCCTGGCGAATCGCGGGTCGCAAGCGATCGCCGCGTCGTAGCAGTCGCGCGCCTCGGCGAACGCCGCGGGCGTGAACCGCTGGCTGATCGACCGCCCCTTCATCCAGAGGTCGTAGGCGGCCAGATCGCTTGTCGGCCGCCCGGCGGGCGGCTCCAGACCGAGCTTGAGCCTCAACGCCCGCGCGATCGACCGCGCGATTTCGTCCTGAATGGCAAAGATGTCGGTGAGCTGTCTCTCGTAGCACTCGCTCCACGCGTGGTAGCCGCTGCTGGTGTTGATCAGCTGCGCCGAGACACGAACGCGGCCGCGGTCGCGGCGCACGCTCCCTTCGATCAGCCACGTCGCTCCGAGTTTGGCGCCGATCTCCCTGACGTCCTGACCTCGCTCGGTGAACGCGAACGAGGACGTCCTGGCGGTCACGCGCAGGCCCGGCACCCGGACCAGCGCGTTGATGACATCGTCGGCCAGTCCGTCGCCGAAATACTGGTCTTCGGGCGCGCCGGCCAGATTCAGGAACGGCAGCACCGCCACCGACACGGCATCTTCCGGCGGCTGCGGCGCCCCGGCCCGCATCCACGCGTCGATCTCGGCTTTGTCGGAGAAGACCCGAGGCCGGTTGCCGCCGCCGGGATGGCGATGAACCGGGAGGCTGCGGGCGACCGCCCAGCGCTGGACGGTCCGCACCTCGCGGCCGAGGTAGACGGCGATGTCTTTCCAGGAGTCGAGCCGCTCCCCCATCCGTGCCCCCCAGTGGACGGCAAGGGTAGCAGCAACGACGGCATACGACAAGATGCGTCACTGTGCCGTGTCGCATCCAGACGTCTTCCCCCACACCGGCATCTGCCGTAGCGTGCTTGTCGAAGGGAGGATCACCTGCTGCGGAACGAAGCTTCGATGCTCCTCGCGCCCGGATCGCAGGAGCAGGCGGATCTCTCCGCGGCGCTCTCGGCCGGGGTGGTTCGCGACGGACCGGTTGGTCTTGGGTGCTGCGTCACTCTGCGTGGCGGCAGCGTGGTTCAATCAGAGTGAAGGGAGACAGTATGAAAAGGACGGCGTTGGTTTGCTCGTTGATCCTGGCCATGGCAGTCGCGGTCACGGCGGCTGCTCCAGGCCCTCAGAAAGGCAAGACGGTTCCTCGAGACATCAGCGGGGTCATGGACGGCAGGTTCTTGTTCGGGGCGACAACCACGGGAGATGTTGAGGGCACGCTGAGTCATCTTGGACTGTCCCAGATGTACACCGAGCACGCCATCGACTACGAGACGTTCGAGATCTCGGGCGGGGAATTCACGATTGTGGCCGCCAACGGCGACCAGATTGTGGGTACGTACACGGCCTCAGGAATCCTCGCGGGGGACTGGTCCCACATGGATGGAACAGCGCATTTTACTGTGACGGGAGGTACGGGTCGCTTTGCCGGTGCCAGTGGCATGTTCGCGGCCGGCTTCCTGGAGGTCTTTGACGACGGCTATGTGTCAGCCGGCGTCACTTGGAATCTGGTCGGGACAGTCCGATACTGAGTGTTCTGGCGAGGGTGAGGCGGGCGCTTCGCCTCACCCCGCCCGGCCAAACGCCCGCCCAGGATTCTGCGACGTTTGCGGGGGCGCCCTGAGAGTCGCGCATCATCTGGACGAGCACACCTTCTTGCCCTGACTCGGCGGAGCCGACTAGACTTCAGGGCGCCATGACTATTTACTCCTCGACTCGCTGGCTCGCGCTGCTGGCTGCGGCAGCCTTGTGTTCGACCTCCCTCAACGGCGCGACGCGCCCTCCCCTGGCGTCCGGCGACGTCGAGGCCATCGCCCAGTTGGTGAGGCTCGAAGACACACGGCAGTTCGACGAGGCGCTTCTCGGCCGTTTCGCGCAGTCGGCTCACCCCGAGGTGCGGCGGCGGGCGGTACTGGCCGTCGGGCGGATCGCCGACCCGCGCGGGCGGGCGATCCTGGTGGCGCGCCGATCCGACGCCGACGCAGAGGTTGCCGCCACGGTCGTCTTCGCTACCGGCCAGCTCAAGGACGAAGAGTCGGTCTCCTGGCTCTCGACTCTGCTGTCGGCGCCATCGACGGCACCGGCGATCGCGCGCGAGGCGGCTCAGGCGCTCGGGAAGATCCGATCGGCCGCAGCCCGCGCGGCGCTGGTCCAGTATCTGGCGCAGGCGCCGTCCACTAAGACGGCGGCTCCCGCAATCGGCGAAGCCCTGCTCGCAAGCGGCCGGTTCACGACTCCTGCCGACCTCGCGCCGATTGTCCGCTGGACGAGATCGCCGGACGTCGAGGTGCGGTGGCGCGCCGCATGGGCCCTGTTCCGCCTGCGCGACCCGGCAGCCTACCCCCACCTGCTCCGCCTGAGCGAAGACCCGTCAGGCGAGGTGCGGTTCTGGGCCGTGCGCGGCCTGGCGCCGATTCCACCTCCCCAGGCGAGTCAGGTCGGTGCACCCGCTCAACCTGGCCGAGACGCTCGCGCCGAACAGCCCTTGACTGCAGCGCCTGCGACCACCGCCAGCGCGACCGCCGCCAGCGTGGCCCCCGGACGGCTTGCCGCCCGGCTTCGTGACGCCGTGCGCGACGCGGATCGTCGTGTCCGCACCGAAGCGCTGCGCGCCCTCGGACAGTACGACGATGATGCGTCGTTCGAACTGGTGCTGGCAGCGCTCGAATCCCCCGACACGTGGCTCTCCGTCTCGGCGGCGGAAGCCATGGGCCGATTCAAGAGCCGAGCCGCTGCCGTGGTGCCGCGACTGACGGTTGCAGCCGGACCCTCGAAGCCCACGGCGCTCCGCATCACCGCGCTCGGGCCGCTGGTGACGCTGGCGCCTGATGTGGCGCTCGATGTCGCGACGGCGCTCGTCCGTGATCGCAGTGCCGTGGCACGGGGCGCCGCCCTCCAGGCGTTGCAGCGCCTGGGCGAGCCGGGCCGCGCCCGGCTTGACGCGCTACGCGCCGATCCGGCCACCCGGGATCTGCTGCCGCAGACCGGGCAGGGCCCCGCGGCCGCCCAGCCGCCCGCTGCGACGCCCCTCACGGAGGCGGACTACCGGCGCATCGTCGAGCGGTGGGTGGTGCCCGACTACAACGGTGCCGCCAGGCCGCGTGCCGTGTGGGAGACGCCGCGCGGGACCATCGAGCTGGAGCTGTACCCGGGTGATGCCCCGCTGGCGATGGAGTACTTCGTGCGCGCAGTGGAGTCGGGTGCGATTGTCGGCACGGAGTTCGGGCGCGTCGTCCCCAACTTCGTGGCGCAGCAGAGGACGATTCGTGACGCTCCCCGCCTGCGAGACGAGGTCAACCGGCACGGGCTCACCCGCGCAAACCTCAGCTGGGCCACGGCGGGTCTCGACACGGGCCGGCCCGGATTTACGCTGGGCAGCACACCTCAGCCGCACAACGAGGGAAACTTTACGGCGCTGGGACGCGTAGTGGACGGCATGGACGTCGTCGACCGTCTCGAACTGGGCGACGCAATCACCGCCGCGCGCATGCGGCGATAGAGGAGATCTGCCAGCAGGCAAACTGCCGGCTGGCAGATCGAGCAGCGGCGGATGCCCTGCCGCGCCTACAGCCCGAGCTTCTTGCGCGCCAGCGGACGCGCGAACGCGTTGGTCGGGCTGTGGGCCGTGGACGCCATCACCTTCGTATAGAACTCCATCGCCGCGGCCTTGTCGCCGAGCTTCTCGTGCGTCTGGGCGATCAGGCTGAGGATGAACGGATCGGTCTGGTTGCCCTTGAGGAACTCGGCCAGCGCCGTCTTGTAGTCGCCGCCGTAGAACGCCACGTAGCCCACCAGGTACGGATAGAACGCCGCCTGCTCCGGGTTCGTGCCGGTATCGAGCGCGGTCTTTGCGGCGGCCACCTGCTTGGCGGCCTCGGTTTTGTTGCCGCGCCGGGCGGCGAGCCGGGCCTGCGCGTGATGCCACCGGAACTGCCACAGATCCTTGCGCGCCGCCGAGATGTTCGGCTCCTGCAGGCCGGCCTCGTACCCGCGCCGGTACCACGTGGCGGCGGTGTTCAGGTCGCCGGACTCGATGCACACGCGCGCCAGCTCGTTGGCGATTTCGCCGGCCTGGAAGAAGTCCTTTTCCCTGGACAGGTACCGCTCGTAGAGGCGGCTCTCGAACGGGATCGCCCCCTTGCAGTTGCTCTCGAAGGCGTACGAGATCGCCATCGATCGCAGCGCCTGCGCTTCGAGCGCGGGCGTGAGCGGCATCTCGAGGGCCTTCGCGAAGTGCGTGCGGGCCTCGGCGTAGCGCCCCATCAGGTCGAGCTGCACGCCAATGCGGACACGAACGGTGACGGACGCGGGAAACGTCCCGGCGGCCTGCACGTAGGCGGCCAGCGCCTCGTCGGCCTTTCCATCCCGCATGAGCTGCTGGCCCGCGCGCAGGACGTCGGCGGCCGGGTCGGGAGGCGGCTGCTGGGTGGACGGCGTTTGGGCGCTGAGCGCCGCGACGCCGATGACGAACAGAACAAGGGTGCGCGCAAGTGCGGGGGCTGTCTGCATGGATCTGAGTATGACACGGCGGCGTTGACAGCGGCGAGCGTCCTACGTACTATGCGCGCGATGCGGCCAGAGCCGCCGCGAGCAACGCCTTCGCCCCCCGTCGCCTCGTTCACGCACCCGATCTGGACACAGTGCCGCCTGTTGAACGCGGCAGGAGGTCGCATCCCGTGAAACGCAGAGACTTCATCACACGAAGCCTGGCATCAGCAGCTGCGCTGGCTTCGACACCCACCGTCCTCAAGGGATTCGAAAACGCCAGCCCTGATGGCGCGGGATTGCCCGCGCAAGCCGCGGGGTTACGCGCGGACCAAGCCGCCGCTCCGCCGTCGCCGGCTCGCGCGGCCGGGAAGTTCCGCCTCAACTACGCGCCCAGCTTCGGGCAGTTCAAGGCCCACACGGGCACCGACCCGCTGGCCCAGATCCAGTTCGCGTCGGACGAAGGGTTCACGGCGATGTTCGACAACGGGATCATGAACCGCCCGGTCGATCAGCAGGACCTCATCGCTCGAGAGCTCGCCAAACGCGGCATGACGCTCGGCCCCTTCGTGCTGCTGGCCGAGTTCGGCAAGAAGAGCTTCGTCACGCGCGACAGGGAGATCCGGGACGCGATCCTCCAGAAGATGCGCGACGGGGTGGAGACGATGAAGCGGGTCGGCGCGAAGCTGGCGCTGGTCGTGCCCGGGCGCCTCGACGAAAGCCTGGCGTGGGACTACCAGACCGCCAACGTTGTCGACAACCTGCGCGCCTGCATGGAGATCTGCCAGCCGGCCGGGCTCGTGCTCGGTCTCGAGCCCCTCAACCCGAAGAACCACCCGGGGCTCTTCCTGACGAAGATCCCGCAGGCCTACCAGATCTGCAAAGCGGTCAACAACCCGTCGTGCAAGATCATCAACGACATCTACCACCAGCAGATCACCGAGGGGAACCTGATCCCGAACATCGAGGCGGGCTGGGACGAGATCGCTGCTTTCCATCTCGGCGACAATCCCGGCCGCAACGAGCCGACCACGGGCGAGATCAACTACCGGAACATCTTCAAGTGGATCCACGGCAAGGGCTACCAGGGAGTCCTCTGCATGGAGCACGGCCAGAGCAAACCGGGCAAAGAGGGCGAACGCGCCGTGATCGACGCGTACCGGGCCTGCGATGGGTTCTGAGCGTATGCCGGGCTGGAGCCCGGCGATCCCAGGCTCGCGGGAGATCGGACCGAAGGGCAGCGTGGCTGTTCGAGTGCAGGCCGGGGCTTCAGACCCGAGGAGCGTGCCCCGGTTCTGATAGGCTGGGCATTTTGAACTGGAGGCCGGGGCTTCAGACCCGAGGAGCGTGCCCCGGTTCTGATAGGCTGGGCATTTTGAACTGGAGGCCGGGGCTTCAGACCCGGCAATTCAGGTACAGGGGGAGAAGCGACATGAGCAACGAGCACAGTACGGCAGTCACCCGACGCGACTTCGTCAAGACAGCGGCGGCCGCTTCGCTGGCCGTGACAGTCCCGTACCCCCTCGGCGCGTTCGCCGCCGAGACCGACGCGATCAAGATCGGCATCATCGGCTGCGGCGGGCGCGGCACCGGCGCAGCCATTGACTGCCTCAAGGCCGCAGAGGGCATTGAGGTGGTGGCACTGGGCGACCTGGTGCAGGACCGGCTCGACAGCGCTCTCGCGCGCCTCACCAAGCAGTTTCCCGACCGGGTGAAGGTGCCCGCCAACCGCCGGTTCACCGGCTTCGACAACTATCTCGGGGTCTGCGGCTGCCCCGACGTCAACCTCATCGTGACGGCGGCGCCTCCCGGATTCAGGCCGCGCCACCTGAAGGCCGCCATCGAGGCTGGCAAGAACGTCTTCATGGAAAAGCCCGTCGCCGTCGACCCGGTCGGGGTGCGCTCAGTCATCGCGTCTTCCGACTTGGCCCGGCAGAAGGGTCTCGCGGTTGTCGCCGGCACGCAGCGGCGCCACCAGACGAGCTACCTCGAGATGATGAAGCGCATCGCCGACGGACAGATCGGCGAGATCGTCGCGGCGCAGTGCTACTGGAACCAGGGCGAACTCTGGGTCAAGGAGCGCCAGCCGAACATGACGGAGATGGAGTGGCAGTGCCGCAACTGGCTGTACTTCTCCTGGCTCTCGGGCGACCACATCGTCGAGCAGCACGTGCACAACATCGACGTCGTCAACTGGGCGATGGGAGCCATGCCGAAGAACGTGATGGGGATGGGCGGCCGGCAGGTGCGCGTGGCGCCTCAGTTCGGCAACATTTTCGATCACTTCTTTGTGGAGTTCGAGTATCCGAACGGCGTGCGCGTGGCGAGCAGTTGCCGCCAGATCAAGGGCTGCGCCGATCGCGTCGACGAGCGGATTGTCGGCACGAAGGGCGTGGCCTGGGGCTCAGGGAAGATCACGGGCGAAAAGCCCTGGGCCTTCGAGGGCAAGGAGCGCAATCCGTACGAGCTGGAGCACGTCGACCTGATCGCGTCGATTCGCGGCGGCAAGCCGCTCAACGAGGGCCGGCAGATCGCGGAATCCACGATGTGCGCGATCATGGGCCGCATGAGCGC
>Ga0315278_10001354_pt1 | contig 21433 bp, 19 predicted proteins | sample YL17G06_0_MG_FD_203880 | JGI IMG/M metagenome (GOLD analysis project Ga0315278, IMG submission 203880) | Sediment microbial communities from Yellowstone Lake, YNP, Wyoming, USA - YL17G06_0 | ecosystem: Environmental > Aquatic > Freshwater > Lake > Sediment | place: USA: Wyoming | collected... | reverse complement strand
CTGACATCTTCTTAGAAGATGTCAGCGAAGGACACCGTTCACGTGCTCTTCGGGTCTCGTTGCCACAAAAACTCCGGTTCACTCTGCTGCTTAGCGATCCAGCGGGCCAAAACAAACAATGCGTCACTGAGGCGATTCAGAAAACGCACGAGAGCGGGATCCAGACGCTCCTCCCTCCCCAGTCGCACACAGATACGTTCAGCCCGTCGACAGATTGTTCTGGTCTGGTGTAACAAGCTGGAAATCTTCCCGCCCCCTGGAAGAATAAATTCCTTCAGAGGCGCCAAGTCTTTCTGGCACCTATCCATGAGCTTTTCCAGCCGAGCCACGTCCCGTGCAGTGACCGTTGGCATATTCTTGAACATTTGCCCGGGCGCCGTGGCCAGCAGTCCTCCAACATCAAATAGCTTGTTCTGCACCCAGCGCAGTTCCTCTTCTAACCGATCGGAAGACGGATGAATCCCGACCAACTCTGCATTAAACGCCCTGACGACCCCGATCATTGAATTGAGTTCGTCCACGTCCCCATAGGCTTCCACCCGCAAGCTGTCCTTCCAGACCTGCTGGCCGCCAGCCAAACGGGTTTTGCCCTTGTCACCTGTCTTGGTATAGACCTTAGTGATACGCATTGCTGCCTTCCCCTCTGCCGGTCAACCTGAAACAGCCCGCTCTCATAATCCTTCGAAACGATAACTGAGTCCGCCGTAGATCGCGAACGTTGGCGCAGTGACGACAAATTGCTCCAGGGTCCCTCCTCCCGTGAGCGTGTTGGATGCAATGGTACCGGAAGTAGAGTATTTCTGGTTGAGTATATTGTTGAGCATCAGAAATGCGGTTAGCCTCCCCCCTGGAACCGGCCGTTCGTAGACAAGCCGGCCATTGAGCAGAAAGTAACTGGGCAGCCGCGGTTGCGTGTTGGTTTCATCATTCAAATAATACTGCGACCCGACATACAATCCGATCAGAGACAGGGTCATTTCTTCCCTGGGGTGAACGTTGCCGGTCACGCTCAATCGATTCTTTGGAACGAGTGGAATGGTATTGCCAGGCATAATCGTCTTCGTCGTGGAAATGTTAAACGCAGACTGGAAGGTTGCTTCCGTGAAGGTGTAGTTGATCATTCCATCGAAGTACTCGTTGTATCGGCCATTGAAGCTCGCCTCGAGCCCTTGTCTCCTCGTTTTATTTATATTGCGATTCAATCCATCATACCCTCCACTGAACACGTCGCAGTTGGTACAGGTGAAGTAGATCTCGTTTTGAACATTGGACTGAAAGAGTGAAAGGGCAGCTTCTCCCCAATTCCACAGCCTCTTCTTACCGCCGATTTCAAAATTGTCCGATGTAATCGGCTTCAAGAACTGGTTCGACTGACCGACGACCGGGAAGAGTTCAAGAAATGTTGGAACCCGAAATCCCTGACTATAGTTGAAGTACACGCTGGCATCAGAATGGATCAAATACGTCAGACCGGCTCGCGGATTCGTTCGATAGAAAGACTTTTTCCCAACGCCGGGTGGAGTAAAGGTGTCCTCAAAGTCAGATTCGATAATATCTTGGTCGTAGCGAACGCCAGCTGTTAACAGCAATTGAGGAAGAAGGCTCAGCGTATCTTGGGCATACAACCCGAGGATGTTCTCATTCGTGTCGGTCCTGTTGTTGAACGGTCCGAAGCCCGAGGTGGAGGACAAACGACTCCCGAAATCATTTCGTTGCACGTCAGCCCCAAACACCAAAGTATTGTGGTGTCTGAAAAGCGGAGTGTTCTGCGCTAGCTGGACCGTTCCTCCCCACGATTGAGTGGTTGAATTGGTTTGGGCTGTTGAAAGAATAGACCCTGGGAAGAAAGGTTGCCCGATTCCGAACTGAGTTTGGTCCAGTTGTCGATAGAAACCATTGATGTTCAACGAGAACCCCAGTGGAAGTCCTTGACGTCCCGTCAGCCTCACCACGTTGCTATCATTGTCGGTGAAGTCACCAGGGGTAAAATTGGCTCTCGGGTTCACTGCCGCCACACTCAAGGGGAGTGCGCCTGCCTGATACAGTTTGTCCGTCACATAGGTGTATGAGAGTGTGATATCGCTCTCCTCGGATGGACGATAGCCGACTCTCCCGTATACGCGTGAGATGTTGGCGCCAGAGTCGTCGCGGTATCCGTCTTCCTTCTCCTTGCCAAGATTGACATAATAGTCGAACTTGCCGATCGGCCCGCTCGCGTTGATGGTATAGCGCTCCCGCCCCCAACTCCCAAACAAGACCTCGCCCGTCACCTGGCGCTTGTCGCCGCCACGCTTAGTAATGATGTTGACGACACCTCCCAACGCATTTTTCCCATAGATCGTGGCTGGACCGGGAATAATTTCGATCCGTTCGATCGTATCAAATGGTATTAGGTCGAAGTTAATGGTGTTGAAATCTGGCTCATTGATCCGTTGACCATCCACAAAGACGCTCGTGGAAGGAGCCGGCTGGCCGTTGAATCCGCGCAGATCGATCGTCTGTTGGAATGCATTACCAACCTGATCGTACATCACGATACCGGTTGCTCCCTGAATCGCCTCCTGGACGGTCTTGGCGCCAGAATTACGGATATCCTCGGCGGTGATGACCGTCACTTTTGCCGGAAGCGTTCTGGCATCGGCAGGTGTGTCAGGAAGACGTGTGCTGGAGACAACGACTTCTCGCGTCTCAATCACATCCTCTGACTGGGCAGGGGTAGGAGATGCGACGAGGCTGGATAACAGGACTACACAAGCAGACAAACTCGGAACATGCATGCGCACAAAGACCTCCCTTAGACTCGAAGGGTCCAGTCGAAATGTCCGTCGGATGGGTCTCCTGACTTGCGGCTCGTCGCTTCCCTGCGCCTTCCCATGTGCCCTAGCACACAGTGGCATTTGTGCAGAGTCACTCCCCGCTAACAGTGGCGGCACCGTGATGGATTTGCACCATCTTCCCCGTCCCCAACGGTGTATTGACTCGAACGACCTATCTCCCTGGTTATACAGTACCCCCTGGAACCAACGGGCGGTTCGGGTACGAAACCTCACCCGTGCAACTGAAACTCACAACATCCCTGATACGGCAACAGTCTGATGACGATCCTGACTGGGCAAAGAGACTCGCGGCAACCCCGTATCAGGATGCACGTCGACCAGCACCTGACACCCATAGACCTCGGTCAAGATCCGCGGATGAATCACGTCCTGTGGAGGACCGATACAAACAACGGCTCCCTGTTTCATGACCAGAATACGATCACAGTATTGGCTTGCCAGATTGATATCGTGTGAGACGAGCAGCACCGTCATCTGCGATTGCTCATGAACGCGCTGGAGAATCCGGCACACATCGAGCTGATGATTGAGGTCGAGATGGGCGGTCGGTTCATCGAGCATCAGCACGCGAGGCACCTGGGCTAAGGCCCGCGCGAGCAGCACTCGCTGTTGCTCCCCTGCCGAAAGCGTATCCACCATCCGGTTGGCCAGGTGCGTCACATCCGTTTGGGCCATGACCTCTTCTGCGACGGCAAGATCTTCTTGCCGCTCCCATCCCACGAGGTTCCACAACCCACCGCGGCGATAGGGAAACCGCCCCATCAACACCATGTCCAACACGGAAAACGGGAAATCGGACGAGAGTTCCTGTGGCATATAAGCCACCTGCCTGGAGATTGATTCACGCGACAAGGCTCCAAGTTCTGCCCCAAACAGCTGAATGGTTCCCTCTTGAGGGCGAACCAGTTTCGCCAGCAGCTTCAGCAACGAACTTTTCCCGGACCCGTTGGGCCCAATCACACCAACGATCTCGCCCTGACGAACAGTAAACTCCATTCTATTGATGACCCAGGCTGATCGGTTAGCAGATGGATGGCTCGGCATAGAGTCATACCGGAACGACAGCTGACGGACCTCGAAGGCCGGAAGATGAGAAACGACAGCACTGATCGATGCATGTTGGCTCATGCGAAAAACCGATACTTCCTGGTCATTAGGAGATAGATGAAAAACGGTCCGCCGATCAACGCGGTAATCACACCGACCGGAATTTCTGCCGGTGCCACGACAGTTCGCGCGACAGTATCAGCCACCATCAGCAGGATACCTCCGCCCAACGCGGAAACCGGTAACAGCAGCCGGTGATCTGCTCCGCACAGTATCCGTACGAGGTGAGGAACCACCATGCCGACGAATCCGATCATGCCGCTGACCGATACGACGGCCCCCGTCAGCACAGCAGAAACAAGGAACACGGTTTGTTGTACTCGATCCGAGTCGACCCCTAAGGAGCGAGCCGCGTCCTCGCCCACGGCTAGGAGATTCAAGGCCTGGCTCTCCCGAAGGAGCAGGACTATAGCGATCAGCAGGCAGAATCCAATTCCGAGCAGCGCTGGAGTGCTCGGGGCACTCAGCGTCCCCATCAGCCACAAGACCACCCGATAGAGCGAGGCCGGATTCAAGATCGATGTCGCAAACATCATGAGTGCCGAACAGACGGCGTTCACAATCACCCCGGCCAGCAACAGCTGGTGCATCGGCAACCGGCCTTGCGAGGCCGCGATCCCATACACAAGGACGATTGAGAGACCACCTCCGATGAAGGCACACAATGGCAACCCGAGCCCGCCCACGATCGAGCCAAGCCCGAAGGCGAGCCCGATCGTCGCACCCAACGCGGCCCCGCTTGAGATGCCGAGCACGTAGGGATCGGCCAGCGGATTTCTGACGAGGGCCTGCAGCGCGGCTCCTGTGATTGCCAAGGACGCTCCCACGAACAGACCCATCAGAATCCGCGGGAACCGAATATCCCAGATAATGACGCGAGCCACATCCTCGCTCCCAGTCGTCGAGAATGTCAGGGCAGCCCACAGCTCCGCCATGGTCAGCGCGTGCGCCCCGAACTGGAGACAGAACACCACGGCTCCACAGGTCAGAAGCACCATGAGTCCCATCACCGCATACCACCGACGAGCCCGCAGGGTCTGCCACGAAGCCATCCCTTCATACGTCCGCAGCGGAACGGGCGGAGCCATCATCGGTGGATCGGACACGGTGGTTTGAGAGGGAGACGGATGGACGATCATGGCTTCTCTTCTTGAAACTCTCCTGTAAACGCCTCAGGATGAATGGCCCTCGCAAGGAGTTCGAGGCCTTCTACGATTCGCGGCCCCGGCCGATCGACCAACACACTGGGGACAAGGACAAGCCGATTGTGTTTGACGGCTGATAGACTCGACCACCGCCGCCATTGCTGTTGATCCTCCTCAGGAATACCTTCCGCCGTGCCGACTGGGAAGACAATGAGTTCCGGATCACGAGCAAGCACTTCCTCCACCGCAAACCTTGGGTAGGCCGTCGACGTGTCCGCTGCGATATTGGCACCGCCCGCCGCCGCGATCAGTTGGTGAATAAAGCTCCCAGGCCCTACCGTTTGTAGCGGATCTGTATTCAACACATAGAGCACACGCGGATGGGCCAGTAATTGGGTGCGCACCTTGACGATCGCGATACGCTGCCGAATTGTGGCCGCCAACTCGTCCCCGGCCTTGCTCCGATCAAACATCCGTGCAACCGTTTGAATCTGTGCGACCACATCCTCCAGTTGCGCAGCTTGCAACACGAAGATGGGAACTTTGACGCGATCGAGATTGTGAAGAAGATCTGGCTGAATAAAGTCCTGCGGGGCCAAGACCAGGTCCGGCTTGAGGGCAATAATTTGCTCGACGCTCGGATTTGACCCTCCCAAGTGTATCTTGCTCTGTGCTTCAGGAGGGTAGTCACAGAAAGGCGTCACCGCGACGACCTTCGCCTCAAGACCAAGCGCAAAGAGGATCTCCGTGACGTTCGGAGCCATCGACACCACGCGGCTTGGTGCCTTTGCAAGAAAGAGTTTTCTCCCCAATGCGTCCACAAAGGTCCGTGGCGTAATGTTCGCCATAAACGGCATGCCGGTCAAAATGCCCTGTTGTCGTCGCTTCATATTCAACATCTCATCGTCAAGAGTGGCCGGCACTGCCCACGTCGTAAGCAGCACGCCGGCTCCGAGCAAGAATCCAATCCATCGACTTGTACGGAATGCGGCTGAGCTCAAATAAAAAAATCCCCAAGGCCTCGACAGACCCTGAGGATTACACCCGCAACTCATCCTCGCCAATTCCCCAGCCCACGAGGGAACATCGGTCAACTTTCCTGGGAGGTCTTCTGGCTCATGGTTCACCCTACTCCCCGCGCCTTCCCATCCGCCGAAACAGACAGTGGCATTCACGGGTTTCGTCCCCATTTTACAGCGGCGGGACCGCGAGGGATTTGCACCCTCTTCCCTTACCCAGGAGTCACAATATGGAGGGCACTCTAGGAGACCGGGAAGAAGGTTGTCAAGTTCATTAATGTCCGTCGGCCCCTCCCCTGCTCATGTTCTGACAGCGAGACGTTCATACCCGTCGGCAATCAGAGCGTAAGACCAAGGCATTTCAACTCACCTCCCGGCATAGGCCTTGCTCACCTATGTGGTGGATGACTCTCACGAGTAGGATACGAACTCACATGAATGGCCGACCCAACACGCAATTCCTACTTACGTATTTATGAAACATTTGATCATTAGCGTCGTCATCCTCTGGGCCTTCTTCCAGATATCGAGCCTCATATGGTCCTCAATCGGACAACCTCCCAGCGCATCCTTCACCCGACTCCTAGAGCCACCGCCGCACCGTCTCGTCGACCCTTATGAGAATGGATACTTCTATCTCCTCGGCTTTGCTGCAGCCGCATCTCTCGATCCATCCAAGGTGGGTCTTGAGATGTGGATGGAATCCAACGCAGCTCCAGGCGCTAGCGAATTCAACTACGACAAGCCTGGTCGGTCGAAACTACAGATTCAGCTCCCCGTGGAACAGGTCCTTCCTTCCTGGAACTCCGAGAATCCCGTGAGTGAATTCCGGAATATGAGCGCCAGGCTTCAGGCTTTGACCGGTCGCGATCACACCTTATTGACGCGGTACGAGCGCTGGCTGGCGATGCCCTTCGAGGACATGGGATTCGGACACCAAGGCACGCCCCGCTTTGTGGAAATTTTCGTTGCACACCGCCTCTTTATCGCTGACGGATTTTCTCGCCAGACGGCCCTGGGCATGCAGCGACTGAAGAAGGATATTCACATGTGGCGGAGTGTACTTCGAGGCGCGACGACCATCGCCACCAAAGTCATGGCGCAGGTCGTTATCATCGACGATCTCCGCCTGCTCTCGACTCTGTTGTCGCAGCCCTCTGTCGACAAGACCGTGTTGGCGATGACCCCCAACATTGCGCCTCCACTCACCACAGCAGAATCTTCGCTACGCTGGCCGCTTCAACATCAATTTACACTCGGCGTCCATGGCGATGAGAAACATGAACTCACCGCGGATGGGCAGAACAAATCCCTCAATACAAATGAACAGTGGTTGGCGAGCACTGCCCTTCTTCCCGAACAGGCCTTTCGCCGCATCACACATCCTCACGGACGCTCGTTCCTTGGCGTCCCATTACAGATGCGAGAGACCTGGGAAATGTATGCGACATACTACGAGGCAATGATCCATGCTGCAGAAGCAGGGCAAAGCTCCTTGCCAAAGCTTCACGAACTTGTAGGTACTGCACGTCAAGGCATCGTGGAGAGCCTCGTCAGCCCACCTCCCTTCGAACCGGATTGGAATCCCTTCCACTATCAACTATGGGAGACTGATGCCAGGCTACGACTCGCCTCGCTGCAGGTTGTCTTGCGGCGCCCGAGCACACAAACCACTGTACCGAAACGACTCGCTGAAGTCGGCTCGTCTTATTACGATCCATTTAGCGGATTACCAATGTTGTGGAGCCCAACGCAAAGGAAGATCTATAGCGTGGGGGAAGACCGGTTCGACGATGGGGGCGACTCGGGTTTTGATATCAGCGTCCCTGCTATTGTCGCTTTCACACCCACACCCAAAGAATCGCAGACATCTGCTCCAACCCGCCATTCTGCCCGCCACTAGCCCATCGCGGCAGAAGAATATCACTCCGCAGGATGCTCAAAAGGTCCGTCCAGCAAGGCCGCAGTCGATGAAAGCACCGGAGGCGTAGCCTCTTAACTACGTTGAGGAAGCTTTCGAGGCGAGAACGAAGCTGGCGGACAGCATCCTGCTAGCCTCGATAGCGCAGCTTGAGCACCAGTATCGCCCCCGTCAGGAGCAATGTGATGGCATTGGTCAGAATGATCGGCCAGGCATGGAGCAGCAGACCATACAGAAACCAGAGGCAGACGCCGGACGAGAAAATAGCCAGCATGCCCAGCGATACATCGCCCGCGGATTTCGTGGACCACGTCTTCTGCAGCTGGGGCCAGAAAGCACAGGTGGTCAACGTCCCTGCTACGAACCCTAGTAGATCGATCCCCGTCATTGGATGTTACCCTTCCGCAGGCCTGACGCTCCCATGCGACGCCGGCCTACCCCATCAAACCTGCTTGTCAAGACCAATTGCCCTGTGGTATATTTCAACGTTCGAAATTTTGTATCGATACGACTGGATGAAGGAGTGTACCCGTGGCATTTACATGCGATCTCTGTAGCAAACGTCGCCAATCCGGCAATAACATCAGTCACGCCAATAACAAGACCAAGCGGATCTTCAAGCCCAACCTTCAACCAGTCCGGGCACTGATCGGAGGTCAGCCAAAGCGCATTCGGGTCTGCACTCGCTGCTTACGTAGCGGCAAAGTCATCAAAGCTGTTTAGCAGGCTCATGCGGGAACCGACGTTCGAAGTTCGAAGCTCCGAAAACTTCGGATCTCGAACCGTCATTACTCTTGCCTGTCTCGACAGTCTCGCTCATCGCGGGTGCCAGTGTAGTTTCCATCCAGCCTGCTATGGGGCCGACCACAAGACACGACCGCTCTGATCAGACAGCTTCACGGCAAACCGATCATCCGGAGACAGGGCCAGCCTCCGATTCCCATCGCGGCTCGTTAGCACTAAACCCACCTCGCCATTTTTATCGAGACCCAATCCGGCTCGTGCCTTTCCACTCGCATCCAGCAAGAGAAACTCTTCAGCATTCACCCCATTGGTCTTCTGCGCCTTGACGGGTGAAGGAGCCAGCCACCACCCGCTTAATGCCCCGCCGATGATACTTCCGACGAACGTCACGACGACCAGAAACCAAAAATGTCTTCGGCTCACAGTGCCTCCTTTCTGTAACGCACAAGACCTATCGCCCCTGCTGCTGCCTGACTTCGACTTCCCGCAGGGATTGTGTGTCGGGTCCGCAGCTCTCTTTGACCTCGGGAGGTTCGTCCATGAGATACAAAAAAAGGACTTGGAAGCGCATGCCTCTCAAGTCCTTTATCTCTTACGTGTGACGTTTCACGCCTCACGTCTTGTATTGGAGCGGGCGAGGGGATTTGAACCCCTGACAACTTGCTTGGGAAGCAAGGACTCTACCACTGAGCTACGCCCGCTCAGTGAATCGAATCCTACCCTGACCTCTACGCCAAGTCAAGAAACACCTGGCAACGACCCCTGCAATTCCACCAACGCGAACTTTCGTCGGCCAACCTTCAGGCGATACAGTTTCCCTGTCACGATCGACAAGACGGCATTAGCATCGCTCTGCTTGTGCTCATCGAGCTCTAAACCACCCTGAATGATCAGCCGCCGGGCTTCGCTTTTACTCGGCACAAGCCCCGTCTTGGCTACCAGATCGACAAGGCTGATCGTCTGTCCATCGTGCAGGTCCGCCTTCGTTAAGGTCAACCGGACATCCGGCTCTGCGGGAAACTCTCGCTCGGAAAATTTCTGCTGAAAGGCAACCCTTGCCTGCTGTCCGGCTTCTGCCCCGTGATACCGCGCGACGATCAGAGCCGCGAGCGCCTGCTTCGCCTCCATCGGATGAGCGGCCTTCACTCCAGCCAAGTCTTCCGTGGTGAGCAACTCGTAGTACCGGAGCATCAACACATCACTGACCGACATGAGCTTCCCGAACATGTCGTTCGGTGTATCTTCCAGCGCAATGTAGTTCCCCTGACTCTTGCTCATCTTCTTCACACCGTCCGTACCTTCGAGCAACGGCATCGTGATCACAACTTGCGGTTCCTGCCCATAGTCCCGTTGCAGTTCGCGCCCCATCAATAGATTGAACTTCTGATCGGTGCCGCCCAGCTCGACATCGGACTTGAGCGCCACGGAATCGTAGCCCTGCACAAGAGGATACATGAACTCATGGATACTGATCGGTTTCTGCTCGTGATAGCGCTTATGAAAATCATCCCGTTCGAGCATCCGCGCGACACTGCTATGCGCGCTCAGATGGATCAGACCTTCCGCGGTCATCGTGCTCATCCACCGGCTGTTGAACTCCACCAGCGTCTTCGCAGGATCGAGAATTTTAAAGATCTGGCGCTCGTAGGTTTTGGCATTCTCCAGCACCTTTTCCTTCGAAAGCGCGACGCGCGTTTCCGATTGGCCGGTCGGATCTCCGATCATGCCGGTGAAATCGCCGATCAAGAAGATGACTTGATGTCCAAGTTCCTGAAAATGCTTGAGCTTGTGAATCAAGACCGTATGGCCCAAATGCAGATCCGGCGCGGTCGGATCGAAGCCTGCTTTCACGCGTAGCGGGCGGTTCTCTTTCAAGGCACGCGTCAGCTTCGATTCAAGCTCGGCCCGTTGAATGACCTCCACCACTCCGCGGATGATCAAATCAAGTTGACGGGAGAGTTCGCTCATGTCGCCTTCTTCCCTCTGCCTAAAGATGTGGCCTCGGGCGTCACCATGACCAATGGACGAATACGCTCAAACTTCTTCTTCCCAATCCCTTTGACCTCTCGCAATTCATCGAGAGAGTGAAAGGCTCCCACCGATTGCCGATGCGCTATGATCCGTTCAACCAACTTAGGACCGATCCCCAGCAGTGCGTCAAAATCCTGTTCCGTCGGTTGGTTCAGATCGAGCAGACCTGTGTGAGCTCTTGTCTGAGCCACAGCAGTGGACGTCTGATCTGACAATAGGGAGACAGGAGATGGACTTACCGCTGTTGACTTTCCTCTGCCGGAGACAATCTCAGCCTACGAGACCTCAAACGATTTGGCTGCGAGATCGTGCTCGCGATCGTATGACGTCGGGAGTGTCCATCCGATCCAGAGCACGACTCCCATAGTCGTGGCAAACATCCCAAGCTTAATGAAAAGAGAGTAGAGCATAGTCGTCAGGTCGAATGTCCAACGTCCTACGACTTGATGACTTGAGGACTTGCGACATCTTTTCTTCTCGCTTGGTGAATCGCCTTCCCTTCGACATCTTCAGCCGCTTCCATCAGGCCCTCGGCCAGCGTCGGATGGGCATGGATCATCTCCGCCATCTGAGTCACCGTCGCACCGACTTGCATCGCCAAGGCCGCTTCATGCACCAGATCAGCTGCGTGGGCTCCGACGATATGTACGCCTAAAATTTTGCCGCTCGGCAACTCAGCAATGACCTTGAACAACCCTGTCGTATCCCCCGTCACTTGCGCCTTCCCCAACCCGGCATAGCGAAATCGTCCAACCTTTAGCGTCTTGTCTGGATTCTGCCCTGCAGCCTGGGCTCGCTCGCGGGCCTGCTGTTCCGTCACACCCACGCGACCGATCTCCGGCAAAGTAAAAATTCCGGCAGGGATCACGTCATAGCAGATCGTCGCCCGATGGCCCATGATATTCTCGACCGCGACTTTCCCCTGAGCCGAGGCCACATGCGCCAACATCACCTTGCCAACCACATCGCCAATTGCATAAATCCCCGGCACAGTCGTTTCCATCCGGTCGTTCACGAGGATCTCCCCTCGCCGTCCGGTCTGTACCCCTACCTGCTCCAGTCCAATCCCTTTACTATTCAATCCTCGACCCACGGACACCAGCAGCTTCTCAGCCGCGACCTGCGTGCCATCTTTGAGATGCGCGGTGATGGCCGCCGGTGACCGCTTCAGTCTCTCGACGGTGGTTCCTGTCAAAACCGTCACGCCACGCTTCTTCAGCTCCCGCTCCATCGTCGAGGAGATGTCGTCATCTTCCAGGGGAAGGACGCGCGTCATCAATTCAACAATCGTGACCTCCGTCCCGAGACCACTGTATAGCGCCGCGAACTCGCATCCTTCAACTCCCCCACCGATGATCAACAAACTGGCAGGAATGCGATCGAGATCCAGGAGGTTCTGGCTGGTGAGCAGCTGCTGCCCGTCGATCGGAAACTGCGGCAGGTTCGGCCAGGCGGACCCGGTGCCAATCACGATCGCATCAGCCTGAATGTCCCGCGTCGCGCCATCGGCTGTGGTCACCGTGATCGTCTGCCGATCCCGTAGTGATCCAGTTCCCTGCACATGCTCTATATTCCAGGCCTTGAAGAGCGTCGCAATGCCCTTCACGAGCGTCGCTACCACTTTGTTTTTCCGAGCGACCATCCGAGCGAGGTCGTACGTGACTGGTCCTTGAACGACCAATCCCATGTCCTCTGATTTTTTCACCTTGTCGCCAAGTTCGACGACCGACAGGAGGGCCTTACTGGGAATGCAGCCCCAATTTAAGCAGACACCACCGAGCGCGTGGGACTCAATGACAGTGACGCGGGCACCAAGCTGGGCCGCCCGGATCGCGGCGACATACCCACCAGGTCCAGCGCCGAGAATAGCGATGTGTTTAGACATGGGAACGAATCAGTGCTTTTGCGTGGAGAGAAAGGCCTCGTACTGCGCCGCCGTCATCAGCTTCTCGACTTCGCTGGAATTGGAAAGATCGACCATCACCATCCAGCCTTTGCCATAGGGATCGGAGTTCACCACTTCCGGGTGGTCTTTCAAATCGGCATTGACCTTGGTAATGGTGCCGCTCACGGGCGTGTAGATCGTGGAGGTCGTCTTGGTCGATTCGACCTCACCGATCTGCTGTCCGGTTTTAACGACGGCGCCAGGCTTCGGCATATCTATGAAGACGATGTCGCCCAACGCAGCCTGGGCAAAATGACTGATGCCAACCGTGGCCTGCGTGCCGCTCACGCGCACCCATTCATGCTCTTGGTGGTACCGGAGGTCTTTTGGAATCATGCGCGCTCCTTGTGAAGAAGGCCAAGGCTGGGGTGACGCAGAAGCCGGGCATTTTCTCGTCGTGCCTCAACCTCAGCCTCGATCTCGACCTGCAAAATTTTATTTTGGAATCGTAGTGGCCCAGCGCCTCTTTTGTCAAGGAATCGCTGACCTGTTCATCAGCAACAGATGTGTCCCTGCTTGCCAGACTTTCGTCGCGAGGGTGGCTCTCACGACGGTGACCAACGATGACGGATCCGACGCGCCCAGTGCCATGCCCAGCCAGAGTTGCCGTTCATCCCTAGCCGTCGGTGCCAATCGTTGTCGCACCGTTTCCATCGCCGCCGCTTGCTCATCTAATCGTTCCGACATGGCCGGCTCCGGCTGCACGACCAGGTGGAGCCCACGTTGCTTCGTCTCGAGCACGTCTTCTCCATACTCCATCAAAGCATCCGCAGGCGAGAGGACCGCACGTCCGTGCACTACTACAGCGACCAGGAGCCCCGGTCTCGTCTGTCGCAACTGCTGGGTGAGTCGTGCCACAAATCCAAGATAGGCCCTCGTCTTCCACCCGGCCCAGCGCCACGCTTCCGGTGAGACAGCCTGACCGTGGCTATCGAATGAAGGCCCAAAGAGCCCTTCGTACATCCGTCGCGACGTCGGGCTCCATTCCTCAGCAAATCCCTTTATTCTCCTGGCCCCAACCACCAGCCCATCGATATCTATCTTCAACAAATCCTGGGCAACCTCACTGACGAGACGCTGATAATCAGGATGGAGCACATCGACAGGACCGACCGGCTGGAACACCTGGTCTGTCCGATTGGCCATAGCGATGCCCCACTCAGGATCCACCGTCGTCCACCCAGGCTCATGCAGATTGAGCGACGCCAATACCGCCATCCCTTTGGCATGGGCAGCCGGTACGATCACCTTAAAAAAATCGTCAACGACCGGGACCTTTGAGGTTTGGACGTACACTCCCATGAGGCCTGACTGCCCCATCTCACGAGGAGGAGATCCCGCCTCGACAATCAACGCCGTCACCCCTGCGTCAGCGAGTTGCGTGATCCAGGTCCTAACATCAGGAACTGCGAGCCACTCAGCGCTCGTCAACCAGAGCGCAACCTGCCGCCGCTCCAACAAGGACGATGGGCCCAGACTCTGACGCAATGCGTCCAGCCGGTTGAGGGCGTGAAACTCATAACTACCGGCGATTAAGGTGGATTGCGGTGCCTCCCCGACCACGGCGCGATAGGCAGACAGCGCGGCCGTGAGGTCCCCGCCCTGCTCATACGAGCGCGCAAGCCACCAACGAGCTTCACTCAGCCTGGGAGAATGGGGATTGGCGTCAACAAATCGTTGGAAGAGTGAACTGGCAAGTGGATAGCGCTCTTGCACATAAGCACGATGGGCGGACTCAATGAGGCGCGTCTGAGCATCCAGTTCTGGATCGACACCCGACGCTGCGGGGGGCGTCGAAGGAGGGAACCGGTGCGCCAGAGTGGCGCACCCCGGAAGGACCAAGAGCAGCACACACGACATCCCTCTCACAGCATCCGGCCAACGATGAACGGGAAGAAGCACAGCCGTTCACGCCTGCCGACAGGCGTCCCTATCCGACGACATCCGTTTCGGGGAAGAAATAGGAAATCTCGAACTTGGCAGTCTCCGGCGAATCGGATCCATGCACCGCGTTGAACTCGATGTTCGCCCCATGGGCCTTGCGAATCGTGCCAGGCTCCGCCTTGGCCGGGTCAGTCGCACCCATCAGCTCCCGATTCTTCTTGATCGCGTTGTCACCCTGCAGGACCAGCACTACGACCGGACCGGACGACATGAACGTGCAGAGGCTTTCGAAAAACGGACGAGCCTTATGCACGGCATAAAACCCCTCGGCCATCGATTTCGAGAACTGCATCATGCGTATGGCCACTGGCTTCAGACCGGTTTTTTCATAACTGGCAATAATGTCGCCAATCGCGTTCTTCTTCACTGCATCTGGCTTGATGATGGCTAAAGTTCGTTCACTCATTGCTTGAAGTATTCCTCCAGTCTAATTTGGAAACTTGACAAAAATGACCAGCTCATTATAAGGATGGGCTGCATGCCTTGCAAGGGAGCGCCGGCCTCAGGCGAATTGCTCAGCCAAATCCTGCGGTCGAAATACACCCCGCTCTGTAATAATCCCCGCAATCAACTCAGCAGGGGTCACATCGAACGCAGGATTGTAGACTGCGACTCCGGCTGGTGCGATCAGGTGGCTGCCGTGAATGGTGGTGACTTCGGTTGGGTTGCGTTGCTCGATGGGAATGTCCGCACCGGTTTTGGTCTTCAAATCGATCGTGGAATAGGGCGCGGCCACATAGAAGGGAATCCCATGAGCTTTCGCTAGCACTGCGACTGAGTAGGTTCCGATCTTATTTGCCACGTCCCCGTTGGCGGCGATCCGATCAGCCCCCACGATACAGAGGTGAATTTTCCCCTGCCGCATGAGAGCGCCGGCCATATTGTCCGTGATGAGCGTCACAGGAATCTTGTCCTGCATCAACTCCCAGGCCGTAAGCCGCGCACCCTGCAGCACCGGTCTGGTTTCGTCTGCGATGACCTGAATCTTCTTTCCTTGCTCCCATGCCGCGCGAATGACGCCAAGCGCGGTGCCATAGCCAGCTGTTGCCAGCGCACCGGCATTACAATGGGTCAGGACCGTTTGACCGCTCGCAATGAGTTTTGCTCCGTGCTGTCCCATTGCCTTACAGAGCGCGATATCTTCATCGAGAATGACTTGAGACTCCTTGAGCAGAGCAGCTTTGATGGACGGAAGTGGCTGGGTGCGCAACGAGGCGAGCAAGCGCTTCATCCGTTCGATGGCCCAAAACAGATTGACCGCCGTCGGCCTGGTCGCCGCGAGGTGATCGCAGATCACGAGCACCTCCTTAGCAAAGGCCTCGTAGCTGGATGCCTTGACGGTCTGGGCACCAAGTGCGACCCCCATCGCCGCAGTCACACCGATCGCCGGAGCTCCTCTGACTTTGAGGCTGCGAATTGAGTCGGCGACGGTCTGATAGTCCCGGCAGTCCAGAAACTCGACATGCTCCGGCAATCGGCTCTGATCGAGCAGCCGTACCGCGCCGTTGTTCCATTCAACGGTAGGAACCATGCGGAATCTTGTAGCGTGAACTGCAGCACAGTGCAAGGGGGGGCTAGTGTTTCTGGCGGCCGCTCCACTCGAGAATCGTGATCATGACCACAATCAAGCAGGCTTGGGCAAGTAGAAGGACCGCCTCAGCCGTCCCAGCATGACGGAGAGCTAAAGCCGCCAGCCCGAGGCAAATCGTCATGAGACAGATCATCGCGACACTCGCCTGGCGAGACCCCAACGCACGCTCCAACCGATGATGGAGATGGTCTTTGCCCACGTAGTCGAGCCATTCCTTGATAGAGCGCACTTTCCCTGTCGCCACCCGTTCCACGGTGATGTGGATCATGTCATAGATGAGCACGCCGAAGATGAGGAGCGGGTTGCTAAATGAGACGATCGGACTATGATCCGCCCAATTCCCTTTGACGGCAAGACAAGCAAGCGTAAATCCGAGGAAGGTCGCCCCTCCGTCTCCAAGAAAAATCACGGCAGGCTTACGCCCTCGAAAATTGTAGGGAAGAAACCCTATCCCTGCCCCGATGATGGCGATAGCGAGCCAACCCAATCCCGGCTGGTTCGTTTCAAATGCCACCGCCCCCATGAACCCGGCTATGAGGATCGCCAGCCCTGTGGCCAGGCCGTCCATACCGTCGAAAAAGTTGAAGGCGTTCGTGATCCCGACGATCCAGAGTAACGTCAGCATGACGTTCGCCACATCGCCAACTGGACCGCTCGGAAAAAGCGTCAGGACCTTGCCCGTCGCGATGACGATCCCGGCAGCCACGAGTTGGGCGACCAGCTTCGACGAAGCAGGCAATTCCCAAATGTCGTCGATGACGCCGACGATCAACAAGAGCGATCCGGCTGCCAGGGTTGCGATCATCCAATCCGGCAGGATCGAATTCAACAGAACCGAGCCAAGGAATCCAAGATAGACAGCCACACCGCCGAGCCTGGGAGTCGGGTGCTCATGGATCTTGCGATCTGACGGTTGATCGACCAGCCCCCACTGATGACTGAGATGTACCATGAGCGGCGTCAACGCCCCAGCGCCGAGAAACGCGAAGAGGAGGATATAGAGCCACCGAAGACCTTCTAACACGAAGAGTTGATGAACTATCGGAACTGCCAAGGCCACCACGCCCAACAAGGCCCCCAGCGCAGCCGGTGTCACCCAGCGCCAGCTGCTGCGAAATGTGAACGGTGAGAGCTCGACGTCAATGGCTTTCACGAAAAGACCTTGGCCAACGATTGTTGAATCTGCCGGACTTCCTCGTCTGCGAGATCTGGATAGAGTGGAATCGAAAGCGCCGTTCGGTCCGCTTCGTCACTATTTGGGAAACCAGACTGATCCAGATAGCGGTGGAGCGGTCGAAAGATGGGCTTGCGACAGTGAATCCCCTGCTCTTCCAACCTGCTGATCAGACCAATTAGACCATCAGAATCGGTTCGGAGATGCGGCAGCCTGATCACAAAACGATAATATCCATGAGTCCTACCTGAAGGCACGCCAGGACAGACGACAGACTTGGAGGACAGGAAAGCTCGATAGGCTGCTGCGAGGAGGCGGCGCCGCTCATGAAAGGCCGAGAACCGTCCCAGCTGGGAGAGTCCAAGCGCTGCTTGCAGGTCGGTCAGCTTGAGATTGAAGGAGGAAGGATCCAGTGTGGGTGCGCCATCATATTCACGTAGCGATCTGACTCGTTCGAGTATAGCCCACTCATTCGAAAGCACCATCCCGCCTTCTCCGGCGCACAGCAGCTTCGTCGCGTAGAAGGAACACACGGCGAGTCGTCCGACCGTGCCGACGGGCCGACCCTGTTCCGTCACCCCGAGCGTCTGCGCACAATCTTCAATCAGCGGAATCCCAAGCCGCTCAAGTGCTGTCAGATCAGCCGGCAGGCCGAACAAATGCGGGACAATGATCGCGCGAGTCTTATTGGTCACCGCCTGGCAAGCTGCGAGTGGATCGATGTTGAATGTATCCAAGTCTATATCGACAAGCGTGGCCTGTGCCCCGACTCGATGCGTCGCGAGCCACGGCGCCGGACAGACATAGCTCGGCATAATGACTTCGTCGCCGGCTCCAATTCTGAGCGCCCGCAGCGCCAACTCGATCGCCGCAGTCCCCGAACTGACGGCCGCCCCACCCTGCAAGCCAGAGAACGCGGCCATTTCGCGCTCGAATCGCTCGACCCACGGCCCTTGGGCAATCTGCCCGGAACGAAGCACCTCGGCCGTCGCTCGCAAGTCCTCCTGGTCGATCGCAGGCCGTGAGTGGGGAATCATCGTCGCCACAGTTGTCATACGCCGATATTAATAAATAATCGCAGCGGAACAAAGCCTTCTGCGTTTTTCACCCGACCCTGGATGCCGCGGAAATGCGCCCCGGCTCGAATCACGTCCACGATACTCAGACCTTTGATATTGGTCTTCTTCACCTGGGATGCATGGGCCTCGATCGATTTGACCTTCTCTTCGATCACTTGGTCGATATCGACAAAGACGGTCGGCGAGAAGTTCTGGGTTGTCGGTCCTTCATAGAACAACACGTTCTTGGTATAGCGGGTCGCGGTGATCGTACTCATAGCCAGATGTCGATGGTCCTGATGGGTATCGTCGTGATAATGCGAGAAAATGAAGTGCGGCTGAACCTCCTTCACCACCTCTTCAATCTCCTGAATCAATTCGCGTCCCATCGGAACTGCCGTGTCCTCATACCCGCCCCAGAAAATCTTCTCGGCGCCCAATTGTTTCGCCGATCGTTCCTGCTCGCGCTTGCGTACGCTGCGCCTGCCACCCTTATCGCCGGCCGTCATCACCATCAGAAAAATGCGATGTCCCTTTTGCGCATACTTGAGCAACGTCCCACCACACCCAGCCTCAATATCGTCCGGATGTGCGCCAATTGCCAGAATCCGCATTGGCACTCTACGCTCGTTCGCCATCCCACCCTCCTCGCTCGGTGCTATGCCGCCGTGACCACGTTCTGTCCAGCCCGTGCACCGCGCAATCGCGTCAGCGCCTCTGGGCCACAACAGAACAACAGGTCGATTGCCGACATTGCTGGCATGAATGGTTCATAGACTTGCGGATACAATGGGTGCTGAAACCGTTGTATCTCCAACCCTAACCCAGATGATTCAAACCGAGGCACGTCAAGATAATCATCCCCGCCGGGACCAGAAAGATACGCCGATGCGCCTACGGCGTGGCAGAGATCGATCAATCGATCGGTAGGCTCTTCACGTGTCTCCCACTCCGACGCGTAGCGAACGGGCGTCGTGATACCGAAGGCCCCGAGCAACCAGCGGATCACCGCCAGATTCAGTTCGTGCAACCGCTCACATGGCGCCTCATAGATACTGCGCAACTCCGGCAGATAGCGGTCACAGAAGGGCGTCCGCGCATAATGCATCTCGATGGCGCGCAGGTGCTGACTCCGCCAGTTCACAGCCTGATTGATCCGGACATCTTTCACCAGTTGGCCAAAGCGATGGAGGACCGGCACGGTGATCCATTGGCAACCGTCCGCAGTTCTGATCCGATTGCGATTTTGCCACTCGTTCTTTTTGAACTGCACGGAATCCAAGGCGATGAACAGATCCGCTTGATCGATCTTGTCCAGATACCCAAGCCACGGCAGAAACTGCGGTTGATGAATCGTGATACGCATAAATTCAGTGATGCGTGATGCGTGATGTGTAATGCATACGGAGCTGCGCAAATTCATTCTTATGTCCTAGCCGTCTCGCATCACTCATCACCGATCACCCATCACTTCCCTACAAAGATCGGATTGCTCAACAGCTCGGCACGGCCGGTGATCTCCACTCGATAGGTCACCCGGTCTTCCGTTGGCACGGTTGTGTCGGGCCAGTCGACGCGGAACGGTGTCTCACCTGCCAACTGAGCCACCACCTGGCCCGAACGAATCACCCGCACCTTCACAGGATGGCGCCCGCGATCGGTCGCCGAGACGGAGAGCCGGACCATGAGATCGCTCGCCCCGACTGGATCCAGCGTGTCACCCACCGATGCCGATTTGGTTCCACCCTGGCAGACAACTCGAAACTCATCCAGTCGAAGCTGGACGTGATGATCGCCATCTCCCGCCGCATAGGCGTAACCGGACCGAAGCGCGTCTAGTACGCCAGCAACCGTCCGCTCTTTCACCCAGAGCGCCGTCACAAGACGATCCAGGTCCTTACCGGCATCGCTCAATCCATGAAACGCCAGCTCCCCGATGAGCACTGGGATCGGTCGCTGCTCATTTGCTGGCAATTGCAGCAACCGATCCCATAGTTCACCCGGCTTGATGATGGTCCGCCCATCCTGGTAGAGCCCGCCGAATCCGGTATACCCAGTCGTCTGCAGCAACGCCTCAGGGTGGGGCTCCGTCTTGACGGCAACGGTTCCCAGTGGCCCGAAAACATATTCGTGAAAGTCTCGCGCTTCCGTCATCGACCAAAAGACTAGTCCGCCCTTCCCCTTCACATCGTCGATGAGGGCCTGATAGGGACGATACCCCAGCCGGTCGTCATATGAACTAAACGCAGGCTGACTCAGAGGCCACGCATTGGCTACCAGCGCCACCGCAAGGACGAGCAGGATACTGGCGACCGTTCGCCGTGACGATCGCTGATGGGCACTGCGCCGGATCGGCCTCCACAGCCAGACGGCGGGGACAACCAATAACATCGGCGCGCCATTCACTGCCACTCGCCAATCGAACGTATAGGATCCCGGATTCCCACTCGCAGGAAGAGAACGATAGTCCTCCGGCTTGGTCAGGCCGAGCACAAGCAGATTGCGTTGGGCATTGTGCATCGTCAACGTTCGTCCCAATAACGAACCGGTCCAATAGTAATAGGGGGCGACCTCGACACCCGGCAGGATGATCAGCTTCGAGTGACGGCTCTGCGCTACCGCGATCTCGTCTAAATACCGTTCGATCCCATACTCCAGCACGGATGGAAAACGTACCTGTCGTTTCAAGAGACCAGGCAAGGGCCAGAGTCCATACTCATAACGTAGAGAAAAGTTGTCGGTCAGAATCAGCACATCCAGGCCAAGCTGTTCTGCCCGTTCGGCCAGCGCCTCAACGGTTAATTCACCGGTACTGGCAGTACTATGGACGTGCACCGTGGCCAGCAACAACTGCCGATCAGCCAACGCCTGTGCGCGCCCGACTGTGCAACACAGGAACAACAACACCGTCATGACT
>Ga0315278_10001352_pt1 | contig 21440 bp, 33 predicted proteins | sample YL17G06_0_MG_FD_203880 | JGI IMG/M metagenome (GOLD analysis project Ga0315278, IMG submission 203880) | Sediment microbial communities from Yellowstone Lake, YNP, Wyoming, USA - YL17G06_0 | ecosystem: Environmental > Aquatic > Freshwater > Lake > Sediment | place: USA: Wyoming | collected... | reverse complement strand
AGTAAAGAGCAAGAATCATGCCAATTTGAAAACTATTCGCAAGGTGTTGTGCGGCAAGGGTTTATGAGTGCATATACGTATTAATACGTAGTAGTGAATGTTTCAAAGATTCAACATTGTCCTGCAACATGTGCACAAATTAGGACACTCAACACCTGATGTTAAGTAGTGTGTTAAGGTGTGTTAAGCAGGTGTTAAGTCAAGGTGTTAAGTCATGGAGGCATATAAGTTTATTTTAGACTTGATTTCCCCCAAGGGGGTGGCTGTTGATGTCGATACCTATTCCTATTTACGCCCACCAAAAATAGGAATAGACCACACAGATGTGTGCATACTCCCAATAATAGTTAAAATATATAGCTTTCCCCCTTGACAGAGCCCAGAATATGTGCTACAGGTTATAGTGGAGGATACCAGAATTGGAAACTATTGCCCCACAGACCTTTGCAGGACTAGAAAAGTATGACGTTGTCCTCATAAACAGAATTATCCGGGAGAGAGCTAAAGGTAGGTCAGCTAACGGTATAGCCCCTAAAGTGCGTGTTGGGCTAGTACAAGTCAGTACTATCCTGCGTAACAAGGGAGTTATCCAGAAAATAGAGGAATTACGCGCAGCCACGACGGCAAAGTGCATCGAGAAGGCCGCAGAAAATGAATCCACGAAAGCAATTCTGGGCGACGCCCGACGAATGCTTGAGAATTTCTCGAAGGAAGCGGCCCGTAAACTGAAATATATTGCACGCCACGGTGAAGCAAAAGACAGAATTAGAATGGAAGCCTGCCAAGACATCCTGGACCGGGTGGGTGTTAAGGGGAACTTAGTCACTGAAATCATCAACAGGAACTATACCCCCGAGGAAATTGAGTCTGCGAAGAAGACTCTTATGGAAATTGAGAGCATCTCCGCGAGAGTCACAATGTCTAAGAGTAGATTTGTCCTAACGCAGCCTGGACAATCTCTACTCAACACCCAAGAACAGGACCAGAATGCCGACACTCGACCTGAGCAAGCAGGCTGTAATCGACAGGAAACTCTGTCAACAGAGCCTGTACTACCTCTGTAAGGAAGTCCTGGGTTACAGGGATATGGTTCCCCACGTCCATGGAGACCTCTGCGACTTCGCCACCTCCCCTCTTTATGGTAGATTCCGTCAAGCCTGTGTTCCCCGCTCCTGGTTTAAGACCTGGGTTCTCACTGTAGGGAAAGCTATCTGGCTCACTCTCCCCGAGGAAGGGGGAAACTTCCGAAGTGTCTATCCCCATCGTGGGCCCAATGTCCGTATCCTGATTGCCTCTAACGTCATCACCAACGCCGAGAAGATGATTAACAAGATTAAGAGGGAATGGGAGACTAACTCCAGACTCCGGGCAGCCTTCCCAGAACTCCTCCCTGACTTTAATAAGACCCGTTGGTCTGACTCCTGCGCCCAGGTGCAGAGAACTAACAACTATACAGAGGGAACCTACACTGCCGTCGGTGTGGGGGGCTCTGTCATCTCCCAACATTTCGACCACATCATCGAGGATGACCTCATCTACGCTAACAAGGATGACTTCACTGGTATGGAACTTATGCCCTCCCAGGAGGACATAGACAATGCTATCGGCTGGCACAAGATTATCACCTCCCTCTTCTCTGACCCCAATCTATCGACGACAGATAACACAGGAACCCGGTGGGCTCCCCACGACCTTATTGACTATGTCAGAAAGAACGAGCACCAATATAACTGTATGGAAATCTGCTCCACCCAAGATGCCCTCTGGCCAGTCCCTGATAACACCTACTGTATCTGGCCCGAGAGATTCGGAGTGGAAGTCCTGACCTCCATCCGTCAATCCCAAGGTAGTAAGCTCTTCGAGACCCAGTACCTCAACAGGCCCCGTGCCGGCGAGGATGTCATCTTTAAGATGGGCTACGTCCAGAAACATGAGAGCATCTCCGAGTTCCCCTCTCCAGCTAAGTACCTCACCATCGTCGATGTAGCCACCTGGAAGGACAAAGCTCGTATCTGTAATAACGTCGTCCTCACAGGCTGCAAGGACGAGAAACACCACCTCTGGATAGCCCGCTGCGACGCCGGGAAGTACGACCCAACCAAGCTCATCGAGGTTATCAAGCAGCACCAGAAACAGTTTAATTCCCGTGTAATGATTGAGGAGGTGGGCTATCAGGTAGCAGTTAGGCACTTCGCTCGTCGGGACATGGAGGAATCAGGCCAGGTCTACACCATCGAGCAACTCCCTGCCGACAACAGGAAAGGTGCTAAGTCAATGCGTATCGAGTCTCTCGAGCCGACGGTGAATAACGGAATGTTCCATATCCTATCTAGTGATGCAGGGTTCCTTCAAGAGTTAGAAGACTATCCCTACGGAGCCCTCAAGGATAGGCTTGATGCCTGTGGGTTCCTATTCAGGTACTCTACTCCTATAGGTAAGGTACGAACAAAAGAAGTTTATGGGGCCTTTTCCTTTGAGACCCTTATGGCAGAGATAGACGAGCAGCGACATCCTAACCTTCCTTTTAATGTTCAACTTGGTGGTGGGAGAATCTAATGCCTCTTGGTAAAGTCCACATGCCAGCTATCTGGGACATAGAATCCTCTGGAAATCCCAAAGCCTACAACGCTAAAGAGAAAGCCGTAGGTTTAGGGCAGGTCCGTCCAGACGTAACCTTAGATTGGAACAGGTACCACCCAGAGAATCCCATCGCCCATGAGGACCTCTTCGAGCCCGTCGTGAATACTACCGTTAGTGACTGGTACATGAACACCTTCATCCCTCGGGCACTACTTCAAAAGGGGATTCCTGACACCATGGAAAATAGAATTCTGTCTTACAATGGGGGAGTTGGTAATGTCATCAATGGAACTATCTCGGATAAAGCCAAAGCCTATTTAATCAAGTACCAGACTCGTATGGCCTCTCCCAGATTCAGAGCCCTACAAAGGAGTAAATAATGAAGAACGCAGCCAGAGTTAAAGCCTTAATGATGTCAAAGAAAGCTTCTGATAAAAAGGGGTGTAAGTGATGCCAACACCAACAGACTCCGAACTTAAGCAATGGCAGGAAAAGATTAAGGATGGCCAACGCTTCCAGATTAAATTCGCCGACTCCAACTCTTGGGGGAAGTACAAAGACTATTATCGTCATCGCAGCTTCAAGAAGGGTATAATCCCTGTCAACCTCATGTTCTCCGTGCTCCGCTCTATGGTCCCACAGGTCTACTTCCGTAACCCGCGTGTCACCGTGACAGCCCGTAAACCCGGTCTTGAAGCTGAACTGAATGCAAGGATTGTCCAAAAAATAGATAACTGGCTCCTTACCGAGTTAGCCGCCAAGAAACAGTTTAAGGCCATGGTCCAAGACTGTTTCTTCTGCGGGATGGGTTCAGGCTTCTCCGGTTACGACTCAGCCTTTGGCTTCGACCCCTCTAAGGCTGACCCCACAGGGCGCTTCACCCTGACCCAGTTTGACAAAGCTGGTAACGCTATCGAGTTCAACTCCAACGTCAATCCTGGGATGCCCTGGTTCCTTCGTGCCCGCCCCGAGGATGTAGTCTACCCTTGGGGAGCCACAGACCGAGACTCTCTTGAGTGGGTAGCTCTCCGCGTCTTTCGCCAACTGGAAGATGTTAAGTCAGACCCTAAGTATTCTAATACGGCTGAACTCCAAGGCTCCTTTACCCCTCGACGCAGCACTCCCGAGGGGGGTGTTGTAGTTGACATTAACGAATTCAATAAACCTGCTACTGACGCACAGTGGGTAGAACTCTGGCAAGTGCACAATCTGCGAGATGGTAAGGTGAAGGTCCTCACAATGGAGAACCCTTCCTTCCTCCGCAACGACAAAGACGATATGCAGATTGACGGGCTCCCCGTTGACACAATCTGCTTCAATCAGGACCCAGACTACATTTATGGTGTCCCCGACGCCAGAATCATCGAGCCCCAGCTCCTAGAACTGAATGACATCCGCACCCAGGCTATGAAACACCGCCGAATCGACATCCTAAAGACCCTCGTCAAGAAGAACGTCATGTCCCCTGAGGACATCCAGAAACTTACCGACGAGGATGTGCAAGCCTTCGTCGAGATAGATTGTGGCGATGCCACTAACCTTCGTGATGTCGTCGTCCCCCTCAATCCTGGCGCCTCCGGTATCCTCCAAGACCTAATAGCTCAAGGAGAGATTGTACGAGGCGATGTGCGTGAGACGGTAGGTTTCTCTCGAACTGCCACAGGTGAATTCCAAGGTAAGACCCATGTCTCCGCCACAGAAACCGACAAAGTATTCCAATCCATGAACCTCCGTATGGATGAGCGCCGAGACCAGGTAGCTGACCTCGTGGAGCGAGTAGTCCGTCGCTGGAACCAGATTATCTTCACCCGCTGGACCGCCGAGAGAGTGGCCTCAGTTATCGGCCCCGATGGCGCTAAGTACTGGCTAAAGTTCACCGGGCCTCAAATTAAGGATGAGTATGACACTACAGTAGCTGCCGAGGAAGGTCCAGTCATGGACGCCGAGACCAAGAAGCAAATGGGAATTCAGGCTGCCCAAACCTGGGCCCAATTAAATCAGGGCGCCATTAAGATGGGTACTCCTGTCCCAGCAGAAATCCAGCGTCTTATCTTTTCCCAGTTCGACGGAACCGGTCTTGACATTGACAGACTCCTGGCTCAAACACAGGCTGTGGGGCATGCTGCTCTAGCCATGCAAGCTCAACAAATGGGTGGTAGCCCACAGACAGCCGCTACTCCCGGTCAAGTAGCCCAACAACAGGGTGGAGGTGGCCAGTGAGTATAGTCCCCTGTGTCCGACGCAGCGAAGGGCTTGACCCCTTTGGAACAATGCGGCGCAGCGTTGAGGGCAAGCGGGCCGCCCGTAACCAAGACTACGTCCGAGGCTGGTGGGAAAACATAGACAAGGAACCAATCTTCATCGAGGACAAGGAACACTTAAAGAGGGAGTGCCAAAGGCGTGGCCTCATCCCAAAGATGTTTGCAAAAGAAAAGTCTCAAGGCAAAGGCCTTGAGTGGGCATACTAACAGGAGGTAGCGAGATGGCAACACAAGAAAAGGGAGTCAGTATAGCTTTTAACTACTCCGAACCGAGGTTCCTCTTTACAGGCGAGTGGTCAGGGCATGACGTGAAAGTAGTGCAAACTCTATTCCGTCGTGAATACCTTAAGTACCAGCGCTCTATAAGGCGTGACCTTCAACCAACAACAGTATCCGCGAACTAAGGAGAAAACCATGAGCGACCCACTACAAGCACCAAAGCCCGGCGAGGGGGCTCCAGCGAATCCAGACCTAACCAAATTCGTTCCCAAAGAGGAAGTAGGTAAGTTAAGTCAGGAAATCGAATCCCTGAAGAAGTCTCTTGAGGATGCCAAGCTAGAGTTAGTCAGCCCCGAGTACATCGAGTTCCTCTCATCCAAGAAGAACAAGGTAGTTACGCAGACTGACATCGACAAAGCTAAGGCAGCAGGTCTTCCTCCAGTTGCCCTTGAAATGCTTGAAGAACTAAAAGGTCGCCTTGTGCGAACCGAGTCTGTTCTCCAAAATATGGCTGCTGTCCTCGAACTTCAGAATGTCGAAAAGCAGTTTCCAGACTTTAACGATTACCGCGAAGATGTGCAGAAGTTGCTTGAGGCAGACAAGACGGGCACCCTTAACTTTGAGCAAGCCTACTGGCAAGCCAAAGGCAGGTTCCCGAAACCCCCAAAGAGTGACATCCCTGGCGGCGGAAATAACAAACCAGGTGGCTTTGTCCCTCCTGAGGGAAGCCGGAAGGAATTCAAATCTTCCTTCGAGGCAAGTCAAGATGCCATCAATCAAGTTCGCACACGACACGGAATCTCCGGGGACATTATATAGTTTAAACTAGGAGTCCCAAAATGGCAGTCCCGAATCGTACAGAGGTCCTTGATGACCTCTACACAACTACGTGGAATAACAGAGCTGCTGTCGTTACCGACCAAATCTTTACTTATAGCGCCATCTATCAAACGCTAAAAAGTAAAGGAGCTATCAAGCTCAATGGTACCGGCGGTCGCTATCTAGAAATTCCTCTCTCGTATGCCACCAACGAGACCGTGCAATCTATCGGTAAAGGTGACACAGTTTCCCTCTCAGACACCCAGTTCTTAACTGTGGCTCAGTTTGAGTGGAAATTCGTCGCCGGCAGTATCGTCCGCTATTTCACTGACGATGCAAAGAACAAATCAGTCCAACAGCATCTTAACTGGGCCAACCAGAAAATCGACAACCTGCGTAATTCTCTCACGGCCTACTTTGAAGATATGCTAGTTGCTGACGGCAGCGGAAACGACAGCAAGGACTTTGAAGGTCTTGGCAACTTGATTGACGCCACGCCTGATACAGCCCGTACTGTTGGTAACATCGCTCAAGCCACCTATACCTGGTGGAAAAACAAACAGAAAACAACCACAGGCGCTGCTTCTGTCTATCTCCTATCCGACATGCGTAACCTGTCAAATACCTGCTCGGATGGTATCACACGCGATTACCCTGACATCATCCTCACGACTCAAACAGTTGCTGAGTTGTACGATGACGAAGTCCTTGAACAACGACAAATTGTTAACCAGTCAACGGGTGATGCCGAATTCACCAAGACCTATTGGAAAGGTATCCCAATCGTCTGGTCTGCAAAATGCACTTCTGGTTACATGTATTTCCTGAATAGCCAGTACATCGGCCTCAACATTGACCCGGATATTAACTTCATGGCTACTGCCTGGAAGACTATCCCGAATCAAGTCGAGGACCGTGTGCAGCAAGTTGTCACTAAAGGTAACCTGATTGCGTCTCGCAGGAAATCTTTAGGAGTCTTAACCACAATCGCGTAATCTCCGACCCCTAAGCCAATAGGAGTTTGAGGTGGACCATAACCTAAGGAGAATAAAATGAGCGTTCCTAGTAACCTAGTAAGAGTCCTTGACCCAATTATCCCGATTTCTCAAAGTATCTATGAGGAATCGACTGACGCAAAGTGCCGAATTGGTACTCGTCTTGTGGTTGGTGACCAGTCATTCCGTTATGCGAGATTAGCTACATCCGCTAACGCTATCCCTTCTGTGTTGCTATGTGCCCCAACAGCCATTGCTTCACACGGAGGTGACATCTTAACCATCTCTGCCCAAACAGCAGGAAAGTCGTTCTTAACCTGTTCTGCGTCTGTTGGTAATGAGTTTACACTTAACCAGTATGCTGAAGGTTACGTCGTAGTGGCCTCTACAGGTCTTGGTGGTGGTGGTTTGATGTTCCGTATCAAGAATCATGCTTCTGGTGCAGCCGTTCCTTTCTATCTCTATGACACTCTTCCAATCGCTGTTGTAGCTGGTCCTGGTCAGTTACAGGTCTGCCCTTGGAATAAAGTGTTACAGGGAAATGCTGTTACCGACTTACCTGTTGGCGTTGCTCGTATCGCTGTTACCACAGGTAACTATTTCTGGTTACAGACATGGGGAATTGCCCCAGTTAAAGCTTCTGCGAACCTAGCTGTTGGTATGGCAATCTATAATCAAGTCTCTGGTGGCATTGGTGCCAACTTGACTATTGCTACCATTACAGCCGGCGGTAATGCAATCGGTAGGTCTATTGGTTCTGCTGTGGATTCTCGTACAGCTCCAGTGTTCCTCCAACTAATGCCGTAATTGTCTAAAGGGTATGGGGGCTGGAAACAGCCCCCTCTCCCAAGAAAGGTGCGAATGCCTTACAACAAGCGAAAGAAACTAATCATAGGTGTATGCACTCGAGGGAATGACCTCTATTATAAACTGATAGACTGGTTTATTCCCTACATCAACCAACCTAAGATGGCGACGGAGATACTCCTACAACCCTCTCCTCACTCAGCCTCCTATGGTCAGGGAAGGTTATTCGAGACTGCTATCGACCATGGCGCCGATTACATCTTGGTTATTGACTCCGACATAGGTCCCGTGGATGGTTGTGTAGAGCGCATGATGTCCCACGATAAAGATATCGTTCTAGCTCCTATCTGGTTCTATGACGATGCCCAAAGGGATGTACACTTAAATGTCATCCTTCCTAATATGTCCAGACTCCATACTAAGCGTAAGGGCCTAGAAAGAATAGACGGTGCCTCCTTTGGCCTCATGCTAGTTAAGGTAGCAGCCCTGCGGAAGTTCCGCGAAGCTGGGGAGAGCTTCACAGAGTGGTCTCCTCTTATTGACCCCAGGTATAAGACTGCTGGACTCTCTGATACCATGTTCTTCGCCAAGGCCAAGAAGTTGGGTATCGAGGCCTGGGTAGACTGGGACATTACAGGAGTGGTCCATTGCCGTCTCGTTGAACTCTGCGATAAAACAATAGCGAACATAAGGGAGAATAGATGAATCCACTAATGCGATTATTAGTTAAGTGGCAGAAGCTGCGAATGTGCAAGTGCGCTTCCCCCACCTTTGTTGTACGTCATGGTATGGTGTATTGTGCTAACTGTGATAGGCCTATTCATAAGGCAGATATGGAGATTGTATGAAGCGAGCCCCCTATCCAGTCACCCGGCACTATCAGCGGTATGAGTATGTTATAAACCAGGGTTACATTACAGACAAGTTAGTTCTAGATGTAGGCTGCGGTTGTGGGGCAGGAACATATCTTATGAGCTACTTCTCTAAAGCTGTTATAGGTATTGACCCCTCTTTAGCGAACAAGGCTAATGTAACTGTCCCTGTATACACATTCCCCGGCAGGCAATCCCATGATGTTGACTTCCATCCTGTCGTCTGGGAACAGATAGACAGTGAACACACCCGCATGGACGTTGTTGTTGCCATGGAACTCATTGAACACTTAAAGAACCCTGATGCGTTCCTTAAAAAGATGTCCATTATAGGTGAGTACCTATTCCTTAGCACACCCTTAGCTGCAAAGACCGGCCCAACCCGGAACCCGGAGCATATTGTTGAGTACAGCCATAAAGACCTATTATCCTTAGTGGGAAAGTACTATCATATCTTAGATGTTAAGTACCAAACCTCCACCCTGCAAATAGTGAACAAAGCAAGAAGTAACGGTTCCAGCCTTGAGCTAGGCCACATCGTCCAAATGCTCTGGTGTAAACGTAAGTAGCGATAACCCATAAGGAGACACGAAATGTACGAAATCTCAAGTAGCGACGCAAAGTATGTTAAGCCACTCCCAAAAGCAGTGTATCCAAAGATGGAGTTGCCCGAACCTCCCAAAGTAGTACGCACAGTAACTGTTGCCGTCGGCAAGAAAACCAAGAAGGTGAAAGTGAAGGACGCTCCTCCTACAGCAGCTAATCCCCGTGTTTCGTGTAATCTAGAACAGGATATTGTAGGAGACCCAGCCACCTCTCCAGTTCCTCCTCCTGCCGCTGGTCGTGCCAGAATCCTTATTGGCATCCCCATGCTTGACATTAAGTACGAATTCTTTATGAGCTTTCTTAGGTTTTGGACAGAGCTAGTTACAGCTCCAAACTCCAAGTACGAAGTCATGTTCCAGATAGCTTACCGAAAACCTGTGCACATGGCTGAGGAGTATCTTGTTAATGTAGCACGGTACAACAAGTGCACTCACATCCTCCTCATGGATGATGACATTTATGATACAACCAAGAAACAGTTAGATGACCTCTTTGAAGCGGACAAGGATGTAATTGGTGGGATGATGTACGCCTCCAAGTTCCCGCATGCTATGTGCGTCTTCCGTAGATTTGATACTACCAGAAAGGTAGTTGATATGCCTTCTGACAATAGTATGTATCGCCTTTATGAAATCCCCTGCCTATGCCCCAAGTGTGGTACCGGCCAAAGTCATTGGGACGGAAAGTTCTGTCCGTCCTGCGGAATTACAATCAGTAACCTAGTGCAGGAAGTTGACCTAATTCCATTTGCCATGACTCTTATCAAGCTGTCAGTGTTTGATAAGATTAAGCAACCCTGGTTTCATTGTACCAACATCTATCCTACAGACTCCTGGTTTGCTGACAGGATGCTAGAAGCCGGTATGCGAGAACATGCTCATATGGGAGTGCGCCTAAATCATGCAGGAGTTAATGATTTCACACGTCCTCATTATGTGCAGATGGGTATGGCTCTAGCCAATGCTGCAAAAGCTGTAGTCAATATTACCCCAGACCAAATGAATGTTCACCAACAGCTTATGGCCAACAAGATGAATGAAACTGAAAAATCCGTCAGGGAGAAACCTGCTGTTGTCTTTCAGGGCCATATTGCTGCTAACAAGCTTGACCAAGGTGGGTTCACTCTTGTAACACATGGAACGTAGCGAAAACGGAGCGGTTAGTATCCCTACAGACTAACTGTAGTGAATAAGGAGGAGTAAAATGTCAAAGCGTAGAGTAGTTGAGAATCTGGTGTTTGGTGGCAGAAAGACCTTTGCCCGTCGTGGGCATGGCAGTATCGTAGCTGTTTTATCCGGTACAGGGACATGCACCCGTGGAGGTACGATGACTCTTGTAGCTCCTGTGAGTGTTTCTGTGTCAGAACTTAACTCTACAGGTGCCACTTATCTGTCTCGAACCGCAGGTGCTGTCCGTGGTATAGCCTGTGGAACTGGTATTGTCATCGGCACCTACTAAGGAGAACAATATGGCTCTTACTCGTCTACAAATGGTAACAGAGGCACTTGACAACATCTCTCGTGTCAGTTCAGGGCAGATGCGTTCTGCTACTACTATGTCCGAGATGGGAGCTAGGTGGGCTAACCGAGCGCAGGTTGAGGTAGCTAGAAGGCATGATTTTATCTTCAAGACTTCTACTGCCTCAACTGTGGTCGGTACACAGACCTATGCCTTCCCCAGTAATCTAAGCAGTCTCCATGACATGATATTGGAGAGTACAACCTCTCCCTCGCAGTCCCGTAAACTAAGATGTCTTATGCACTGGGACTATGCCCGGATGGTCCCAAAACCATCTGTTATACCCACAAACATTCCAACACACTACATCCCGCATAAGACTAATCTCCAGTTTGACCTGCTCCCTATTCCAAACGCTATTTACACCCTTCGCATGTTTCACTCCTGTCTTCCTACTGACATGTCCTTAGACACCTCCACCTCTGACTACCAGACTTATAATGTAGACTGTGACGACATTCTAGTCTACCTTATAACCTCCTATGGATTCCAATATCTTCAGGAGCTAGTAGACAGTCAGTACTGGCGTAAGATGGCCTTTGACCGGTTAGAGGAAGTCTACAAGAATGTTAGGGGAACATTCCCAGACTGGAATCCTGTTGGTCGTGGATTTGGTGCAAGTGGTTATGGAGACTATTCTGTAACCAGAACTTTTAGGGATGATACAGGTCTTATACCAAATGCTTACGGGTATGGAGACATCTTTCAAAGTGACATCTAACAAGTGAGGAGCGACAAATGGCTTTACCAAAGCGAGTAAAAGTAGGTGGCAGTTACTATAAAGGGTATAAGCTGGCAGTAGCTGCTGGTGTAGGTGACTATGTTCTAGACATGACTATCTCCGTAGGTGGTGCTCTTAACGGTATTACAATCATCCCCGACGCTTATGGCGCAGGTGACTATATGACGTTAGAGCATCTTGCGGCAGATAACACTTTAGTAAAGACCCTTGTAAACACAGTCTATAATGTAGGTGCTAATGCAGCTTGGCAGTTTGATTTCTCTGCCCTGGAGCTTATGGGTCCTGGGGAGAAGTTACGGCTAACTTATACCAATGCTGCCGGTATAGCCTTAAACGTGTATACAACAATAGAGCGAATACAGTAGGAGGTCCACGATGGGACAAGGTGTAAGTGGTGGCGGCGGAAACAATCGGTTACAACTTAAAGGGGAAAAAATACAGGCCCTTGTAGTTGAGGATGTGCACATCTTAACCAAGGAAGTAGAAGTCCAGGTTCCTAAGTTTGTAGAGAAGATTGTTGAAGTCCCCAAGTATGTGCCCAGGGAGGTTATAGATACCCAAATTACAGTAAAAAATGAGACGGTAACAACACAGTCAGTAGTCGTAGAGGAAAAGGTTATTGAGGTAACCCGTCCAATATTCAAGGATGTAATTGTTGACCGTCCGGTGTACAAGGATGTGGAGATAGAGAAGTACACAGTAAAAAGGGTAGACCTCCCAATCGAGGTTCCCAGGGTCACCGAGAAGGTTAAGATAATCGAGAAGGAGTTTGAGGTCCTAGTTCCAAAGATGGTGGAGGAGATAATTAAGGTCCCTAAAATAGTGTACGTACCTACAGAGGTAGAGCGAGTTGTCTGGAAAGATGTTCCACGAGAACGCTGTTCGCACTGTGGAAAACCTGTATGACGATAAAGATAACTGACAACTTTACTCAAGGGTCTGGTGACTTACGTTATCTTAAACTCGACACCTCGAATGACCCTTTAACAGGGGAACTCGTTATAACTCCTGCGGCCGGTACAGAAGCGCTGCGGGCAAATGCTGACATAGTCTTAAAATCTGGCTCAAAACTCATTTTCGACGGAGCGTAATGGTCTCTATAATTATTGCAGCGCGAAATGAAGTCTACCTAAAGAATACGATAGACAATGTTTTAGAGAACGCTGAAGGCGAAATTGAGATTATTGTTCTTTTAGACGGTTATATTCCAGACCCACAGTTGGTGTACGACAGCAGAGTGATATTCGTCCATCATCCTGTTTCTATCGGGCAGAGACAGAGTATTAACGAAGGCGCAAGGATGGCGAAGGGTGAGTTCATCATGAAGTTGGATGCCCACTGTGCAGTAGATAAGGGGTTTGACGTTAAGCTGGCTGCTGATTGCGAGAAGGACTGGACAGTTATCCCGAGGATGTACAATCTGGACGTTGAGACGTGGAAACCGAAATTGCGGAAATGCACAGATTATATGTACATCGGATGTGAAGAAGGAAGGTTACTCAGGGCTGAATATTATGACAAAGAATTACACCAGCCAAGAAATAAGGAACTGATTGATGATGTGATGTGCTGTATGGGGCCTGGGTGGTTTATGCGGAAGGACAGGTATTGGGAGTTGGGAGGTCTTGATGAAGGACATGGCGGCTGGGGCCAAATGGGTGTTGAGGTATCGTGTAAGGCGTGGCTTTCTGGTGGACGTATGGTAGTCAATAAGAAGACGTGGTTCGCACATTGGTTCAGGGGGAATCTTGGGTTTCCTTATCCTATCAGCAGCAGAGATGTAGAAGCCGCAAGAAAACGCTCTAGGGATTTATGGCTGAATGGAAAGTGGGATAAAGCAGTTAGACCGTTTAGTTGGATGGTTGAAAAGTTTAATCCGCCAGGGTGGGAGAAGAATATATCAATTATCTACTACACAGCCAATGTCATTCATAAAGGAATTGAGTATTCAGTTCTCAGAAGTTTACGAAAGTATGGTTATCCGATTGTCAGTGTTTCGCAGGAACCGATGGATTTAGGAAAGAACATCGTAGTCCCTAAAGAGCGTTCTTTGAAAAACATATATCGTCAAGTCTTGGTTGGTGCGAAAGCCGCAACAACCGAATACGTCACTTTGTGTGAAGACGATTGCCTGTATGTTCCAGAGCATTTTAAGTATCGCCCAACCAAGCCTTTTGGGTACAACTTAAATCGCTGGCTGTTACATTTGGACGAAAAGACTTTCAGCTATCGTAAGCGACCAATCCTTAGTCAGTGTATAGCTCATAGAAAGACGTTGATTGAGTGCTTAGAGAAAGGCGATAGAGAGAGAGAAATGGGCCGTGAAGACGGGTACGAGTTTGAGACCTTTGAGACGAAAGAGCCGAACCTAGTTATTTGCCACAATAAGAACACGTCAGGACGGAAGTATATTGGTGAAGATGCTGAGCCGAGACAAGAGCTTACGAATTGGGGAACAGTGGATTACTGGGTGAATAAGATGGAAAAGAGAGGCTATGGAAAACAAGTGGCTGTACCAGTATAAGAAGAAGATTATTTCTCAGTTTGGGGAGGATGGGATACTAGAAAAGATATTTGAAGTTTTGGGAATTGACAAAGGTTTTGTGGTAGATGTCGGGGCAGGAAACCTACACAACAGTAATAGCTGGGAGTTGATGAATAAGGGATGGAGTGGATTGTTTATAGATGCTGACAAGAATAGACTGAGGAACCTTAAACGACACCTTAACTCTGACAGGAGTGAATTTATAAATGTCAAGATTGAACCTGGGATGTTGGATGATTTATGTAAATCAGATTTCGACCTCTTGTGTATTGATATTGACGGGAACGATTATTACGTTTGGGAATCACTTAGGCATACGCCTAAAGTAGTGTTGATTGAGTTTAATCCGTGTATCAAGTTCAATGATTATCTTCAAGAGAAGGATGGCAAGGGCGGGTGTTCGCTATCAATGCTTATTAAGTTGGGAAAGACTAAAGGTTACGAGCTAGTTTCAGCAACGGAGATAAATGCGTTTTTTGTCAGGAAAGAGTTTTTTTCTAAGTTCGGGATTGAAGATAATTCGGTGGAAACGTTATTTGTCAACAGCGATAAAGGGTATGGTAGAGACAAGACAGATTATAGTAAGTGATTATTCCTTTGTGTTTCCGTCTAGGAATAGAACTGATGATATAAAGGCGTGTATTTCTTCTATTTATGAACACGCCTATAAAAAGGACTCGTTTGACATAATTATTCGTATTGATGATGATGATTTAGAGACGAGGAAATTATTGGATAGTAGATACTTTGATGGAATCAATGTTCAGTATTTGTCTGGGGAAAGGTTAGGTTACGACGGGCTTTATAAAGACTGGGAGAGAATCTTTGAGAGAATAGGCAGGTCTTTCATTTATTACTCAGATGACCACAGGATGTGCGTAAAAGACTTTGATGTTTTATTGAGTAAGCATTTAGACCATCCTTGTGTATTTGGGTTACGAGCGAGAAACGGTGTCACTCGTATGTTGATGAGACTAAACAGTTTTTTTAGGAATTATGCTGGTATGAGAGGGAAATGCGATACGCGCGTGTGGTTAAGAGCTAAAGAGTTAGGATTGTACGAACCGTCAGTCAGTTTATATGAAAGAACAGATGGGAAAGTTCTAGGGAAGGTTCCACAATATGTCTAGCTTTAGATACGGTTCACATCTTCCTGTTCTTATAAAAGCCGTAGGATTAACGACCGGCCCGATAGTCGAGTTTGGGAGTGGAATCAACTCAACAATATTCCTACACTGGGCGTGTAATGAAACAGGCCGCAAGTTATTAACCGTTGAAAGTGACTGGCAGTATTACAAAGAGTATAAGAAGTTGCGGTGTGATTACCATTCAGTCCAACATATTAGAAAGTGGACAGATGATGTGGCTAGCGGGAAATGGTCAGTAGTTCTAATCGACCACCACCCTAGAGAACCAAAGGTAAATGCTGGCCCGTTACGAGCAAAAGACGCTATAAGGTTTGCTGATTCCGAGTACGTTATTATGCACGATTCAGACCATTACGATTACAGCAAGGTTTATCCGAAGTTTAAGTACCGGTATGAATACACAAAGGCGAAACCAAATACAGTTGTTTTGAGTAACTACTATGATTTCAATATGCTTGCCAAGTAGAAAGAGAAGCAGTTACTTTAGCAATATGTGCAAGACAGCGTTAGAGAACGCTCATTCTCAAGATAATGTTGAGTTCGTGACATACAGGGATGCTGACGATATACAGATTTACGAATACATAGGGAATCATAAGGAAGTGATTATGCCGAGGACTTCCGAGATATTCCAGATGTGGAATGAGGCTCAGAAGATAGCAACTGGGCCGATATATATGTTTACGGCAGATGATTTTATATTTACATCGAAGGATTGGGACTTAGAGGTCTTAGAAGAATTTGAAAAGTGTAAAGATAAGATAATTCTGTTAGCAGTAAATAACGGGATTAACTGGGATAAATATGGATTTAGCGGGCTGGGTTTTGTTCACAAAAGGTGGGTGGATGCTATTGGTTATCTTTTTCCAAATTACCATTATCCCAACAATGCGGATAAGTGGGTAAATGATTTAGCTGTAATGATAGGAAGAAGAAAAAAACTTAACATGACCTGTGAATGTACAATGGAAAACATAAGAGATAATGTTCACTGTAATAAGAGCAAGTATAGTGCGCCATGGAGAAAAACGTATTATGAGGAATATGCGGTTGAGTTAAGAAAAAAGGATGCTGAAAAATTAAATGCGGTTATCAATAATCATACCAGTACTCAATAGCCACGAAGTGTTAAGGCGGCAGTTCCTACACTTCGAGAAGATGGGTATTCCTTTAGACACTGAGATAATTATAGTGGATGACGGAAGTGAGCCTCCTCTTGAGTATAAGGGAGAGTTACCCGTAACTATGTTGCAGACAGGGGACAAGAGACCTTGGACGTGGGCGTTAGCTAGAAATTCGGGAGCTAGGATAGCAAAAGGAGAGTATCTGTTAATGGTCGATTTAGACCACATTATAACAAAAGAGTGTATTGAAATGTCTAGGACGTTTGGCGGGGATAAGCTGTGTATAAAACGAGAGTTTGGAGTTTTGACAGAGGACGGAGATTTAACGCAGGATTTAGAAACGCTGGTGAAGTATGGGTTTCCTAGGGAACGGTTTAATGTTAGGGGTCTTGAGATAAGTCCTCTTCCTAATAATTTCTGTATGAGAAAAGATGTGTTTTGGGAGTTGGGCGGGTATCGAGAAGATTTATTTATGAGGCCATATCCTCAAGGGGAGGATAGGTTGTTTAAGAAGGCATGGTGTTGTAGCGGTAAAATGGCGCATCCAGAACGTCCGACGATATATATGTTCCCGAATGGGTACATTTGTGGTCACGTAGATTTTAACCCATTCAATCTATTCCATAGTTTGAGCAGGGCAACAAGGAGAAATCCGAAGTATGTAACCGTGGGGGTTTAGATGGCAGAACTTTTAGTCCGAGCGAAGGCTCATTGGATGGACGACTTGACGCAGAAGGACGTGGATAAGATGTCCGTCGAGGAGAAACAGTCCTACGAGGCGAGAAGTCAGATAGGGGACATCGTCGTCGTGCGTCCTGACGGATGGCCTTGGGGAAAGTGCGAGTGCCTCCCCGACTTTATCGTTGTTAAGGTTCCTGACTTGGCGATTGAGGATGCACAAAAATATGAGGAATCTTTGATGGATAATTCTAACGAAGAAAAACCGAAAATGATACGATTCAGGAAAAATGCTTTAGCGAAAACAGATGTTTTATTGGCAGTAGATGCGAAGACGGATTCTGTCCAATTTACCAAATCCGTTGTTATCGGGAAGATCGCAGTTAAGACGGGATTAGCGTCAGAAGTGAGTTCTCCAAAAGCAGAGGAAATTAAGTAATGGCAACACAACTCAAGAAACAGGTTTGTACTGCTGGCGGGTATGACTATACGGCACTTGAAACGTGCATGAACGCCAATGAGCAGAACCTTGTCACCGCTGATAAATATTTTGATGTTGAAATTATAGGTAACAACTCTGGGGCAGATCCGACTGCTTGTGTTATTCACAATTATACAACTGACGAAACTAGATATATCAATGTTTATACAACTGGTGCTGCGAGGCATCTAGGAATTTTTTCTACAAGTTATTACCGACTTTCAACCGGAGCCTCAAGAGGAATTTTTATCTATGCACATCATTTAACAATAGATGGATTGCAAATAACGACTACAAGTGCAGACGCTATAAGAAGCGATGATTATTATCACAACTTTGTTATAAAAAACAACATTTTAAAAGGAACCTCTGGTGGAGGAAGTGGTCTCATAATAAGTCAACCCAGAGGAACCAATTATATTTACAACAATATTTCTTATAATTGGACGGCAGATTATGCTAGAGGTTTATCTCCGGCGGGAGGTGGAGGTGATGATTCCACTAATATATATGTTTATAACAATACTTGTTACAACTGTTATGTTCCCTTGGATTGTAATTCTTCTTGTTTAAATTTTGTATGCTCCAATAATTTGGCTTTAAAACATACAGGTGGGACTGGAGAAGGAACAATTTATCGGCCAGATTATGCCGAATCCGGTTCAAACAATGCTTCTTCTGATGATAAAGCCGATGATTCTCCTTTAACAAGCGGTTTGATTAACTATGCAACTTATGCAGATTATTTTGTGGATGTTACGGCGACATCAGAAGACCTTCACTTAAAGACCGATTCTCCATTTATAGACGCGGGAGCAAATTTAAGTGCTGTCGTAACGGTTGATATTGATGGAACAGCAAGGTCAGCACCACTTGACATCGGGGCGGATGAATATTTCGCCCCCACGAACTTCTCAAGAGGTGACTACGCAGCCCTACCTTCCACCGAAGCAGACTTAGAAAACATCTACACTTCCGGGGAAATCTCACAAGTCGCTTCAGACAATGCAGATCGGGTATCTCAATCTGCAATCGCCCAATACGCCATCCACCAATATAAGACCGATGTAGGCGTAAATATCAGTTGGACGTTTCATTGGAATGGGCAATCAAGCCTTGCTCCATCTACTTCCGTAGTGAAACTTCAGATATACGATATTGAAGGAACGACGTGGGAAGATCTTGACGAAGATAATGCTGCCGCGGCAAACACTGATTTTGATTTAACGGCAACTGTAACATCCGATTTAGATCATTATAAAGATGTCAATAATGTAGTCACTTGTCGAGTTTACCAGCAGTGGCATGAATGAAAGACTTTGAATTTAAGATATTGATGAACCAAAGATTATGCGAACTGGCAGATGCTATTATTTATCAATATAATCCATGCAAGTTAGATAGGGAGAAACATTCTTGTATTTTTATTAAGAATCTTAATGATAAACCTTGTTGCTCTTTTTTTCATCTTGCCAAAGGGGACAAGTGTGTTGCTTTAAGGGAGGACGGGGAATGTGGGTTTAATAATGTTTTCTGCAAGATTGGAATTTGTGAAGAAGCACAGAAGAACGCACCAGAAGAATGTCTAAAGACAATGAAACTAATTCAAGATATTGCAATATTACACGGAATAATAAGGTTTAGATGTTATTAAAAAAATTTCACAAATGGCTTAAAGAATGGAAACCAATCCATTTATGCTGGTGGTTTGAAAAGCATGGATGGCCAGTTCCTCCATATTTTATAGGATTGATAAAACCTTCTACTTCTCCGTCGACGAGTCCCAGCGCGAGTCCCAGCGTTAGCCCAAGTACTAGTCCTAGCCCGAGTATATCTCCGTCGGTCTCGCCCAGCACTAGCCCTAGCGTTTCATCATCACCATCAATTTCGCCCAGCACTAGTCCTAGCGTCTCACCATCATCATCGCCCAGTCGTTCTCCTTCAGTCTCGCCCAGCGTGAGTCCCAGCGCATCCCCTTCCGCTGGTGATGAAATCTATTTAAGGGCAGATTTATGGGAAGTTACCTATTCGACAGTAACGCCTTCAGTCTCGCCCAGCGTTAGCCCCAGCACCAGTCCGTCGCCGTCGGTATCGCCCAGTACGAGTCCGAGCACAAGCCCTTCAAGCTCGTCGTCACCATCTTCATCGCCAAGCAATAGTCCGAGCACAAGTCCGAGTAGTTCGCCGAGCTATTCACCATCAACATCACCGTCGAACAGCCCGTCAACAAGCCCAAGCAGTTCGTCATCGCCATCGTCGTCGCCAAGTTCGAGCCCGAGTGCATCTCCCTCAGCATCACCCAGCGCATCACCTAGTCATTCGCCTAGTGCGTCACCGAGTATCTCTCCTAGTATAAGTCCTAGTATATCTCCTAGTGCCAGCCCTTCGTCATCTCCTAGCATTAGCGCGTCACCATCAGGAAGCCCAAGTAAATCTCCATCAGTATCTCCGAGCATTAGCCCATCAGTAAGTCCATCAATCAGTCCAAGTATTTCACCTAGTGCAAGTCCAAGTACGTCACCGTCAATAAGTGCATCGCCATCGGCATCTCCTAGTGCCAGCCCAAGTGTAAGCCCTAGCGTTTCGCCTTCTATCTCTCCTTCAATATCACCGAGTATTAGTCCTAGCGCGTCTCCATCAACTAGTCCAAGTATAAGTGCCTCACCAAGTGCAAGTCCTTCGATAAGTCCGTCGGTTTCTCCTTCAATTTCTCCAAGTATATCTCCATCGGCTTCTCCTAGCACTTCACCTAGTGGCGGGGTATCGACATCTCCTAGCGCAAGTCCGTCAACATCACCGTCAATTTCGGCTAGTCCTAGCGCATCACCGTCTGCAAGTCCGAGTGTTTCGCCTAGTGTCTCCCCCAGCGGGAGTCCGTCAGTAAGTCCAAGCGTGTCTCCTAGTGTAAGCCCTTCTATAAGTCCAAGCATTAGCCCTAGTGCATCTCCTAGTACGTCACCATCAATTTCAGCAAGTCCCAGTGCTTCCCCTTCTGCCAGTCCTAGTGCTAGTCCGTCGATTTCTCCCAGTATTTCACCAAGTATAAGTCCAAGCATAAGCCCGTCAGTTAGCCCTAGTGTTTCTCCATCAGTTTCACCAAGCGTGAGTCCTAGTGTGAGTCCAAGCGTTAGTCCTAGTGTTTCCCCGAGTGCAAGTCCTAGTATCAGTGCTTCCCCTAGCGCAACTCCTAGCACAAGTCCTAGCGGTGCGCCTGGGGATGAGAACACATATTTTAAATGCGTAACAGACGGGTCTGGAAACGATATATTACATCTCTGGATAGATGGGGTAGAAGTTGCGAGGTTTAAACCTAACGGAGATATTGATATTCATGGTGCTTTTAATGCAGGAGCATTTTGAGAAACTAATGCGGTATTTATTCCTTTTACTTATTCTAGGGTGTAGTATATCAGAAGGTCAGCGAGAAGTGTTTAGATGGAGTCAAGGTGTAGATATGCCGATAGGTAACTACCTAATGAACTGCGAATGGAAGAAAGTGGATTACGAGACTCATTGGGGAAACCTTTATCTTAACTGTGAACAGACGAGGGAACCATAATGGTTTTTGGTTGCTGGAATTCTGTAAGCCCAAAAGTTAGTACCTTTGTAGAAGCGCAGAATGTGCCTAACTACTGGGGATACTGGTCAACCTCTACATGGGGAAACCTATTAAGTCAAGGTAAGACCTGGGAATACTTAGCAGGAAACTGGTTTTCTACTGTATCCCCTAAAACATTAACCTGGTCTCAGGTAATAGAAGGGAGTTGCCCAAGCGTATGAGTACTCTATCTCCCATATTCGGATTTGTGTTGGCTACTACTGCTGACACAGTTAATGTGGTAACCCAGATAGCTGGTAACTTCTCCTCCCTGGATAGTGTTATAGGGGTAGCCCATACTGGTACAGGGCAGCTTAAGTCTGGTATGACTATCCAAAGTCCTACCGTAGTCAGTCCTACTTTAGTAGGCACTATGACGGGGAGTGTGGTAGCAGTTAGTACAGGTAAGTTTAATACTGTTACTGCTACTGGGGGAGCTATTATTGT
>Ga0315278_10001350_pt1 | contig 21447 bp, 20 predicted proteins | sample YL17G06_0_MG_FD_203880 | JGI IMG/M metagenome (GOLD analysis project Ga0315278, IMG submission 203880) | Sediment microbial communities from Yellowstone Lake, YNP, Wyoming, USA - YL17G06_0 | ecosystem: Environmental > Aquatic > Freshwater > Lake > Sediment | place: USA: Wyoming | collected... | reverse complement strand
GAACGCTAGGGTCCTTCGATTCGAGGACATCGATCGACTTGAAGCCGAGCCTCGAGGCGAGACCTATGAGGTACTTCCCCCTCTCGGCTTCCCCGGGTCCCTGGTTCTCTGGTCCGACGGCATTTATCCTGATCATTTCGCAGAGGCTGGCGACCATCTGTCCCTTGTCCTCCGCCACGGCCTTCTTGAGAGTCCTGACATCCATGGTATCAACCCGAAGAGGTGACCCATGGTAACGAGTCCGACGATATGCAACTTTTGATTCTCGGGCCCATGTCACTTCTCGACCAGCATCGCGACCGCGTTCCCGCCCCCGAGGCAGAGCGTTGCGATCCCCTTCTTGGCCTCTCGTGCGCGCATCGCGTAGATCAATGTCGTGAGCACACGCGCGCCGCTGCAACCGATCGGATGACCGAGGGCGACCGCGCCCCCGTTCACGTTGAACTTGCCCTCAGGCACTCCGAGCACGCGCATCGTCGCCACTGAAGCCGTGGAGAAGGCTTCGTTGTGCTCAAACAGGTCGATGTCCTTGATCGTCAAGTGGTTCCTATTGAGCAGCTTCCTGACCGCGTGGATAGGCGCCTCCATGAGCAGCTCGGGCTTGACTCCCGTGGTCAGGTAATCCACTATCCTCACCAAAGGCTTCATCCCCTTTTGCTTGGCAAGGTCGGAGTCCATGACGACTACGGCGGCCGCTCCGTCGTTTATGCTCGATGAGTTCCCCGCCGTGAGTATGCCGTTGTCCTTGAACGCCGGCTTGAGCTTCGCGAGCGCCTCGAGGGAGCTGTCTTCCCTCGGCCCCTCGTCCTGCGATATGATGACCTTGTCCTTCTTCGAGACCAGCTCGACGGGAACGATCTCGTCCTTGAAGGCTCCGGACTTCATGGCCGCCACCGCCTTCTGATGGCTCCAGAGGGAAAACTTGTCGGCATCCTCCCTAGTGATGCCGTTCCTCTCGGCGACGATCTCCCCGGTGTTCCCCATGTGATAGTTGTTGAACGCCTCCCAGAGGCCGTCTCTCACCATGGCATCTACCAGGGATGAATCGAAGAGCTTGTAACCGAACCTCGCCTTCTCCAGCAGATATGGTGCATTGGTCATGCTCTCCATGCCACCCGCGACGATCGCCCGCTCCTTGCCCGCGAGTATCGCATCGGCAGCTAACATGACGGCCTTCAGCCCAGAACCGCAGACCTTGTTGATGGTGAGCGCTGACACCTCATCAGTGAGTCCGCCATGGAGTGCCGCCTGGCGTGCCGGGTTCTGACCGAGCCCTGATGCTATGACGTTCCCCATGATGCATTCCTCGATCTCCTTGGCCTCTATCCCGGCCCTTCGGACCGATTCTCTGACCGCGATGGCCCCGAGCCTGGTCGCGCTGAGGTCCTTGAGGCCCCCTCCGAACTTCCCTACAGGCGTTCGAGCTGCACTGACGATCACGGCTTCCTTCATGGATTACCACCGACCCAGCACTGAAGAAAAGAGGTGCTAGAGCAGACACCGCGATGATTTGCCTGAGCGTATTTATAATTTGTCTATGTCCACCTTCGACATTCGCCGTATTGGTTTGTGAAGGTGACGACGGGAGGCGATGGGTGGCTCGTACCATCCTGGCTTGAGCGTTCTCTTGAACTTCCGGTATGTCGCCGCCGAGAGTGGGGACTTGGAACCACAATTCTTGCACCGGAAGCCCTGACCTGCCCCCATCGATCCCATCGATTTCCCGCATTTGTTGCACATGGGGTTCCTGACCTTCCGCACGTCCTCGAAGAGATCCCTCACCGCCATCTTCTCGACGTTCAGGCTCCTCGGCGTGTCCCTGACGGACCCGAGAAGTGTGACCTGGTCTCCGGGCAACAGTGCTCTCGCCACGGAGCGGAACTGCTTCGATGGTTCGTAGAAGGCCGCATCGATCTCGGTCCCGTCTGAGACCCTGACGATCACATGGCCGCCGGGGAGGGTCTTCGGAGGCGCGGATACGTGGACGCGCACGCGAGCCGATTCCCATTTCCGAAGCGAGGCGACCGATCGCCTCATGATGTGGTCCTCTGTCGCCTGGTTGGTCAGGAACATCAGCCACCTGTCCTGTTCCTCCCCCATGATCATCTCTCTAGCTTCCAGGAGCTCTGCGGGCGAATCGCCTCTGATCCCGAACAAGATCGGGCATGGCGAGCCTGGAGTTATTGCAACATGAGCGTTCTCATAATCGTAGTTGTTGAAAGTCATCTTCGTGTGCTTGTCCATCCGGATGACGCTCTTGGGATCGACGTCTCGCAGTGTGCCCCAGCGAGAAGGAGCCCTGTATGCGATGACCTCCCAGGTGCGGTCCCGCGGCCTCCACGACATCGCCGCGGATGCCCCGATCACCCCTCGGCCCGACTTGTACTTCTTCCACACGGCACCTGACCGTTCGAGGACCTTCTCGACGTCCTTCAACGAAACGAGGCCGCGAACCGCTCTCCAGTAGAGCGAGGGGGGTGGTCGCAAGTTCGACCCGACTATGCCCGGGTTGGTCTTGTCGCACTCGAATCTTGCCACCTTCTCGAGGACCCTCGATGCCCTGGATAGAAGCTCTGTCGGGTCCACCTGGCGGCCCCGGGGGAAGTACCTGACCGCGGAACCGTTCAGAGAGCCGCAGACTTCGCCCCTCCCGATGCCCCTGCCCATCGGCAGGCAGATCGCAGCGTTGCCCCTTGTCTTCCACGGGATGTTCGGATTCAGTCTGACTAGCCTGGGCAGACCTATAAGATCGAAGTCCGCGAGTTCCTCGAGCACGAGAGTGGCGAGATATGTCGTGCACATCCCGTCAGGCGAATCAGTGTCGTCAAAGGCTAGGAGCGTGCAAGGCACGAGGAGCCAATCGCAGGACTCACAGAAAAGGGTTATCACGAGAGGCCTGGGGACAATGAACTGGCCATCAGAACGAGGGACATCGTGTCCGGATCGAGGCGAAGAACGGCGGTTATCGTGACTCTTTTCCCAACATAGCCTGCCAATTCGGTGTGATCCGACCTGAGCAAGACGCTGTGCTTGATCTCTGGATCGGAGAGCCGATAGCTGCCGGTCACCTCCCCTGTGATGACCACGCCGTTTGTCTTGAAGCTGTCACCTTCGAAGAGAGCCCAGTTCCGACAGAGCGTCTCCATGGAAAGAACCGATTCTGCTCTTCTCAAGAGGGATATGCCATCACTCGTGGTGAACAGGACCGGAGATGACCCCGAGCTCGAGACCTCGCCCTGCACCCGAGCCTCGTCTCCGATCGAGAGGAAATGGCTAGGCTGTTCGTGCAGGCCGGGATTGCAGTAGATTCGCACCGTAGCTCCATCCGTGATGTCCGCCAGGACTAGGTTCTCCGCGCCACCGTCGCGGAGAAACATGTCGACTATCACCCCAATCAGAACGATGACGGAGCCATCATCGAACGAGAAGACCTGCCCGATGGGAATCACTGGGGGGGAGGCCGTCGAGACGAGCAAGAGCATGGCGCTCAGAAGCAGAGCGAGGATTGCGACGAGGATTCGATGATCGAAGAGGAGCTTGCCACGCATACTTGGGCACGAGGGGCAGGCATCCTCATTGGTTGCGCCTACCTGTAGCCAGCCCATGCATGGAAAAGGAATTTAACGGGGAACCGGTCTATCGGGGCCTGGTGAGTCAATGCCCCGGGACTTCCTCACGGAATACAGGCTAGAGATGAGCGCGCTTCTGAGCTTCGTCTTCGGCCTCCTTTCCGTCATTGGCCTGGTTGGTGCGCGATACATCAACATCGACGGAAAGATTGTCACGTTCAAACTTCCCGCAGGGCTCTCCTCTCTCCAAGACCTGATACAACCATTCGGGACGTGGGTCACGTGGATCGCGGTCATTGCCCCCATCGGCCTTGTCGTCTGCCTTTGGTGGCTCTACGATTATATCAAGAAGGTGAGGAAGCTGGCCGGCCTGATGGACAACTCGAGCAGGGCCAAGTTCGTCCGGAACATGGACGACATCGAATACCTCGCGTGGGTCCTCCCGCGAAGGTTCGAGAAGCAGGTGCTTGATAAGAAGCGGGAGTTCAAGCTCTAACGGATTTCCCTCAGCAAGGGGGACCCCTTCTCTTCCGCTGCAGATTCGATTTCTGAGCCCTCCCCCTCGACCGGTTCTTCCTGGCTTGAGATGACCTTGGCGGCAATCGATTCGATCCAACCAGATATCTTCTGACCGTCCTCGGGTTTGCACCTGACAATGACACGTATCTTGTCATCCACTACATTTGAATCCACGTCCGCGACCGAACGAATCCTGGATAGCATGTTATATGACTTGTCAACGAGAGGCAACATCGCTTCGATCCGCCAAGATCTCCCCTGAACTTGAGCGATCCTGTTCTTGAGGAGGTCCAATCCCTCGCCTGTCACAGCTGAAATGAAGATCAAATCATGATGACCCAAGATCGGAATCATGGCCGCCTTCAACTGCTCAATGGTATCTTGGGAGATGAGATCGACCTTGTTTCCGATAACCAATAATGACCGTCCTTCAACTTTGGGCTGGAGGATGTTCACCGATATGATCAGTTTCGACTTGACGATATCTTCAACTTCACTCGAATCGAAGACCAGAAGAATCAGGTCAGCATGGTATATCTCTTCAAGGGTTGAGTTGAATGCATCCACTAGGTCCGGTGGGAGGTCCTTGATAAATCCCACAGTGTCGGTCATCAGGACGTTCCCGCTCACTCCAAGTACCTTTCTTGTCGTCGTCGACAGTGTCGAGAACAGCCGACTGTCGACTTCTACAGAGGCTCCACAAAGTTTGTTCATTAACGCGGATTTGCCAGCGTTGGTGTAACCTGCGAGGGAGACAAGCGTGTATCCCGAATCTCTTCTCTTCGTCCGAGTAACTTCACGTTGTTTCGATAGCTCATCCAATCGTTCCTCGATGTGACGTGCATGGCTCTTCGCATGTTCGAAATAGACGTCTGTCGCGTATGCGCCACCAGACAGGAACCCGGGTCGGTCACCGCTCTTCGCCTTGTGGATCCATTCCCTAAGGAATGGAAGCTCGTATCTCAGTTTTGCCAAGGTCACTTGGGCAATTGCCTCTGGCGTGTGTGCATGGTCCGCGAAAATCCGTAGAATCACTCCTGCGCGGTCCATGCACTCTTTCTGGAATTTCATTTCGATGTAATGGTGTTGTGATGGTTTGAGGGATCCATTCACGATGATCATTTCATATTCGAATTCCTTCAGTTCCTTCTCTATCTCGTTAATCTTACCCGGTCCAAGGAAGCTTGCTTTGTGAGGACGAGTCTTGTTCTGCACGTATTCCTTCACCACCCTGACTCCTAAAGTGTCAAGAAGAGAACGGATCTCCTTGGTATCGTCCGTCACACTGAAGATGACAACCGTCTTCATGTGATGAATGATTAAGGGTTCTCCGATGATAATGTTATTTGCGACGATTCCGCACGATTTCTCACGTCCACAACCTGGGTTTCCGTTGGAGCACTGGAAACCAGGAGCAGGGTATCCCCTCGTATACGCGTTCCATCGGAAATGGAGGGGTCCCCCATCGTCAATGCGCCCGCATGAGCTTCAGAATCTTTTATTCGACGCCTCACATTCTCATACTTTGCTGGCTCGGATTTTTCCGCAAAATTCTTGGCCTGCGGGAAAAATGAATTCGCACGATAATATTAACGCTTAAGTAGGCTGCACTACATTCTCGGAATTCCTTGGTTTCATATGGATTCCGCGACCGGCTTCCATAGGAAATGTGGGGTTGGGAATGAGCTTTTTGCCTATCCGGGGGAGCTAGATGCAGGATACGATATTCCAGCAGTACATCCGAGCCAAGTCGATCTTCAAGGGCGATAGAGACATCCTGCGACCGTCCTACATCCCCGACATCTTGCCCCACAGGGGGGAGCAGATGAACCAACTGGCGTCCATCCTCGTTTCCGCGCTCGAAGGGCAGAGGCCGTCGAACGTGCTGTTGTTCGGCAAGACGGGCACCGGCAAGACCGCCTGCACGAAGTACATCGGCAAGGAGATCGAGAGGGCCGTATCCAATCTCAACAAGGTGACATTCATCTACATGAACTGCGAGGTCGTCGACACGCCGTACGGAGTCCTGCAGAACATCGGGAACAAGTTCATCGAGAATTTCGACGAGCGCATCCCGTTCACGGGTTGGAGCACCGAGAGAGTATACAACATACTGAGAGAGAAGATGGACGAGGAGAAGAGGGTCATCGTGATCGCCCTCGACGAGATAGACAAGCTCGTCTCGAAGAGCGGTGACGACGTCCTTTACCACCTGTGCAGGATAAATGACGACCTCAAGAACGCAAAGGTGAGCGTCATCGGGATATCGAACGATCTAAGGTTCATGGAGTTCCTGGATCCGCGGGTCAAGAGCTCGTTGGCAGAGGAGAAGATGGTCTTCCCGCCATACAATGCAGAACAGCTGAAGGACATCCTTGAACAGCGCAGCAAGCTGGCTTTCGATGAGGGCATACTCGAGAGCTCCGTGATACCGCTGTGCGCCGCGCTCGCCGCGCAGGAGCATGGAGATGCAAGAAGGGCCTTGGACCTACTCAGAGTTGCGGCGGAAATCGCGGATAGGAACCATGTTCCAGTCGTGACCGAATCCGACGTCATCAAAGCAAAGAACAAGATAGAGCTGGACTGCGTGACAGAAGCGATAAGGACACTTCCAGTCCAGTCCAAGCTCGTACTGATGGGCGTTCTGCTGAACGACCAGCGGGGAGACGGGAAGCTGACGACGGGAGACCTCTACGAGACCTACAAGGAGTTGTGCCAGTGCACCTCGATGGCCATACTGACACAGCGGAGGATCACCGATCTCATCTCCGAGCTCGACATGCTCGGGATCATCCATGCCAGGGTGAAGTCCTTCGGCAGAGGGGGAAGGACCAAGGAGATCGAACCGAGCGTACCAGTGGAGGAGGCGAGGCAGATTCTCGAAGAGGACGAGATACTGAGCCAGCTGAAGAACTACAAGCTGAGATATCAGACCACTTTGATGTGATCGTCAGCTCGCACCTGGAGGATTGGGTGGAGGCGTTTCTTCCAATCGGGGCGGCTCATCCTGCCCGGGCGATAGTGTCTTGCTCTTTCCTAGGTGCTTTTCCCTGATCGAGAGGATGATGTCCACCGCGATCGGAGAAATGATGATCAGTGCCAGTGCGATCCAGAGGTCCCTCACGCTGTTGTCAGGGGCAGGGCTCCCGATGGAATGAGTGGACCAGAGTTTCAATAAGCCGAACCACGGGATTTCGCCCCTCGCCTTGCCCACGATCCACTTGAAATCGACAACGGGCCCGGGTCCCCAGGATATCTGATCCGCTTGCTGGTTGTGATCTCCTTTCGTTATGAACCCTGGCTTCGGGTCGATCCCTAGGTCGTCGAAGTAGCGTATCATGTTCCCGATGTCTATCTGGACCGTCACGTGGTTGTAGCTCACGTTCTTCAGCACCAATGCTCCTGTGAGATGATCCCAGGTGTCGCTCGCGGGGTTGGTCGACCATGCGGACTTCGGCGCGTCTCGGAGCGACGCGGACTTATAGCTCAGTCCGTCCGCGTTGGGTTCGAGGTATATCAGTGCGCGGTGGATTATGGGTGTGAGAGTGTCTGAGCCCCCCTTCTTGTAGATGACCACGTCGCCATAGTCCCCGTAAGTCTTGTGGCCCGTAGAGAGGCCGTCCGCGTAGGTGGCGATGTCGCTGGGGTGATCGACCTTTTTCACGAGTACAAGGTCCCCGGTGTCAATGGCACCGATGTGGCTAGTGTTGTCATCCCCGTGCATCATGCTGTTGGATTCCACGACGACGAGGGGTGGCCACAGGCCAGAATACGCGAACATCGCGAGAAGGATGAAGACCACGAACAAAAGCGCGACGCCCGCGTCCCGGAGGAAAAGCACCAACTGCCCGCGGGGCTTACGTAGGGCGATGGACGTACCCTCTTGGCTATCCACGGCGCTAGGAGCGAGGGTCCGGTATAAAATGAATATGGTTTGCCCCAAGTGTTGGTGTTAGGGCATCCAGATGTACCCGCCCCACCGACCCCCTGCACAGAAAGTTAGAAATGTCTCGAGCGGATTGAGGCGGTCGAGGTTGTCCTTGGCCCGTCACAAGAACGAGAGGATATCGAAGGACCACTACTTCATGAACATCGCGATCGAGGTCGCACGCAGGAGCACATGCACCCGGCGGCAGATAGGAGCGATCATCGTGAGCGATGTTGGCGAGATCAAGAGCACGGGATACAACGGGAATCCTAGGGGGCTCCCCCACTGTCACGAGATCGGCTGCATCAGGGACAAGCTCGGGATAGCGTCCGGGACCCGGCTCGAAACGTGCACCGCGGTGCACGCAGAGCAGAACGCCCTTATCCAGGCGGGCACCAGCTCTTTCGGGTCGACATTATACTCCACCATCGTCCCATGCCCGATCTGCGCGCGCATGATCCTGAACGCCCAAGTGGCACGGGTGGTCTACATAGATGATTACTCGAATCTCGATGGCGTTGAACTGCTGAAACAGGCGGGGACGAAGCTCACACGGCTGAATAAGAAGGATTTCGCAGAGAAGCTCGCCAGCCCGAAGTGAACCCGTCTTCACTATGCAATGTTTCGTTCGACGGAATCTCGTGTTTCGATTCTATGTTTCCATGGTTGTTGGATGTCGAACTTGCAGGCAAATCAGTCGAAAAGTCAGACCCCCTTAACATATTTATATCGAAACCCGCATCAGCAATTTGGACTGTGACTGACTTGGAAAAAGCGGATATCCTTCAGCGGATAAAGGACGCGGAGGAGAAGGTTCGCGCGGCGACCAAGGACGCAGAGGACAAGAGGAAACAGCTCCAGGCCGAGGGCAAGAGACGGGCGATCGAAGATGTGGATGCGGCCGCCCTCGCCCTTAGAAGAGAGATCGATACGCGGATTGCCGAGGCGAAAGCTCGCATCGAGAGCCGAAAGAAAGCTCTCCTGGATGAGGGCGCACGTAAGGCGGATGCACTGACATCAAGCGCTCGTCAAAGGGCCGGCAAAGCTCGGGAATTCGTTCTTTCTGAGTTTGAGAGGGCAGCTGATGCTTAGGCCTGAGGGGATGACCCGGGCTGTGGTCGTTGGGTCGATTGAGAGCCTCGACGCAACCATCGAGTGTCTTTATGACCTGAAGTTATTGCACCTGATAGATTTCACAAAGCAGGATGAGGAATTCAAACTCGGCCAGCCCTTGGCAGGAGCGTCGGAGGATTCGCAGAGGCTGCTCAAGCTCAGGGCAATGATCCGAGCACTGGAGATCGAGGGACACAAGCCGAAGGACCCGATCCGCACAAAGGACATCGACACCAGGATCGAACAGGCAATGGTCACCCTCGACCTGAACATATCCAGCAAGTCGGATGCGAGGCAGAAGATCCAGTCTCTTGTCCGCGAGATGGATGCTGAGATCAAGGCCCTCGAGCCAGTTCGGACCTTTGGGATTCCGATCGAGAACTATGATGGGTACGACGACATAGTTGTTTTCGTGGGGACCTGCAAACTTGATCCAGAATCGGCGTTCAAGGACAAGATCAAGGATTTCGAGCTCTTCAAGAATCAGGGAAAGGCCGATCTTTCGGTCGCCCTGTTCGTCAAGAACGACGAGAAGCTCGAGGCTTCCAGGATCTTTACGGACCATGGTTTCCAGGAGATCAAACTCCCGAAGCTGGAGGGGGATCCAGAGGAGATCCTGTCGAAGCTCGCAACCGAGATAGCAGATCTCAAGAAGGATATGCAGAGAGTCGAAGCCGACATCGAATCGATCAGAAAGCAGTTCGCGGACTTCATCATTGCATCCGAAGAGCATCTCTCCATCGAGGTTTTGAAGGCTGAGACCCCGCTCAAGATTGCCGCCTCTGCAAACTCCTTCGTCATTGACGGCTGGATACCGACGGCTAGGCTCTACGAGATTCGGACCGCGCTCGAGTCGCTTTGCTGCGGCCTGTCCTTCGTCGAGACCATTGAGGAAGGCGAAGAAGAAGAACCCCCCGTCAAGCTGAAGAATCCGAAACCTATCAGACCCTTTGAGTTCTTCATCAACCTGGTGTCGACCCCGAAGTACGAGGAGATCGACCCGACGCTCGTGCTGTTCATCACGTTCCCGATATTCTTCGGATTCATGATTGGCGACCTGGGGTTCGGGGCCGGGCTCATGGCCCTCGGGGCGGTCATCTGGCTCAAATTCAAGAGTTCCCCGGACCTGAACAAACTCGGGGCGATCATACTCGCTGGCGGGTTAATGGCCAGCATATTCGGCCTGTTCGTGTTTGCGGAAGCCTTTGGGGTTCCTTTCCATCCCCCACCGGGACACCTCGATGAGGCGTCGTGGGAGAATGTTGTCAATATTCCCATCCATCCCATGCTCGAGAAGATGCAGAATGTGCTCGAGATGCTCGCTCTGTCGTTCGTCGCGGGTTGGCTGCACTTGACGCTGGGATTCGTCTTCGGATTCTTCAACAACATACATCACAACAGGAAGCACGCGCTCGGGAAAATCGCATGGTTGCTCATCCTCCTTGGGGTATTCACAGAGCTTATGGCGATGGGCGGGAACGCCACCGAGACGAGCAAGTTCATGAACTCAACGGTTCTCGCGCCCTTGATGCCAGGCGCGACTATGATGCTCGCAGGCATCAAGACAGCATACTCGGCCCTGCTACTGCTCGCGATTGGCATCCCGTCGCTACTGGTCACAGAAGGGGGGCAGGCCCTGACCGAGGTCATAGGCCTCTTCACGAACCTGATATCTTATGCCAGGCTGGCCGCCCTCGCCGTCGGGAAGGGCGCAATGGCCTTCGCGTTCAACTCAATGCTTTTCCCGCTGATATTCCACGGGGGCAGCGGTCCCATCGGCATCGTGATAGCCGCCCTAGGAGTAGTGACGCTCGTGGTCGTTCAACTGTTCTTCGTGTTCTTCCTTGGGGCCCTGTCAGCAGGGATCCAAGCAATGAGGTTGAACTATGTCGAGTTCTTCCTCAAGTTCTTCGAGGGTGGAGGGACGGACTTCGAGCCCTTGAGCTATGAGAGAAAGTATTCCGTCACAACGAAATGAGGAGGCAGAAAGAAATGGACCCAGGAACTGGATTTGCACTGATCGGCGCGGGTATCGCAATCGGTGCGGCAGGCATCGGTACGGGAATCGCGCAGTCGCAGATCGGTGCGGCAGCAGTGGGCGCAACGGCTGAGAACCCAAAGATGTTCGGTAAGGGGATCATATTGCTAGTGCTCCCCGAGACGATCGTCATCCTCGGCTTCGTCATCGCGATCCTGCTGTGGCTGAAGTCTTGAACAAAGGAATGAACGGACCGGAAACGGAACGAAGCTGGATCAGACGAGGAGCTGAGGAGCTATGGGCTTAGACAAGGTAGTCGAAGAGATACTCCACCGAGGCGAGGAGAAGAAGGTTGAGATCATCAGCCTCGGCGAGAAGGAACGAGATGACCAGATCCATCAGGCGTACAAGAGGATCGCAGACGAACGAATCAAGGCCGAGAAACGTGCCGAGACGACTATCGCGCAAATGGAGCAACAGGAGCTTTCGAGCGCGGAGTTGGAGTCGAAGAAGGCCTTGCTCGCGGCTCAGCGCCAGGTTATGGACGATCTGAGGGAGCAGGTTCTGATCGAACTCGGAGACTACCCGACGGACAAACGCAAGAGGCTGTACTCAAAGCTTGTCTCCAGGGCGAAGAAGGAGCTCGGGGAGTGCTTCGTCTACACGAACAAGTCTGACAAGGCACTTGTGCAGCTCCCTCCCGGGATAACCCATGCTGGTACGATAGACTGCAGCGGTGGGCTCATCTTCGAGAGCAAGGACAAGAGCTTCCGACTGGACTATCGGTTCGAGAGCATTCTGGACGATGTCTGGAACAAGAACATGCAGGATATCTACGCGAAGCTGTTCAGGTGACTTGAGAGATGAGAATACTTGGAGGCGGAGGGAATTTCGCATACGCGTGCACTCGCGTCAAGGCCAAGAAGAGCTTCTTGCTCTCTCATGATGTGTATTCACGGATGCTCGTGATGGACATCCATGAGATCGGCAGGTTCCTCGGGGAGACGCAGTACCGGGAAGAGATGACCAGATACGGTTCCAAGTATTCTGGCGCCAACCTCGTAGAGGTAGCGGTCACAAGAAACCTCGCCGAAACCTACACAAGCGTACTGAGCTTCACGACCGGCCACTTGAGGGACATGGTCGAGAACTATCTCAAGCGCTGGGACATGTTCAATGTGAAGACGATCCTCAGGGGGAAGACGACCGGGGTCAGAGACGAAGAGATTCTCGACACGCTGGTGCCTGCAGGAGCGTTCTCGGAATCCTATCTGAAATCATTGGTCGCGATGGGCTCCATCCAGGAGACGATGGACGCGCTCCTCATGGAGCCATCGCTCGGAATAACGCAGGAGCTCGTGCGCGAGGTCGTGGACTCCAAGCGGATAGCCAGGCTCGAGGACCACCTCGACAAGAACCTCTACTACGACTCTCTCAAGGTGGTCAGGGGGATGAACAGGGCCGATCAGCTTCTCCGGGAATTCGTGAGACGGGAGGTCGATGTCACGAACCTGAAGGTCCTGCTGAAGATGAAGGCTGAAAGGATACCGGAGGACAGGATCGCGAAGTATCTCATACCTGGAGGCAGGGAATACAGCATCGATAAGCTGAGGGCCATGGCCCAGGCCGAGGGTCTGCCGGCTATCATCGAGGAGATGGAACGGTCCTCGATGTACGAGGACATCAAACCGGCCCTGGACCGGTTCAAAGACGATCACAGACTCTCAGGGATCACGATCGCGCTCGACAAAGCGCTGACGTATACGAGCGAGAAGTTCGCCCACCTTTACCCGCTCTCCGTTCTTCCGATCGTGAACTACATGATCCGCAAGAAGGTGGAAGTGGAGAACATAAGGATAATCGCGAGAGGGAAGCAAAGCAACCTCTCGACCAAAGTGATCGAAGGACTGTTGGTGATGTGATTTGGAGATCGCTGTCGTGGGTTCCGAAGAGTTCGTGACCGGGTTCCGCCTCGCCGGAATTCGAAAGGTCTATGCGGTCACGCCAGAGAAGCTCCTCGATACCCTGGTCAGCGTCCTCGACGAGGAGAGCGTTGGCATTCTCGTGGTGCACACCAAGGACTTCGAGAAGCTGCCCGCGCAGCTGCGTACGAAGATGATGGCTAGCGTCGACCCCGTCGTCATCCCTGTGGGTGAGGAAGAGGGCGACCTGAGAGACAAGGTTCGAAGGGCGATGGGTATCGACCTTTACAAATCGGTTTAGCGGGAGTGCGCTGAGTATGGCAAAGCAGGAAGATGGAAGAATCAGCAGGGTAGCAGGGCCGGTTGTCACCGCTGAGGGAATCGCGCCCCGGATGTACGATGTGGTGCTCGTCGGAGACCTCAAGTTGATGGGTGAAGTCATCAAGATCGTCGGCAGCAAGACGGTCATCCAGGTCTACGAGGACACCTCGGGTATACGGCCTGGGGAAGTTGTCGTCGACACGGGAGCGCCCCTCCAGGTGGAGCTGGGGCCAGGCCTACTCTCGAGCGTTTATGATGGCGTGCAGAGGCCACTACCTGTCCTCAGGGCCAAGCAGGGGGACTTCGTCTCAAGAGGTGTGACCGCCCCGGGGCTCGATCGGAAGAAGAAGTGGAAGTTCGTACCGACCGTCAAGAAGGGTGCAGACCTCGAGGGTGGCATGGCCCTGGGCGATGTGCCAGAAGGGAACATAGTCCACAAGGTGATGCTTCCTCCGGGCGTGAAGGGCAAGCTCAAGGGCATTTCCGAGGGCGAGTTCACCGTGGAGGATGCGATAGGTGAGCTCGAGTCTGGATACAAGATTGCGATGCTTCAGAGATGGCCGGTGAGGCACGCGCGACCATACGCCGACAAGCTGCTTCCGGACATCCCTCTGGTGACGGGTCAGCGCGTTCTTGACATGCTGTTTCCGCTCGCTAAAGGAGGGACCGCTGCGATTCCCGGAGGATTCGGCACTGGCAAGACCGTGACTTCCCAGCAACTGTCCAAGTGGAGCGACGCGCAGATCGTCATCTATGTAGGTTGCGGGGAACGCGGCAACGAGATGACAGAGGTCCTCACGACCTTCCCTGAGTTGGAGGATCCCAAGACCGGCAAGCCTTTGATGGGCCGAACGGTGCTGGTGGCGAACACATCCAACATGCCAGTTGCGGCCAGAGAGGCGTCCGTCTACACCGGTATCACGATTGCAGAGTACTACAGGGACATGGGCTATGACGTGTCGCTCATGGCCGACTCCACATCTAGATGGGCTGAAGCCATGAGGGAGATATCGTCGCGTCTCGAGGAGATGCCGGGCGAAGAAGGTTACCCCGCATATCTTGCGTCAAGACTTTCGGAGTTCTACGAAAGATGCGGCCGCGTGAAGACCCTGGGTGGGCAAACGGGCTCGATTTCAGTTATCGGCGCCGTATCCCCCTCAGGTGGAGACTTCAGCGAGCCGGTAACTCAGAACACCCTCAGGATCGTCAAGGTGTTTTGGGCTCTGGACTCGAAGCTAAGGGAGAGGCGACACTTCCCGGCTATCAACTGGCTCACCTCGTACAGCCTGTACAGCCCCATGCTTGAGGATTGGTACAGGAAGAATGTCGCGGAGGACTGGAACAAGCTCAGACTGTGGGCGATGGAGATATTGCAGAAGGAGTCGGAGCTGCAGGACATCGTGCAGCTCGTCGGGTCGGACGCCCTTCCGGAGGAGCAGAGGCTGACTCTTGAGGTTGCAAGGATGATTCGGGAGTTCTTCCTGCAGCAAAGCGCCTATCACCCCGTGGATACCTACAGCCCTCTCAAGAGGCAGTATGCATACATGAGCGCCATCAGGAGCTTTTCCGATCATGCAAAAAAGACTATGACGCTCGAGATACCCCTCGAGAGGATCGTTGCGCTTCCATGCAGGAGCGATCTTGGCAAGCTGAAGTTCGAGGAATCATTTGACACAGACCTTAAGACATTGGTCGCATCGATGGACAAGCAGTTCGCGGGCCTGGGGGTGTGACGAATGGCAAAGGAATACCACACAATCAACCAGATCTCAGGGCCCCTCGTGTTCGTGGAGAAGACCGAGCCCGTGGGGTATGGCGAGCTCGTCCATATCGCCCTCCCAGACGGATCGATCAAGCGAGGGCAGGTTCTCGACTCTTCCGATGAAGTCGTTGTAATCCAGGTCTTTGAGGGCACTGGCGGCATAAACAAAGCTTCGGGCGTGAAGTTCCTTGGGGAGACCGTCAAGATGCCGGTGTCGAGGGATATGCTCGGAAGGATTCTGTCCGGATCCGGGGATCCGCTCGACAAAGGTCCGCCGATAATTCCCGAGAAGCGGCTCGAGATCATCGGCGCCGCGATCAACCCTTGGGCGAGAGATAACCCTAGGGAGTTCATCCAGACCGGCATCTCGTCCATCGATGGCATGAATACACTTGTAAGAGGTCAGAAGCTGCCGATATTCTCCGGCTCCGGACTGCCTCACAACGACATCGCACTGCAGATTGCCAGGCAGTCAAAGGTGGTCGGCAAGAAGGAGGAGTTCGCGGTCGTGTTCGCGGCCATGGGCATCACTAGCGAGGAGGCCCAGTACTTCATGAACGACTTCGAGAGGACGGGCGCCCTCAAGCGCGCGGTCGTGTTCCTGAACCTCGCGGACGATCCCGCCATCGAACGGTTGTTGACCCCGAAGCTCGCTTTGACAACGGCGGAGTATCTCGCCTTCGACCTGAACATGCACGTGCTGGTCATTCTCACCGACATCACGAACTACTGCGAGGCACTCCGACAGATAGGTGCGGCGAGGGAGGAGGTGCCTGCGAGGAGAGGCTATCCAGGGTACATGTACACCGACCTTGCGAGCCTCTACGAGCGAGCAGGCAGAATCAAGGACAAGACGGGGTCGATTACGCAGTTCCCGATCCTCTCCATGCCGGGAGATGACATCACTCACCCGATACCAGACTTGACCGGGTACATCACCGAGGGACAAATCGTTGCCTCAAGGGACCTGCACAGAAAGGGCATATTCCCGCCGATAGCCGTCGAGAGGTCTCTATCGAGGTTGATGGGCCAGGGCATAGGGGTAGGGCACACAAGAGACGATCATAGAGCGGTCTCGGACCAACTGTACGCCGCCTACGCCGAGGGCCGTGACCTGAGGGGGCTTGTCGCAATCGTGGGAAAGGAGGCGCTTTCGGAAAGGGACAGGAAATTCTTGGACTTCGCAGACGCCTTCGAGGACAGATTCATCAGGCAGGGCAAGGATGAGGACCGCTCGATCGAGCAGACGCTGGATTTGGGCTGGGACCTCTTGTCCGCGCTGCCAATCGACTCGCTGACGAAGATCGACCGCAAGCTGATTGAGAAGTACCATCCACAGACGAAGAAGAAGTGATCCACAGATGCCCGTGCGCGAGATCCAACCAACCAGGTCAGAACTGCTCGAGGTCACGAAGAAGATCAAGCTGACCAAGAACGGCCACAAGATCCTGAAGCTCAAGAGGGACGGGCTCATACTCGAGTTCTTCAAGATCCTTGATCAGGCCAAAGACCTAAGGGTCGAGATAGCGAAGCGCTACAAGGAGGCCCAAGAGAGAATAGCGATTGCGAACGCCGTCGATGGCGCAATCGCTGTGCGCTCGGCGGCGTACGCTCTCTCCAGCCACCCGGAGATCAGTCTCCGCAGCAGGAACCTGATGGGGGTAGTCGTCCCAAACATCCAGTCCAGTAGGATCGTCGCACCTCTGGATGAGCGTGGTTACGGAATCATCGGCACTTCACCCAGGATAGACGAGGCGACGGACGCATACGAGAAGCTAGTCGAGACCGTCGTCAAAGCCACAGAGCTGGAAACCACGATCAAGAAGCTCCTTGACGAGATCGAGCGCACCAAGCGACGAGTCAACGCCCTCGAGTTCAGGGTGCTTCCGGATCTCGAGGAAATCGAGAGGTTCATTCGGTTCAGGCTTGAAGAGATGGAGCGAGACAACATATTCAGATTGAAACGGATCAAGAAGAAGACCCAGAAGGCATCCGGAGCGTGACCAGACGACCTGGGACGAACTGTTGCAGGATAGAGTCTTCTTGACGAAGATGATACGGCTCGGGTTCATCTCGAGCCTCGTGATCATGGGGATCGGTCTGTTTGTGATCATGAAGGGCCTGCTGGGCTGAGTCCCGAAAAATGCGTCAATCAACGAGGCCTTTCTTTTTCAGGTATTTGCCTCTGAGCGAGAGCGCGTGGAGGGAAGTGATGGCCCTCTCGGGCACGGACATGACGGGGATCCCCCTCGAATCGAGGAACTGCTCCGATTCCGGGTCATCTATTCCGGCGAAGCATGCGACAGTCGGCTTTCCGCTCATCTTCGCGGTGATGGAGATCCATTTCGCGATTTCGTAGAGGTTCGTGGCGGCCTGTCTCGCGGCTATGACCATGATGCCCTTTACCTCAGGAGCCTGGCCCACGACCTTCAGGACGTCGGCGTACCTCGTCGTGTCCGCATCTCCGATTATGTCTACCGGGTTGCCCCGGCTCCAGGTCGGGGGCACTGCCTTTCCGATCTGCTCCAGGGTCTCATCGGAGAGTTCTGACAGAACCAATCCCACGTCGTCAGCCGCGTCCGTCGCGATCACTCCCATCCCGCCTGCGTTAGTGACGATCGCCACGCCGTCTCCCGTCAGTGGGGGCTGGTTCGCGAGCGCCTGCGCGGCATCGAACAGTTCAAACATCGTCTTTGCTCGGTAGACACCCGTCTGCCGGAAGACAGCGTCGTAGGCGGAGTCCGACCCAGCGAGCGCTCCTGTGTGGGAACTCGCGGCCTTCGCACCCTTGGCCGACCTCCCCGCCTTGAGTATCACGACCGGCTTCTTCCTGGACGCCCTCTCGAGCGCCAGGAACAGTTCGGGGCCCTTTCTCGTTGATTCCATGTAGGCCGCGATGCATTTGGTCCTCTCGTCGTGGGAAAAGTATCTCACCAGATCAGCATCGTCGATGTCCGCCTTGTTTCCAGAGCTGACGAATGCCGAGAACCCCAGTGTCTCCCCTAACGAGTACTCGATGGCGGCTGTGCAGAACGCGCCGCTCTGAGAGAAGAATGCGATGGACCCTTTGAGCGGGGAGGCTCTTGCGAAGGAAGCGTTGAGCCTTGCGTGTGGGGAGATCACGCCCAGCGAGTTCGGGCCCACGATCCTCAGCTCGTGCTTGTGGGCTATCTCGAGGACCAGCCTCTCCCTTTCCTTGCCCTCCGCGTCCCCTTCGGAGAAACCTGCGGATATGATGGTGACGGCCTTGGTGCCCTTCTGACCCACCTGCTCGAGGACCTCGGGAACGAGCTTTGCCGGCACCACGATCACGGCCATGTCCACAGTCCCTGGGCAGTCCATGATCGACCGGTAGCAGGGCATCCCGAGTATCTCCTGGTAGTTGGGGTTGACGAAGAAGATCTTGCCCTTGTAGCCGTCGCTGAAAAGATTCTCGATGAGGATGTTGCCTATCTTCCCAGCGGTCGGGGTCGCGCCAACAACTGCAACTGACTTCGGCCTGAAGAAGGCGTCTAGGTCTCGCACGACGGGCAATCCCAGTCAGCGTTTATCAAGTCTTTCCTTTCCCTCAGCTGGAGAAATCCTCGACCCAGACCTCGCCGGTCCCCAGATTGACCATCGGGACCTTGGCAGGGTCGGGTATCTGGTTGTGCATCCTCTGGAAGGAGGTCTGGGATTGCCAGGCGGATGCGTTGATCAGCTTTATGCCTCGATACTCGGCTACCGCGCACGCGTGCACGTGACCGGTCACGAAGATGTTCGGCACCTGGTCAATGACGAGATAGTCCTTCTGCTCGGGTGCGATCGCTGTCCGCTCGCCGTAGATGGGCGCCATGTGCCGACGCCTCAGCATCTCCCTCATGATCTCGGCGGGGTCGTTGTAGGAAAGGGCGTGGATGCCACTGATGAAGTCGTCCATGCTCCTTCCGTGGTAGGCGAGTATGGTCCTGCCCTCGATCTCCATGTAGCAAGGATTCCCCACGAACCTGGTCCTGGCGTCGAACATCTTGGTTATCGACTCAGGAAGTGCGGGCTGCGGCTCCGCGAGCCGCACGGCATCATGGTTCCCGGGCATCATCACGATCTTGATCCTTTCAGGTATCCCTTTCATGAGGCGCGCGAGCTCCGTGTATTGCGCGTATACGTCCTCTATGACCAGTTCGTCCTCCTGGTCTGGATATATGCCGATGCCATCGACCAAGTCTCCAGGTACGACGATGTATCTCACATCCTTGGCGACAGGGTCCTTGTTGAGCCAGCTGATGAATCGGTCCCATTCCTTCCCCAGGAACTCCGCGCTGCCCACATGGATGTCGGAAACGAACGCCACGATCGAATCGGAGCCGTTGGGCGTCATCCCGCTGTTCATCGGGACCTCGGGCCGGACGATCTCCTTTGCGACCACTATCTCCCCGTCCTTGCTGAAGGACCCGACGACGCCAACGACCTCGTCCTTGACGAAGGTGTCGATGCTCTTCGACCCCTTCATCAGAAGGACCTGTATCTTGTCCTCCTCATCCTCAAGGTCGAGCATGGTGTGACCGTTCTTGGTCGTCCGAACGTCGTTTATTATGCCAACGAACTTGATGTCCCTCCTCACCTTCTTCGCCTTGGCTATCGTGGCCAGCCCGGACAGTTCCCGCCGCCTGACTAGGATCTTCTTCAATGCGGAGAACCTGTCATTGAACAGCTTCGCGAAGTCGATCACATTGCCGACGCAGGTCGATTCCCCGGTTATGTCCTTCAGTATCTTGATGTCCTCGCCCTTCTCCGCCCCGCGGCTGGACGCTAGTTCTAGCGAGGGCACTCCCCCCTCATTGATCGCAGTTTTCGTCTGTGCGGGCGGAGGCGTCCTAGGCTCGCAAGTCAGATAATTGTCGACATCGGATTTCGTGAGGACGAGTGGTCGATTCTCATCCCGAAGAATGACATCCACACACTTCATCGCCTCCGATGACTGTGAAATGGCATCCACCGCCTCAGGATCAGCCAGGATGCCGTTCTCGGCGAAAGCTTTCAGAATACTCTTCTTCATGTGCTTCCAATCCTAGCGCGGGCGTCTTTAAATATCTTTTCTAACATCGTACATGGCCATGGTCGAGGTGACGATTAGAGCAAGACGTTATCCCACGGAGGACAGGGAGAAGGTCGCTCGTGCGATCAAGAATGTTTTCCCCGATGCCGATATCCAAGGCGAGGATCCTATGGTCGCTCGTTCAAGCTCCCTCGAAACCTTCTGTGATATCCTCAAGCGGCAGAGGATACGGGACGCCGCGCGAGCAGTCCTGAGACGCGGGCTGAAGCGAGGTGCCGTCTCCTTCGTTTTGAACAAACAGGTCGCGTCCGTCGGCAAGATATCGTTCTCAGAGGGGTCCCACGCCCTCGGGGACATCGAAGTGCTCGTGTCGACTGAGGACATCCAGATGCTCATTGATTCCTTGGTCCCAGAAGCGAGACGGGAGAATCGAACATGATAGGAATATCGTCACCGACTTTCTGCCAGGTGCCGTTCTTGAACACGCTGGAGAGGATATCGGAGCATTTCCAGCTCTGGGAGATCATTTCGGAGGGTGAAGACAGGCTCGAGCTGATCAGGGATGGCATCGGATACGGCAGGGAATCGCTCGACATGAGCTTCCAGGTACACGTCCCGATCAGCGATGTCAATATCGGGAGCGTCCACGAACCCATGAGGCTCGCAGCTCTTAACGAAGTCAAACAGACGATCATGAGGTGCCATCAGTTGGAGATACCTCTCGCCACGGTCCATCCTGGTTTCATCCAAGGCATAGCTTTCCTGAACAAGGCGAAGGCGCTCGAGAAGACCAAGGATTCCGTGAAGGAGCTCGCGGCCTTCGCACGCGACAACTCGGTCGTCATCGCTATCGAGAACATGCCCGCGAACATCAATGGCACATGCACGACCGCTGCCGAGCTTCTCGAGGTGGTCGATAGCGCAGGCCTGGGAATATGCTTTGACATGGGGCATGCCAACACGTCTGGACAGATAGATGAATTCCTGAAGCTCGTCGGACGGTTCAAGAACGTCCACCTGCACAACAACGAGGGCACCTGGGACCAGCATAACGAAGTCGATGATGGCACGGCTGATATCAAGAAAGTGATCAGTATCCTGCGGAAGTCATACGATGGCAATCTGGTGATCGAGTCCACTGACTTGGAGCCGGGAGTGAAGAGCAAGTCGAAGCTCGAGAGAATCCTAAGCGACTTTCCCACACCGTAGACATTGGAACTTGCCCTCGCTCCAACGGGCTTGGGTGTATCCGCATGCTGGGCATACATACCCGCCGCTGTATCCGTGACCAACGGTCGGA
>Ga0315278_10001349_pt1 | contig 21449 bp, 22 predicted proteins | sample YL17G06_0_MG_FD_203880 | JGI IMG/M metagenome (GOLD analysis project Ga0315278, IMG submission 203880) | Sediment microbial communities from Yellowstone Lake, YNP, Wyoming, USA - YL17G06_0 | ecosystem: Environmental > Aquatic > Freshwater > Lake > Sediment | place: USA: Wyoming | collected... | reverse complement strand
AGTCCAGGAAGTAGCGGGCCACGTCGACCATGCACGTCTCGTCGTCGAGCACGATCAGGCCGCCTGACCCCATGATGGCTCCCGTCTCCACCAGCGATTCGTAGTCGACCGGAACGTCGGCGAGCGAAGAGGGAATGCACCCCCCCGATGGCCCGCCGATCTGGACCGCTTTGAACCCCTTGCCGTCGCGCGTCCCCCCGCCGATGTCGAACACGATCTCGCGGATGGTCATCCCCATCGGGACTTCCACCAGCCCGCTGTGGCGGACCTTGCCGGCGAGGGCGAACACCTTTGTCCCTTTGCTGCGCTCGGTGCCGTAGCTCGAGAAGGCTTTCGCCCCGTGGCGCAAGATCCACGGGATGTTGGCGAGGGTCTCCACGTTGTTGATCACCGTCGGCCTGCCCCACAGGCCCGACGTGGTCGGGTACGGCGGCCGCCGTCGCGGCATTCCCCGCTTCCCCTCGATGGAGGCGATGAGAGCGGTCTCTTCGCCGCACACGAAGGCCCCGGCGCCGGCCTTGATAGCGACATCAAAGGAGAACCCGCTCCCCAGGATCCGCTCGCCCAAGAGGTGAGCCTCTCGCGCCGCGGCGATGGCCTTCTCTAGACGCTCAATGGCCAGAGGGTACTCGGCTCGCACGTACGCGTACCCGTGCGTCGCCCCGATGGCGTAGGCGCCGATCGCCATTCCCTCCAGAACGCGGTGCGGATCCCCCTCAAGAACGCTCCGGTCCATGAACGCGCCGGGATCTCCCTCGTCCCCGTTGCAGACCAGCATCTTGTCCGGCGCCCGTTCCCGGGCGGCGAAGCTCCACTTCGTCGCGGTGAGAAAGCCTGCTCCGCCGCGGCCACGCAGGCCCGAGGCCTTGACTTCCTCGATCACTTGTTGCGGGGTCATCTCCGCGAGCGCCCGCGCCAGTCCCTCATAGCCACCACGGGCGCGGTACTCGTCAAGGGACTCGGGATCGATCAGGCCGCAGTTCTCCAGCACGATCCGCACCTGGCGCGTGAAGAAGCCATCCTCGCTGACCAGCAATTCCTGCACGGGTTCCCCGCCGACGAGGTGTTGGACCACAATCCGCTCGACGTCCTCGGCCCGGACTCGCCCGTAGCGGTAGTGCCCTCCATCCTTGGTCGTGATGTCGATGAGCGGCTCGTTGTAGCACATGCCCACGCAGCCGACCCGCTTCACCGTCGTGGGGAGACGACGTTCCGCAAGGGATGTGACGAGACGGGCGTACACGGCCTCGGCTCCGGCGGCGATGCCGCAGGTGGCAAGACCGACGGAAACGTTCATCTTGTGGCTCACGCGTGCTCCGTGGCTTGGAACGAGGCAAGGACCTCGCCAAGCCGCTTGCGCGTGAGACGCCCGTAGGTCTCGCTGTCAATCATCATGGCGGGAGCGAGGCTACAGCAGCCAAGGCACCGTACGATCTCCAGCGTAAACAGGCCGTCCGACGTCGTCTCGCCTTCCTTCACGCCGAGCCTCTCCTCTAGCTCATCCAGGATCTCCGTTGCCCCCAGCACATGGCAGGCGGTTCCTTCGCACACCCGGACCACGTGCTTCCCAGGCTGGTTCAGGCGGAACTGCGAGTAGAAGGTTGCCACCCCGTAGAGGTGGCTGAGCGGGGTGCGGGTGTATCGGGCCGCTTGGGATAGGCTCTCAGGCGACAGGTATCCGTAGCGGAGCTGAATCTCCTGCAAGATGGGGATAACGCTCGCCGGGGATGGGGCAAAGCCGCCGAAGACCTCGTCCAGTGAGACCGCACGGGCGGGGGCGCTGCGAGCGGACTCCGCCATGGCTATCCACGTCCTTTCGGCTTCGCAAGTTACCGTTTCGAGCGGGGTCCGGCCGCTGCCAGACTCCGGCCAGAACCCTCACCAGGGCCTGTTCCCTGGGAACGGGCCCGAGCCAGTTGTGATCGATCGCACCCGAGTTCTGCTCGTTTTGGGCTTGCCCACGTCGAGAAATCCCTTCCGCGCAGGGTCAGCCGACTGAGGCCGACTAGAGTGATTATCAGCGCCCCAGAAGAGGACTGCAAGCCGACACGACGCGAGCGGCTTCCCGTAGAATGGTGCCATGATGCGATACTACGTCGAGAGCGACGGCCGGGTGTTCCTCGTCGATCGGGACGGAATGCTCGATCTGCCCAGCGCGAGGGAGATCCCATTCGATCTTGAGGAGGTTGCGTTGCTCTCAACAAGCGTTCCAGTCACGTTCTGCGTGCCGCACCTGCCCAGGCACCCGCTGGAGTGGCCGATGAAGGACGATCTCACGCGCGAACCTCGGGCGAGTCCGCTCGTCCGGGAAGCCGTGCACGCGACCATGCCTCGCGTGGTCGTCGAGGGCGTTTGTCTTCGTGGCCGAGATGTCCTCTTGGTGAAGGGGAGCCGGGGCCTCAACGAGGGGCGATGGTCACTCCCCGGCGGGTTCCTCCGTTTCGGGGAGACCCCCGCCCAGGGCGTCCTGCGGGAGGTGGAAGAGGAGGTCGGCATCCCCGCGCGGTTAGAGGGGCTCCTCGGCATCAAGGGCAAGCAGGGGGCCACGAGCCGTCTGCAATGGGTGATGATCTTCTTCCGGGTCTCCGTGGATGCCGAGCCGTCGCCCGATCCGGACGAGATCTCGGAAGCGCGCTTCGTACCTCTCGCCGAGGCCGTTGGCCTGGTGTCCGACGATCTCATCAGGGAGATGCTGGCCACCCTCAGCGAGGACGGTTGCCTATAGGAAGTCGATGCTCATGAGAAGCGCGACGTCCGCCTTCCACTCCAAGTAGTAGGGCAGGTGCTCCAAGCGGAGCTCCAGGGAGACGCTCGCCCCCGGGAACGGGCTCAGGACAACGTCCAGGGACAGGTTGTGCCGATCGGTTGGTTCGGCGTTGAACGAGTCGCGGGCGAAGGAGTAGGAGGACGAGAAGGTCAATAGGTCCGTGATACGGTGCTCGTAGCCCACCGTGACGTCCAATCGATAGGTGCGCAGGAAATCGTACGAGCCGGAGACACTGCCCTGAACGAGGAACTGCGCCTGCGGTGTGGTGGTGGACGCGTAGTCGAACGAAACGGTTGCCAGGAGCGCGTTGGCATTGCCCTCGGGGTTGATCGCCTCGTAGCTCAGTCCAAGCTCGGCGTCCCCTCCGCAGTAGCGCACGTAGCGGCTGTCTTGGGCGATGTGTCCGATCTCCGATATGTCGAGGGCGTTCAGCGTTCCGTCCTTGACGAGCCCGGTCCCCTCGATGAGCTGGCCGAGGGCGACCAGGAGGTCGGTTGGCGTCGCATAGGTGGTGTTGCTCTCGATCTCGTACGCAATGGACTTGAGATCGGCCGTCGGGAGGTGTCCGGTGATTCTCTCGTGTTCCACGAGATAAGCGTCGATCATGACCGCCTTGGCCAAGGGCGTCACGTCCGTGAACCGGCCGTAGCCCACGCCAAGCGTCGCGGAGACCCCGATCGTCTGGTAGGACGAGGCCGTCTTCCCGTTCAGCCCAGCGAAGGCGAACAGCGGCATCTCCGAGACGAGGTAGTACCTGAAGCTGCCGTCGGCGGTGACGAGGAACGATGACAGACCGAGAAGGGAGATGGTCATGTCGCCCTTGGCCGCGAGCTTGAATCCGAACTCGGGCGAGTCGAACAGACGTTTGTAGTTGGCCTGGAACCGCCCGGCGCTGACGTCCCGCTCGGCCAGGCCGTAGGGATCGTTGTGATACTGATACGAGAAGCTCATGCCCAGGCTGGTGAAGTCGGTACGCGGGGATCGGTAGTCGCACAGGGGAATGGCCAGAGCAGACACCGAACACAAGAGGATGCACAACAAGCACGCGACGAATCTCCTCACCTCTGTCACCTCCGGCCCAGAGGGTAGTGCCGCGGAGTCCCTCGTGCAAGCGCCAGTCTCGCGTTCCTCTGCGTGGGATACTCGCCCGCTCGGACCGGCGCGGCTACCTGTGCCGCGGCTCCTCATCCTCACGCGAGGTGAGGCCGTCACGAGTCCGGCAGGCCGTGGTCGTCGGCGAACAGAGGGAGCTGCTGGGCCCGCGCCTCGCACAGACGTCCGACGCCGACCCCGATCAGGCGCACCCCGCGGCCCTCCAATGAGACGCGGCGGCGGAGGAGGCTGACCGCCGTGGCTTCGACGAGGTAAGGGGAGTCGGTCGGTGCGGGGAGGCTGACCTGGCGGGTGATCGTCGCGAAGTCCCCGAAACGGACCTTGATCCGCACGATCTTCCCCAGGAGCCGCTCACGCGAAAGCTCAAGAGCCACCTCTCTGGCGAGAGGACGAAGCGTGGCCTCGACCGCCGCCAAGGTGGAGAGATCCTGGGGCAGCGTCACCTCCCTGGAGATCGAGCAGGTCTCCCGCACGGGCGCCACGGGAGTCTCGTCCTCTCCCCGTGCCAGGCGGTGGAGGGCTCTGCCCGCGGCGCCGAACTCGCGCAGGAGGAGCTCGAGAGGCGCGTCCCGCAGGTTGCGGACCGTGAGCAGCCCGAGCCCCTGCAACCGCCGCTCCGTGACCTGACCCACCCCCCAGATCGCTCCGACAGGGAGCGGGTCCAGGATCTCCTGCACGCGTTCCGGTCGGATGACCATGAGTCCATCCGGTTTGCCCAGCTCCGATCCCAGTTTGGCCAGAAAGCGGTTCGGCGCCAGGCCAACAGAGCAGGTCAGGGAGGTCCGCGAGCGGACTTGATTCTTGATCTCAAGCACGATCGCGTCGGCCGACCCATGGGCGCGCTGGGACTCCGAAAGATCAAGGAATGCCTCGTCGACTGAGACGAACTCCACGCGCGGTGTGTAGGCGAGAAGGATCTCGCGGACTTGTCCGGAGATCTCCTCATAGCGCTGGAAGCGTGCCTCGAGGAAGACCCCATCGGGGCAGAGACGGCGGGCCCGGCTCATAGGGATCGCGCTGTGGACACCGTACCTCCGCGCCTCGTACGACGCAGTCGCCACCACGCCGCGAGGTCCAAGGCCTCCCACGATAACCGGCTTTCCGCGGTAGGCGGGGTGATCGAGCTGCTCGACTGAAGCGAAGAACGCGTCCATGTCGAGGTGTGCGATCTGGCGTACGCGATCCTCTCTCATCTGCCTGACAGGGTTTCCTCGACCCAGACGGCCGTCCTGCGCTCGGTGAGGTCGTTGATCACTCGGTAGGAGACCGCTCCATAGCGCGGGCCGTGGTGCCCAATGAGAGCGCGTAGCCCTTCTCGTGCGGGCGACACGCTGGGCAAGAGGTCGATCGCTCCGTCTCGCCTGAGTGCCTCGACAAGGGACAACAGATGCTCAAACCGGTCTTTGCTCCCGCATTTCATCGGCTGGGAGACGAGAAAGGATGACACGGCTTCCAGGGGGATCCCCGCCGAGCGACAAGGCCGCAGGTGAAGGCGCGCGGTGCGCCGGGCCGGGTCGATCACCTGAAGCAGGGGTTCATCCGAGCGTTCCGGGCCCACGGCCAGACGGTCCCACTCGGCTCGCAGGTCCCGCACGAATGCCTCGGGATCCAACAGCAGATGGTCGCAGCCAAAGGCCGCCTGATGCAGGAGCTTCCAGAGGTCCTCTTCCGTCAGGTCAGGATGGAGGTGGATCTCGGTTCTCACGATCTCAAGGAGGCACTCCCTCTCGGCCACGTCGGACAGGATAGAATCAGGAGCGATGGGGGTCAAGGTACGGATTGCACTCACCGGCCACCCCGGAGTGGGAAAGACGACGCTCATCCAGCGAGTCTTGGAACGAGCGCCACTCCGCGCGGGGGGCATGCTCACTCAGGAGATCCGCAAGTGCGGACACCGTGTGGGCTTCTCCGTGCTGGACGTCGGGACGGGCACGGAAGGAATCCTCGCCCACCTGCACCAGCCGTCCGGGCCCAAGCTCGGACGCTACCGCGTGAACCTTGAGGGTCTTGAGGGGATCGGGATCGCGGCGATCCGGCGTGCGCTGGCTCTAGAGGATTGCCACCTCGTGGTGATCGACGAGATTGCCCCAATGGAGCTTGAGTCTCCGGCGTTCCTGCCCGCGGTGGAGGCGGCGCTTGAGAGCGAAAAATCTCTTCTCATCTCTACTCACGCTCACGTCGACCACCCGCTCGTCCATCGCGTGAGACAGGAGCTAGAGCTCATTCGGGTCAAGCTCTCCAATCGCGACGAGCTTCCCGAGCGGATCCTGCGGGAGCTGGAGGGCACCGCTCAGTTGGCCACGGGCGAAAGCGGGCCGGCCCCGTGGCGTGAGGACCCAGGCCGGCCCTGACGGCCGGACGACGGTGTGTCGGCTGGAGCGTGTATTGAAGGTGGGAAGCGCCATCGCGTTGACGCAGGGTCGCAGGCGCGCTATAGTGACGCCCCGGCGTGCCGGAGCTCGTGTCGTGCGCTTGCAGGCAGAGTAGGCTCAAGGAACAAGCAGGAAGGGGAGGATCAGTCCGGATGACCAAGAAGATCGGAGTTCGCCGCGAGGATCTCTACCCATGGGAACGGCGCACTCCCCTCGTCCCCACAGACGCCCGGGAGCTTCAGGAGAAACACGGGATCGACGTGATCGTCCAATCCTCTGCGAAGCGCGTGTTCACCGAGGCGGAGTACCGCGAGGCGGGGGTCGAGGTCCGCGACAGCCTCTCTGACTGCCCGATCATCCTGGGGATCAAGGAGATCCCGCTCGCGGCCGTCGAGCGGGAGAAGACCTACGTCTTCTTCTCGCATACGATCAAGGGACAGCCTCACAACATGCCCATGCTCCAAAGACTTCTCGAGCTGGGATGCACGCTCATCGACCACGAGAAGGTGACCGACGACAACGGCCGGCGTCTGGTCTTCTTTGGCCAATTCGCAGGCCTGGCTGGAATGATCGATACCCTTTGGGCGCTCGGCGTGCGCCTGCGCTGGGAGGGTATTCCAAGTCCATTTGAGGACGTGAAGCGCGCGCTCGACTACCCGGACCTGGCAGCGGCCAGGCGCGCACTGGCTGGGGTTGCCGCGCGGATCAAAGATGAGGGATTGCCGCAGGCGATCACGCCGCTCGTGGTCGGCTTTGCGGGGTACGGGAACGTCTCCCGTGGGGCCCAGGAGATCCTTGACCTCTTGCCGGTCGAGGAGACGAGTCCGCACGAGCTTGCGACCCTTACACAGCGAAAGGGCCGAAGAGACCGTGTCGTGTACAAGGTCGTGTTCAAGGAAGAGGATCTCGTCGAACCGATCGAGCAGGGGAAGGGCTTCGACCTCCAGGAGTACTACCACCACCCCGACCGCTATCGAGGTGTGTTCGAGCGCTTCCTTCCTTACTTGGATGTGCTCGTGAACGGCGTGTACTGGGAGCCGATCTATCCGCGCCTGGTCACGAAGAAATGGCTGAAGGACAACGCAAACCAAGGGCGACCGCGTCTGCGCGTGATCGGCGACATCAGTTGCGACATCGAAGGAGCGATCGAGTCCACGATCAAGGCGACCGAGCCAGACAACCCGGTGTACGTGTATGACCCCGTGGAGAACCGTGCGATCGATGGAGTGGCAGGGAACGGGCCGGTGACTCTGGCGGTCGACATCCTCCCGACCGAACTCCCGCGGGAAGCGTCCACCTACTTCAGCGGCGTGGTGAAGCCGTTCATACCTTCCCTGGTGCAGGCGAACCTTCGCGGGCCGTTCCAGGATTCTCGATTGCCTCCGCCGCTCGAGCGTGCCGTGATCGTCTACCGGGGAGAGCTGACGCCGAGCTACCGCTATCTGGAGCGATTCCTCAGCGAGCGGGCAACGAGCCACGCGTGAAAGGAGACGGCATGAAGAAGGTTCTTGTCCTTGGGGCTGGGCTCGTGTCCCGGCCGCTCGTTCACTACCTCCTCGATCAGGAGGGCTTCCAGGTGAGGGTGGCGAGCCGGACGGTGGAGAAGGCGCGGGAACTCACGACGGGGAAGGCGAACGGGACCGCCGAGCAGGTCGACGTGAGCGATGAGCAGGCTCTCGAGCGGCTGATCGCCGAGGCGGACCTCTCCATCAGCCTTCTCCCGTACGTCTACCACCCGGTCGTGGCACGGCTGTGCGTGAAGCACAAGAAGCACATGGTCACGACGTCCTACGTCAAGGATGCCATGCTTGACCTCGACGGGGCGGCCAAATCGGCCGGGGTGATCCTGTTGAACGAAATCGGGGTCGACCCGGGGATTGACCACATGTCGGCGATGCAAGTCATCGACGACGTGCGAGCGCGGGGAGGGGAGCTTCTGAAGTTCTCCTCCTACTGCGGGGGGCTTCCCGCGCCCGAGGCGAACACGAATCCCTTCGGCTACAAGTTCTCGTGGAGTCCGCGCGGAGTCCTTCTCGCCGGGAAGAACCCGGCGCGGTATCTGGAGGACGGAAAGGCGATCGACATCAAGGGGGAGGATCTCTTCGCCCATCACTGGCCGGTCAGGATCGAGGGGTTCGGAATGCTCGAGGGCTATCCCAACCGCGACTCGCTTCCCTATCGAGGGACCTACGGGATTCCCGGAGTGAGGAGCATGTTCCGCGGCACGCTCCGCTACCCCGGATGGTGCGACACCCTGCGGGGAATCGTCCGGCTCGGTTTCCTCGACGAGACGAAGAGGACCGATCTCACGGGGTTCGACTTCGCCGGCCTTGTGAAGAGGCTCACCAAGAGCCCGGGCAAGGACCTGAAACGAGAGGCCGCAAGCTTCCTGGAGATCGCGCCTGACTCACCGATCACCTCAAAGCTTGAGTGGCTGGGCCTCTTCTCGTCTGACCCTCTCCCTGTGGGCGCCTCGTCGTACCTCGACGTCCTCACGGAGCGGATGCTTGAGAAGATGCAGTACGCGCCCGGCGAGCGAGACCTCCTCGTGATGCAGCACGAGTTTGTGGCGCGGCTCGGGGACCGCACCGAGAAGATCACGTCCACGCTCGTCGACTACGGCATCCCCCATGGGGACACGTCTATGTCGCGGCTGGTCGGGCTTCCTGCGGCGATCGCCGCGCGCCTCATCCTCGTCGGCAAGGTCGACCTCGTGGGGGTGCAGGTCCCGGTGCGCCCGGAGCTCTACGTGCCGGTCCTGGAAGAGCTGGCAAAGATGGGGGTGAAGTTCCGCGAGAAGAGCGAGGTCCTCCCTGCGAAGTAAGAGGCTCGATCCAGAAGGGTTTGCACGGACAGGAGGTGCGGCATGAGCGGTCGTTCGATCTCGATCAAGACGGAGATCCCGGGCCCTAGGTCCCGCGAGATCGCCTCGCGCAAGGAGCGCTACGTGCCGCGCGCGCTGGACCCCTTGGCTCCGTTCTACATCGCCGAAGGGAAGGGCGCCCTGGTCAGGGACGTCGATGGCAACCAGTTCATCGACTTCACGGGCGGATGGGGCTGCCTCATCGTCGGCCACACGCCCGACCGCGTAGTGAAGGCGATCCGCGACCAGGCCGGCAAGTTCACGCACACCGACTTCACGGCGATCCCGTATGAGCCGTTCGTCGCGCTGGCCGAGCGCCTGGCTCGACTCGCCCCGGGTTCTGCTCCCAAGCAGGTTGCCTTCTTCAACAGCGGGGCGGAGGCGATCGAGAACGCCGTCAAGATCTCGCGCCGATCGACCCAGCGGAGCGGGATCGTCGTGTTCGAACACGCCTTTCACGGACGCACGCTTCTGACCATGACCATGACGCACAAGTCCAAGCCCTACAAGTCCGGGTTCGGGCCGTTTGCGTCGGACGTCTACCGGCTGCCGCTTCCTAACCCCTACCGGAACAAGATGGGGATCGAGGACTTTGAGCGGGCGTTCCTGGCCTTGGTCGACCCGGAGCAGGTCGCCGCGGTGGTCATCGAGCCCCTACAGGGTGAGGGGGGATTCATCGTCCCGCAGGACGGCTTCCTGGAATACCTGCGCGACTTCACGGCGCAGCATGGGATCCTATTCGTGGCCGACGAGATCCAGTGCGGGTACGGGCGGACCGGCAAGTTCTTCGCCATCGAACACTACGGCGTGGAGCCGGATCTCATCGTCGTGGCCAAGTCGATCGCCGTGGGGCTGCCCCTGTCTGCCGTGATTGGGAAGCAGGAGATCTTCGACACGCTCCCCTTAAGCTCGATTGGCGGGACGTATGTGGGAAACCCCATCGCCTGCCGAGCGGCGATCGAAGTGCTCAACCTGATCGAGGAAGAACGACTCCTCGAGCGTGCGATCGCGATCGGAAAGACGATCCGGGCGCGGTTCCTTGAGATGCAGAGGAAGTACCCCATCGTGGGCGACGTCCGCGGCCTGGGTGCGATGCTTGGCATGGAACTCGTCAAGGATCGCTCGGCCAAGGTCCCGGCCAAGGCCGAGTGTTCCGCCATCGTTCAGGAGTGCCTACAGAATGGTCTCATCGTGCCGAGCGCCGGGATCTACGGGAACGTGATTCGCCTCCTCGTGGCGCTCGTCATCACCGACGGAGAGCTTGCTGAGGGACTAGACGTTCTCGACGCCGCGATCCAGAAAGTGTCGAAGGGCTAGCCGCGCTGGTTTCGCCTCTCAGACGCAGACCGATAGAGTTGCCGGGCGGCGAGCGGGGTCTACCACTTCGTGAAGATGAAGAACACCGCTCCGAGGATCAGGCCAAATCCCACGGCGTAGTTCCGTCGAAACTCTTCTTTCAGGTAGAGGATGGAGAAGACGGAGAAAACCACGAGGGTGATGACCTCCTGGATCGTCTTGAGCTGGGCAGCATTGAACTGACCGTACCCGATCCGGTTTGCCGGAACCTGAAAGCAGTACTCGGCGAACGCGATCACCCACGAGACGACGATGGCCAACCATAGCGGCGCGCTCCGGAACCGCAGGTGTCCATACCAGGCGAACGTCATGAAGACGTTCGAGACCAGAAGAAGCACCACCGTCGCCACAAGCGCCCCTCACTTCCATCAGGTCGCAGGCCGGACTTGCGCCAGGATTGCCCGGAATGGGTGTGGATTCTACCCGAAGGAGCTTCGCTCGGCGAGAGCCATTCCCTCCATTGCTCGCGCGGGACGGTTGCGGTAGAGTCCCCGCGAACTGAGGTCACAGATGCTGGCGGTGTGCTGTGCGCGCTGCAAGCGGAAGCTCTTCCGCTACGAGAAGATCGGCGAGGGGAGGCTCCTGCGCTGTCACAAGACGCGGATCACGCGCCTGTTCGCGGGACGGCTCTCGGAAACGGGACTCGTCTGCCCCTGTGGGTTAGAGATCGGGCGTGATGGTGGCGATTGGATCGCCATGCTCCCGGGTCGCGTCGTCACGACGGGGACGAGGGCCCGCTAGGCCAAAGAGCCCTGGGAGCAATCGCTGGCAACGGAAAGGAGGATTCATGCGATCGGTACGAGGACTCGCGTGGCTGCTCACAGGACTCCTTCTCCTCCTGACCGGCTGCATCCCGATCGTACCGCCTCCGGATGGGGGCGAGGATTCGACGCTCAACCTGGGGCGAGTCGCCTTCCCCAATCTCGAGCCGGAGCGAGGCGAGGACTACCTTCCTCTTTCCTTCGGGGCCTATTGGCTCTATCGCGACGCGACCGCAGGCGACGTACCAACCCATCCTGCCGCCCAGCCGATCTGGATCGGGGTCGTGGCGAAGGTGGTTTCCGGCGATGCCACAGAGCTGTACGTCGTAAGGAAGACCGTGGTCGGTCAACCGGACGAGACGCTCTACCTACATCGGACGAGGAGCGGCCTGTACGCCTACGGGAGAGCCCAAGGCGGGCAAGTCGACGTCTTCTCATCACCTGTTCCCTTGTACCCCCTTCCCTTTGAGCGCGGCCAGGAGTGGGCGTACTCCCTCGGCGACGAAGCGTTCCGGGCGCACGTTCGCGACCAGGAGATGGTGGCCATGGCGTCGGGCATCTTCCCTGGCAGCTGGCACGTAGACATCGAGAGGATCTCCACGGGGGCCACCGAGGGACGCTGGTATGCGCGCGGTCTTGGTCTGGTGAGGTTCATCGGTGGATCGCTCGTCTACGAGCTCGAGCGCTCAAACCTCCTGCCGAGCGGACCGGCCCTGCTGGCTCTGGAATGGGCGGATCGCGGAGCGGTGCAAGAGACCCGGGTCGGCGACGTCGTCCTCGTCGAACTACCGGCGAAGCAGGGCAGCGGCTACACCTGGAAGCGAGTGGATGCCTCGGGCGAGTTCCTTCGCGGCTCCTTGCAGGCGGGAGAGTTCTTCCCCGACCTTTCTTCGACGAGGGAGACTGACCCGGGCGGCGTTGTCTCAGGAACGTTTGCTTACCGGGCCGAGGCAGCGCAGAGGACGCTGCCCGGGGTGCCCGCTCTCCTTGAATTCGCCTACGTTCCCATCGCCGGCGGAGCCGCGGCCTACTCGTTCGCGATTCCGATCGGAGTCGATCCGTAGCTTCCTCGACTCCTGTCTCGCCGGGGGGATCAGGTGGACGCGGCTTTAGCCGGGCGGGAAAAGGGTCGGCTCGGGCGTGAAGAGCCCGTCGAGTACGTGCTGTAGCTCCGCGACGAACGACCCAGCGGCGTCTGCCCCGGCGGTTGTGGCGAAGACGGCGCCGAGGTTTCGCTCCAGATCGATCCAGGGATAAAACCCGAGGGTTCCGGGGGAGGAGAAGCGGACCGGTAGGCCGGTCCTGGGGTCGAGCGTGCACCAAGCGCCAAGCGCGTAGGGCTGGCGGCTCCACGCGGTCACCTCGCGCGTCTGGTCCCGGAGCATCTCCGAGACAAGGTCGGGCGAGAGGACCTCGCGCCCCTCGAAGGTCCCGCGCGCGAGGAGCATCTCAAGGAAGTGCGAGTAGTCGAGGGCCGACGAGCGAAGCCCCACCGCAAGCTGCGGATTCTGTGTGGGACCCGGGACGTCGTAGTTCGTCCCAGCCATTCCCAAGGGCAAAGCGATCCGCTCGCGGAAGACCTCCGCCCAGGGCTTCCCGGTGACGACTTCGGCCGCTCGGCCGGCGAGCTGCATCGGGAGGTCGGCGTAGCGGAAGACCTTTCCAGGCTGCGTCTCGAAGGGGTAGGTCGCGAGCCGCTCGGCGCACTGTGCGAGGGTAAGGGTCGGGTCGTAGAGGCTGGGGACGACGGCCGGGAGCCCCGAGGTGTGAGAAAGGAGCATGCGCAAGGTGATGCCCGCCTTGTAGTCCGGATCGCCTCCGTCTGAGAGGTAGGGCAGGAGGCGGGAGAGTGGCGCGTCCAGCTCGAGCAACCCCTCGTCAACGAGCGTCAAGAGCGCCGCGGCTGAGATCCACTTGGCCGCCGACGCGACGGCGATCGAGTCATCGGGAGCGACATTCCCGAATCCCTTCGCGTAGAGCGTCTCACCGTCGTGGACAAGGACGAGGGCGCAGCCTCCGAGGTCCGCCGCCGCGCGCCCGAGGACGGCGTCTATAGGAGCGAGGTCGGGAGCATCGGCCCACGTCGCCTGAGCCCCGAAGAGCACGGCGAGCACGACTGAGACGAGGAGACAGCCGCTGGCCTTCCGTTTCATCTGGAGAAGGATACCGAAGACGTTCCGGCCACACGAGAGGGGCCTTCGGCCGCCCGCGCCAGCGTCTCGAGGAGCGCGGCTCTCGGATTCAGTCCGTGAGGAGTCCCGGATGGTTCTCCTTCAGCCATGTCTTGACGTCGACGCACACCTGGTCGATCAAAGCGATCGCATCTCGAGCCTCGCGATCGGAGACGGTCCCCGTCCGGGTGTAGGTTGCGATGTGGCGCCTCTTTCGCAGGGCGTCTAGCTTTCGGACCGCGCTAGAATCAACGCCGACGGTGTGAGCAAGAGACTGGAGAACGACGTAGTGGTGCCCTTCACCTGCCGGGGCGCGGTAGCCCGCCGCAGCCAGGGCAACGCTTGCGGCCTGGAGGACTCCGCTGTAGGCGATGTTGAGGCTCCAATCTGGACTGAGCCCCGGCGTCCGGCACTGGCTGAGGTCTTGGCGGACCATGTTGAGGAGCTCGGCGATCTCTCGAGGGTTCGTCTGGTGGGCCACAAGGAGCCCTTCACTCAGCCAGTTCTGTAAGCTCACGCTCGCCTCCGATCACGAACAGCTTTGGCCCGCTGACGACGGCCATGAGGAACGGGTCACCCGCGCGCACCTTCTTCTTGAACTCAGCCGGGGGAAAGACCGCGGGGTTCACCTCCCGATGCAGGACCTCCTGAGCGTCGGCTAGAGTGGAGACCACGTCGAACAGGGAAGCCTTGCCGACCACCAAGAGGTCGATGTCGCTTGAGGAGATCTCTTCCCCGCGGGCGATTGAGCCGTAGACCAAGGCGAGGCGGATGCGAACCGCGACGGGCGCGAGAGCCTCCCGGATCACGTCGACCACGCCAGTGGTCTTCACGACAAGTCCCTTCAGGTCGGCGAAGACGGGGGAGTCGGCATTGGCCTGGAAGTAGACCTGTCTCCCTTGCACGGTCCTCCGCAGGAGGCCGGCAGTCGTCAGCCGCGCAAGCTCGCGCTGCACTGCGCCCGTTCCTGCCCCAACCGCACGCACGATCTCGCTCAGGTAGAAGGCGCGGTCCGCGTGGCCGTAGAGAAGGGCAAAGACCGCGAGGCGCGTCTTCCCGAAGAGCACCGCCCCGACCGAGCTCTCGCTTCTCGATGTACCCATATGAGGTACGAACATACCCCTTTCGGGTAGGCGTGTCAACCCACTCTATGACACGAAGGCAGAGCGCAAGGGGGGCGACTGCACGTACGCGACTGGCGCGAACGAGCTCGGATCGAGGAGATCGGTGTTAGGTCTTCTCTGTTGATGTTTCCTGAGCGACGTCTACCTGCTTCACAATCCGGCTGACGGTGGGGTGGTGGAGATCAGGGTAGCTCGCGGTATGAGTGGAGCTGCGGCGCACGATGGCCTCGTGGATCGCCCGGTCGCGCTTGGCCTTGTCCACTGCCTTCCCCTGGAAGAGCTTCTCGAGGGACGGTTGTGTCGCGCGCCGCTGCGCTTCCAGGATCTTCTGCAGCCCTGCCCTCGCGCGGGAAGCGCGGTCTCCCCGCTCAAGATGGGAAGCGGAGAACGCGTTGCCGGCGTGCCGCTTTGCAGGAACGGACTCCGCCGTTCTCCTAGAAGTAGCTCAGGCCGGCGGCGATGTCTGTGGCCTTGATCACGACGTCATCGCCGTCGAGCCGACCCTCGAGCGGCGCGGGATTGCAGCCGCCACGGACCGTGTTGATCTGCTCGATCGGGAAGCGGCTGCCGCAGTTGTTGCAGACCATCACCCTGCCGTCCTGTCGGTACCCGAGCTTCGCCCGATAGCAGACCTCGCAAGCGTTGTAGGCCGTGCGGACCACCACGCCGTCCTTTTCCTGGATGATGAAGAACTCGACGGGACGGCCATCGACCATGAGGGTGTAGTAGTGCGCGGTGCCGTCCGCGAACTCGGTGACGGAGAACCGCACCACATTGTCCCCATTCGCCACGACGAGTGGGTACGGGTCATGGTTCTTCGTGGCCGCCACTTCTGCCAACGGCCGTTCGACGACGCGCGCCGTCGGCGCAGCCTGGGCGTTGACGCGATCGAGCCCCAAGAGATCCTGCACTGCCACAGCCATTCCAACGACCGCAAGGGCAGCCGCGGCCGCGCAGAAGGCGTTCCATTGCCCGCGGGGACGCCTGACAGCGCCTGCCTCGGTTCGCCAGCCTTTCCCCACCATCTTCACCTCATCCGGACTCCGTCGCCGATGCATCATGGAGGCCTCCACTGGTTCCAAGAGTGCGGCCATTGTAGATCGAGCTTGTGAGGGGACGATGAAGATCAAGAGACGTGCTGCGATACAGGCGATCGCGGACCCTCCTGAGCGTCAAGCGTCCGCCGCCGCACTGTTCAGATCTTGTCTTTTGACGTCTCGCGAGCGGCGTCTACCTGCTTCAGGATCCGGCTGACCGTGGAGTAGTGGAGATCAAGGTAGCTTGCGATCGCGCTCTGAGTGTAGCCGTGGCGCACGACGGCCTCGTGGATCGCCCGGTCGCGCTTGGCCTTGTCCTTTGTCTTCCCCTGGAAGAGCTTCTCCAGGGACGGCCGCGTCGCGCGCCGCTGCGCCTGGGGGATCTCCTTCATATCCGCCTTGCTGTGCAGAAGTCGAGAGAGCTTCTTCACGAACGCATCGCTCCCCAGGAGCACCCCACTGCGCAGGTCTTCCCAGACGGCGGCACCCGCTCCTTCGGCGACGAACCGCCTGTACCCCCGCTCGGGGAGCTCTCTCTTAGAGCGGAATTGACCGAGGATCCAGTCGGTCGAGAGGAAGTCAGGGACTCTTGTCTCTTGCGAGGTCGCCCGATAGCTCGACCACTTCCAGAGGCGGGGGTGCAGGACTGCCTTCGCCCGCACGGGATTGCGCACCACGTAGCGGGCAAGGTCCAAGAGATGGCTCCCTTTCTCGACGAGAATCGCCCTAAACCGTCCCTCAAGGACGTGTCCGGTGCGAGCGTGCCGGCGATTGAGGCCTTGAGTGTAGACGCCGTTCAGCTGCCTCATCCCGCGGGAGAGGTTCGCCTCGGGCGTCTCGACGAGCAGGTGGTAGTGGTTCGTCATCAGGCAGTAGGCGTGCACGATCCAGTGGAAGCGCACCACGACGGTGCCCAGGGTTTCGAGGAACGCCTCCCGATCCCCGTCATCGAGGAAGATCTCCTGTCCGGCATTCCCGCGTGCGGTGACGTAGTACACCGCTCCCGGGTACTCTAGACGCAGTGGTCGAGCCATGGCGTAAGTATACCCGATGCGGGATCAAAAGACAAGATCCGACCCTCATTCGGCCCGTCTCTGGCACCGAGCCGCTGGTACTCTCGAAACCCCAATAGGGACGTGGAGAGCCTCAGCACGTCCGGTGAAGTCGCACAGCCAAGAGGCCATAGCACACCGACGCCCTGTCCACCCAGCGCTGTGACGACCGAGCGAGGAGGCTAGCCAAACTGGTAGATCGCCGGCCGATAGCGAGGCTCGGGGACGGGTCTTCCTTCAGCGCAGGCGGCGTCGAGCAGGTGCGTAGCGATGTTCTGGTGCAGCTCGTTGTTCGTCGGTTGGTCCTCCCGATCGCTTCCGCACGCGAACGAGCAGGCAGTGAGCCACCACCTGCGCATCCTGCACCTGCGGGCAAGCACGTACTGTTTCATCTGCCGGCCTCGGCTCTCCGACACGCTCTATGGTGAAGCGAGCGTCAATCAGGAGATTGAGCCACTGGCTAAGCGTTCTCGTGAACCGCGGAACCCTGAACTTGGGGAGTTGCCCTTTGACCTCCTCAGGAGCAGCGCTGAACAGCCACTCTGTAACCTGGCCATTGAGGTTCGTGAAGTAGTCCCCCACCTCTATGGCATAGGTCCGCCCCTTCTCATCCCGTAGATTCCGTCGGTATGGCGTATCGAAGCACGGATGACAGATCGAGAACTGCAGGAAACCGCCGGGCCTTAGGATCCGGTAGACTTCCGATACGACGGCCTCCGTCTCCGGAATATCCATGAGACTCATGAAGCCCGTCGCGAAGTCAAAGGTCACATCCGGAAACGGCAGCCTCACGGCACTGGCCACTCGGTAGTCAATGCCCAGCGGCTCCTGCTGTTCCAGCTCAAGAGCATGTCGAATGAAGACCTCCGAGATGTCCACAGCTGTCATCCGGGCACCCCGCTTGGCGAGAAGCCGCGTGTTGTGCCCCTCGCCACAGCCAACGTCGAGGCCTGAGAGACCCGCAACCCGAGGGAGGGCTTCAAAGAAGGCGGGCGTATTCAGATAGTCACGGTACACATCGTATCCGGCCCGTGCTAGTTTGGTCCATGCGTCCGCGTTGTCATTCCAGAGGCGACCCACCATCTCGTGGTTCACTTCCGAATCCCTTTCCTTTCTGGCGGCCTATGATGAGTGCGCGGTTGCACACTAGCGTCAAGGCTCCTTCTCCTGGCGTGCTGTCGCCCCCATCGGCCTGTTGGTTTCATCTCTTGCCTCACATTGCCATCGCCGACACATCGCGCTGGGGTGCTCCCGTCCGTGCACAGAGCCCAATGGTAGACCCCACGGCCGGAATAGGGCGCCTCCATCGCGGGCACAGCACCTCCCCTCACTGGCCAGCCGCTCCCAGTCGGGGAGGGCCATGCCCCGCCGCCAGCGATCCCGTGGGCGCTCAGGTCGCTCGCGACCCCTCTTCGGCGATCCAGCTTCGAATCGCGCCCGCGCCGCGCTCGACTCTTCCCAAAGCCCAGTCAAGCAGAGGACTGACCACGACGGCGTAGAGGGAGACGCTCACGAGGTGCTTGAGCGTAAAGGGGACCTGCCCGACGAAGGCCTGCGCGAAGGTCACTTGGAAGAGCGCGCTCGACATCGCCGGGCCGGTGACGAAGTCGAAGATGAGGACGCCAACGATTCCGGAAAGGAAGAAGGTCCCGCGGCCCACCACCCGCCCGTGCGCGGCACGCCTCGAGTACAGGGAGGAGAAACCGAGGCCGATGAGGCCGTAGGTCCCCGCCGTGACGAGCGTCCAGATTCCGACCCTTCGCGAGAGAAGGTCGAAGAGGACCATGGCCAGGACCGGGAAGACAAACGCCGCCACGCGACCTCTCTTGGCGTAGGGAAGGGTCACCGCCATGATGGGGTCGTTGTTCGGAAAGAACCGCGCCCAGCGAAGCGCCGTGGAGATCCCAAGGCCTAGGCCGAAAACGGCGAGCCTCGCCATTGAGGTGATTCCAAATTGAGCTCCTCTTCTGTTCACTTCTTTGCCTCCCTCTTATTGTGATCATTCTTCGCCCCGACGCTCGTCTCTTTCGTGACGAGGGCGCCGAGGTTCCGCGGCAGGACGTCCAGAAAGTCGGCAAGGTCCCAGTCCTCGAGCATCTCTTGCACCTCGACGGGAAGGTCCTTTTTCGCCGCGCCGGCGAGGAAGGACCGCGTTGTTTCTTCGTCGAAGGAGGGTCCGTCCACGATGGATTCGATGAACGGCCGGTTCTCCGGACAGACCTCTTGGCAGCGGAGACACCCAACCAGCGCGTTGTGCCACTCGGGCCGGATCCAGGCTGGGAACGGGACGTCAGGCGGCTTCTCGTTCCAGAAGGTCAGGCACCGCTCAGCACGGACGAGGAAGCGAGCCTCCCCGATCGCCTGGGTCGGACATGCCGCAAGGCACGCCTTGCACGTGCTGCAACGGGGAAGCGCCTTTGGCTCCTCGCGCCGCGGGACGTCCTCACAAGGGAGGTCCGAGACGAGGACCACTGGGCGGTGGTAGCTCCCCAGGCCGGCGACGTAGGCGAGGTTGTTCCGCCCGTACTGACCAAGCTCGCTCAGGGTCAGCATGGCTTTCTTCGGGCCCTGCGCCCGGGCGGCGGTGAACCCGGCTGGCGCGAGGACCTTTTGGATGCGTTCTTCCACTGCGCGATCGCTTCGCTCTCCGTGGATGTAGGTTGGGGGGACGATCGTCACAAGCGTCGTTTCCTGAAGCTTGAACCGGACTCGGATCGGCCGGTCGGGGACCGCGACGGCGAAGAGGGAGCGTGGATTCGGAATCTCCGAGTCGAACTCCTTGACCAAGCGCGCTATACGCTCGGCGTAGAACGCCTGATCGAACTCGCCGTGGGCGTGCCGCAGCGCGATCCCCCGCGTTGCCGCGGCGCGAGAGGAGAACGGCATGATCGCCGCCCGCCAACCGGCCGCCTCCACGTCTCTCAGGACTCTCTGAATCACGCGCGCTCGACCTCCCCGTGACAGTCCTCGATTGCCACTAACCGCCCATGGCCTGTTAGAAGGTTGAGACTACCGTGCGCGGCCTTCTCTGTCAAGGGAAGGGCGCGTGGGCGAGCCCTCTTCACACGGCTGGCACACGCCTGAGCAGGATCCAGGTTGTGATGTAGAGCCGCCGGTTGACGTTTGCGGACGGCGTCACGGACGCGGTGGGTGGGCAAGGTGGCGGCCGGTGGGTTCCATTCCGGAAGGAAGTCCAGATTTCAGCAGAGAGCAGGGGATGGGACGGCCGCGAAACCGTCACCCGTTCGCAGCGGTGGGACCCCGGTTCCGGGCGTAGTGGCGGCGAGCCTTGGCGCGGTTCCCGCAGTCTGCCATGTCACACCAGCGTCGGCTATGGTTGCGGCTCACATCGAGAAAGAGCCAGCCGCAGTTGTCTCCCGCGCACTCGTGCACGAACGGCAGCCTCTCCGAGGAGAGGAGTTCGGCCGCCGAACGAGCCACGACCCATGCCGGCAGGTTCAACTCCCCGTCCACGCCCTGCCATGCCCACGCAAAACCGCCGTTCTGCAATTCCAGCCTCAAGTGACTAAGAGCCTTCGAGAGTACCGCGTTGAGGCGGTCGAGGTCGGTCGGGTGCACGGGGCACCCACGAGACCACGCCGAGAACGTGCGATAGAGTCCCTCGCGCAGCTCGATGGCCCGAGTGTAGGCGCGCTTGGCCTCCGCGGGCTTCCGCGAGGCACCGCGGAGGAGAGCTTCTGTCTGACGCTCGGTCAGGATGCCGGTGTGTCCGCTCCAGACAACCAGGTCTTCGTAGTCGCGCAGGACCTCTTCGTACTCTTCGCCTCTTCGATGGTTGACCGTGTTCGCGAAGTCCAGACAGACCGCGCCACCGACTCGCTTCAGGTTCTTCACTTCGTGCCTTGCTTCAGACATTGTCGCCTCGTCGGCATCATAACCTATGCGGCGGGCTTGACGAGATAGAGGGTGCGCGCTATGATCCCAGCGTAATGCCAATAGAAGGTTAGCACAGTGAGGCAGCGCGCTCAAGGAGGAAACATGCTCGGATACTGCGGAATCGACTGCAGTGCCTGCTCGGCGTACCAGGGGACGGTCGCGACGCGGATAGATCTGCTGGAGAAGGTGGCCGGAAGCGACTTGAAGGGGGCCAACAAGGCCCAGGAATGGGTCTGCCTCGGATGCACGCCGGCCGATCAGGGATTCCTCGCCAAGTACTGCGAAACTTGCGGGATCCGAGCCTGCGCGATCGAAAGGGGCGTACAGAACTGCGCCGCGTGCTCGGAGTTCGCAGCCTGTGACCGAGTCCAGACGTTCATTGGTGGGGAATCGAAGGAGGTTGCCCAACGGATGACGTGGCTGTGCGAGCGATTCAAAGCGCTGCACGTCATACCCCCCGGCGCTCGCGCGGCCGCGGTAGAATGAGGCCGAGCATGCGCACCCGAGTCGAGTACTGGGAGAAGTGGGGTGGCGAGGAGCTCGCGGCGATGGCCCGCCTCGTGCGGGCGTTCAACGAGAGCCAGGGCGAGTACGAGGTTGTCCTGACCTCTGCGGGGGACGCGACGTCGAGCCCGGACCTCGAAGGGTTCCTCGCTGCGCAGCGCGCAGGCCGTCCGCCAGACCTCATTGGGCTTGAGGCGCACGAGATCGTCGGCCTTGTCGGCGACGAGGCGCTCCTCCCCTTGTCCTCCTCCCTCGCCGATCGGGCGAGGACGCTCCTGCGGCCCGAGGTGGCGCGGCTCGGCGCGAGGGAGGGCGCCTGGCATGCCCTTCCCATCGTCGCCGACCTCGTCACCCTATACGTGAACGAGGACGCGGTCCGCGGGACTCCGTTCGAGGAGGGGATCCCCACGGCGATCGCCTCGTTCGACGCGG
>Ga0315278_10001348_pt1 | contig 21463 bp, 15 predicted proteins | sample YL17G06_0_MG_FD_203880 | JGI IMG/M metagenome (GOLD analysis project Ga0315278, IMG submission 203880) | Sediment microbial communities from Yellowstone Lake, YNP, Wyoming, USA - YL17G06_0 | ecosystem: Environmental > Aquatic > Freshwater > Lake > Sediment | place: USA: Wyoming | collected... | reverse complement strand
GCGTTGCCGTACTCGGCGTCGAAGCCGCCGGAGAGCACGTCGGCGCTGGCCACCGCCAGGTTGGCGACGTTGGCGCTGCGACCGAACAACGGGTCGGAGACCTCGACGCCGTCGAACTGCACCTTCACCTCTCCGGCGCGGCCGCCGCGGAAGTGCAGCTCACCGCCGGTGCTCACCACCCCCGCCTTGAGCGCCACCGCCTCGCGCAGGTTCTCGACCGGCAGGTCCTTGAGCGATTCGGAGCTCACCTGCTGCTTGGTCGTCGAGGTCTTGGTGTCGATCAGCCTGACGGCGCTGACCGTGATCTCCTCGATCTGCTTGACGACCTTCTGCTCGCCGCCCATGTCGATGCTGACCACCGCGGTCTGACCGGCGTTCACCGTCACGGTCCGGCTCACGGCCTCGTAGCCGAGCACCTGGGCGCGCACCGTGTGCGTGCCCACCGGGACCCCGCGGATGACGAACGAGCCGTCTTCCCCGGTCGACGCGCCCTGGCGCGTACCGAGAACCACCACGTTGGCGAATGCGACCGGCTCCCTGCCGCCTCTCTCCGTCACCTTCCCGGAGATGGTGCCCGTGCCCTGCGCGTGCGCGGCGGCCACGCCGAGCACGACCGCGACAACGACCATCGCGAGGAGGGGGAGCCCACGACGCCAAAGCCGGGAGCCCATAGGTCTTTTCTCCCTTTTTGCACAGTGTTTGCTGGCCGGCCGACCGCTGGGGGTTACGGGCGGACTATAGGAGGCCATCTTTCGTCGCGTCAACCGGTTCTCCGCTTGCCCACCGGGGCGGCGCAGGCTGCTTTTCCGACCGCCGGGACCGCCCGATAAAGAAAATCGCGCCGGCCTGCGGCGCGAAATGAAAGAGGCCTCGGCCGCAAGGCCGACGCCCGGTCGCTTCCAAGTATCGCGAGGCCCTCATTCCGTGTCAAGCGGAACATTCGCGCCGATGGCGTACGGCAGGGCGCGGGGGCCCGTCGCCGCGCCCTGTCCCGACGCTCCGGCCCGCCACCTAGAACGACCGCCCCAGCTGGAGGCCGAAGCCCGTCGCCTCCCCCCCCAACTCGCCGGGGTCGGGGTATTCGGTGCGCTGCCACTCACGGTAGAGCTCGCCGGTGAGCTGCCAGTTGGTCAGCAGCCGGTGGGTCATCACGCCGACCGAGACGCGGTCCGCCACCATCTCGTTGCGCTCGGTGTAGGTGTCTTCGTCGCTGCGCGTGTGGCGGTAGCCCGCCAGGGCGGCCCAGCCCGGACTCACCTCGTACTGCCCGCCGGCGCGCACCTGCCAGGTCACCGCCCGCGCCAGGCGTTCCGTGCCGTCGGTGGCGGCCCGCGTCCACTCGTACTCGAGGCCGGCCACGGCGCGCTCTTGCCGGAGGCGGTACGAGCCGCCCACGCCCCAGGAGAGGAGCCGCGTGTCGCTGCGCAATGATTCGACGAGTTGCGGGGCCGCCAGCGTATCCTCCGCGGCGCGGTCGAGCACGTAGTTGTTGAAGTCGTCCGGGCTGGCGACCACCGGGTTCTGGATGGCCCGGTCGTAGGCGACCCGGTACGAGGCCCCCAGGGTGACGGGCGCGTTCGGCACATCGCCCTGGGCGCGAATCTGCACGAAGTCGTGCCGGACGTCGCTCTCCCGCCGGTTGCCGCGCACCGTCGTCGGGTCGGCGTTCGAGCCGCCGGAAAGCGAGAAGCGGTAGGTCTGCGGGTCGGCCCAGTACTCGCGGCCGACGGCGATGCCCACGTCCACCCGGCGGTAGGGTTTGACGATGGCGCCGAGGCCGAACTCGGTCCAGTGGCGCACCTCGTTGAGGTCGTAGACGCTGCGCGTCGCCTCCTGGTGCCACTCGACGGCTTCCCGCCGCTGCGCGTAGTAGACGCTGGCGTTGACCCAGCGCTGGAAGTCGTAGCCGAGGGCGGCGCCGTAGCCGCTGAGCCCCACCTCGATGCGGTCGGGCGAGAACAGATCGGGCGGCGGCAGTTGCTCGCCCTGGTCGGTGAGCTCGACGCGCCCGTCCACCACCTGGTCGCTCATCCAGGTCTCCTTGAGGGCCTCGCTGCCGAACAGCGCGCCGAGACCCCAGCGGATCCCCTTCCAGAGGGGCCCGGTGGCCACAGGCTGCAGGACCGGCTGGCCCACCTGCTCGGTGGTGTGCTCCTGGTCGGCGAACGGCATACCGCCGGTCAGGCCCAGCGTGCCCGCCCCCAGGCCGATGGCGGAGCGGCCGATGCGTATGATCGACTGGCCCGCCACGTCGAGGCTGCGGGAGCGGTCGACTTCGCGGTCCACGCCTTCGACCGTGTGGTCGAGCGTGGCGCCGTCCCGGTCCAGCCACAGGTCGAGGCTGGTGGAGTCCTGATCTTCGACCAGGCCGATCGGGATGCCGGCGAAGTCCCACAGATTGAGCTCCGTGTACTCGTCGCGCACGGAGAGCACCAGGCCGCCCATCGCCTCGAGCCGAGTCCACGGCGGCTGCAGGCGCACGGCGTGGTCCGTGGTGGCGAGGTTCCGGGTGTCGGGTTGGGCGACGGCCGCGCTGGCAGCGCACAGCAGCCCCACGGCGGTGGCGGCGAGCGCGCAGCGGAAAGACCGGGGATTCAGGAGTCTCACGCGGGATTCCCCTTGGGTGGGGAGAGCACCGGAACCGGCCGCGGGGCGAGCCACTCTTCCACGCCCCCGCCGGGCTGACAAGAGCCGACCGCAACGCCAAGTGAGCGCGAACCCGCGCCGGCGCCGCGGTCGTCGAAGAGCAGCCGCATTCTCGGCCGAGGTTCGGAATCTGTCAACCCCGGAACCGGGCCGCGCCGGCGCCTCCCCCGCCCCGCCCGCCCGGACGGCCGCCGGACGGTCCCCCGCGCGGCCCGGAGACCGCGGAGTGTCCCAGGACGAAGAACCGCCACGGCCGGTCGAGCCCGACGCGGATCCCGACTCTCGGCCCCCGCCCCACGGCCGCCGGGACCCGCCGGCTGCGGCCGACCCACAGGGGCCCGCCGGCCAGATCGAGGCCGTCTTGGGCCCGCGACAAGCCGAGCCCGGCGCAGACCCGGCCCGGGCCGGAGAGGAGCCGGGGCTCGACCAGGTGGGGCCGGGCGAGGCGCAGCCGCTCGATCCCGACCTCGGGCGCCAGGGCGCGGATGAGGACGGCGGCCGGGAATCCGTCGCGCTCCGTGACCAGGTTCAGGCAGTGGTGCATGCCGTAAGTGAAGTAGATGTAGGCGTGCCCGGGCGGACCCCACATCGCCCGGTTGCGGGCCGTGCGACCGGCCGCGGCGTGGCAGGCCGGGTCGTCGACGCCGATGTAGGCCTCGACCTCCACGATCCGCCCGCCCACCGGTCCGCCCGCCCCTTCGTAGACCAGCAGGCGGCCGAGCAGCCCCTCGGCGACGGCCAGCGTCGGCCGCGCGAAGCCGCCGCGGCCGAGCCGGGCCGCCCTCAGTGGCCGCCTCCGGCTGCCGTCGGCACACCCTCCTTCTCGAGCGCCGCGTAGAGCTCCGAGCGGATGGCGTCGAGCCGCTCCTGGGTGCGCGCCTCGAAGCGGACCACCAGCACCGGCTGGGTGTTGGAGGCCCGCACCAGCGCCCAACCGTCGGCGAACTTGACCCGCGCCCCGTCGATGGCGATGACCTCGTGGTCGCGGCGGAAGTGGTCGCGCACCCGCTCGACGATGGCGAACTTGTCCTCGTCGGTGGTGTCGAGCCGGATCTCGGGCGTCGAGGTGTAGTACGGGATCGAGTCGCGCAGCACGGCCAGCGAGCCCCCGGAGCGGCTGACGATCTCCAGCAGCTTGAGCGAGCCGTAGATGGCGTCGTCGAAGCCGAAGTAGCGGTGCGCGAAGAAGATGTGCCCGGAGAGCTCGCCCGCCACCGGAGCCCCCACCTCCTTCATCTTGGCCTTCATGAGCGAGTGGCCGGTCTTCCACATGATGGGCTTGCCGCCGTGCGCGAGGATGTCCTCCTCGAGCCCCTGCGAGCACTTCACGTCGAAGACGATGGGGGCGCCGGGCACCTCGGCGAGCGCGTCGCGCGCGAACAACGCCAGCAGCTGGTCGCCCCACAGGATGCGCCCCTGCCCGTCCACCGCCCCGATGCGGTCGGCGTCGCCGTCGTAGCCGACGCCGAAATCGGCCTTCTCGGCGCGCACGGCGCGGATGAGGTCCTGGAGGTTCTTCTCCACCGTGGGGTCGGGCGTGTGGTTGGGGTAGCGGCCGTCGGGCTCGCAGAACAGCCCCACCACGTCCTGGCCGAGCCGCCGGAAGAGATCCGGGGCGACCGGTCCGGCGCTGCCGTTGCCGGCGTCGAGGACGACCTTGAGCCGGCCGGCGGGCTTCACCTTGGAGACCAGCATGTCGGCGTACGCCGCCGCCGTCGGCCGCTCCTCGACGCCCCCGCTGCCGGTCTCGAAATCGCCGCGCCGGATGAGATCGAGAAGCCCCTGGATCTCCTGTCCGTACACCGCCTGGACGCCCCCCGCGCACAGCTTGAGCCCGTTGTACTCGATGGGGTTGTGGCTGCCGGTGACCATCAGGCCGGCGTCGGTGCCGAGCGCCACGATCGACCAGTAGAGCCCCGGCGTCGGCACCTCCCCCACGAACCTCACGTCGCAGCCGGTCGCGGTCAGCCCGTCGGTGACGGCGGCGGCGATGCGCGGGCTCGAGAGGCGGAAGTCGCGCCCCAGCGCCACGGTCTTCAAGCCGCGGCGGCGCAGGTAGGTGCCGAAGGCGCGGCCGATGAGCCGCACCGCGTCGTCACCGAGGTCGCGCTCGTGCAGGCCGCGGATGTCGTACTCGCGGAAGATCTGCGGATTGACGGCAGGGCTGCCCATGGATCTCCTCTCTGCGTGGCGCGGCGGCCGGGCTAGGCGCCGCGCGGGGGGGGCGACGCCGGCTTCTGCTTCAGGTAGGCGTCGGTGAACCGGTCGAAATCGCCGTCCAGCACGCGCTGGGTGTCGGAGGTCTCGGCCTCGGTGCGGTGGTCCTTGACGAGGGTGTACGGGTGCAGGACATAGGAGCGGATCTGGCTGCCGAAGTTGATGTCCTTCTTGGCGGCGGTCATGCCGGACATCTTCTCGCGCTCGCGTTCCTGGTAGTAGGCGTAGAGGCGGGCGCGCAGGATCTTCATGGCGAAGTCGCGGTTGCGGTGCTGGCTGCGCTCGGCCTGCGACTGCACCGCGATGCCGGTGGGCAGGTGCGTGATGCGCACCGCCGACTCGGTCTTGTTGACGTGCTGCCCGCCGGCCCCCGAGGCGCGGAAGGTGTCGACGCGCAGGTCCTTCTCGTCGAGGTCCACGTGGATGGTCTCGTCGACCGCCGGATAGATGAAGACCGAGGCGAAGGAGGTGTGGCGGCGGTGCGCGGCGTCGTACGGCGACAGCCGCACCAGCCGGTGCACGCCCGACTCCGAGCGCAGGAAGCCGTAGGCGTAGTCGCCGGCGATCTCCAGGGTGGCGTCCTTGATCCCCGCCTCATCCCCCGGCTGCAGGTCGAGCACCGTGCAGCCGAAGGCGCGCCGCTCGCACCAGCGCATGTACATGCGCAGCAGCATCTCCGCCCAGTCCTGGCTCTCGGTGCCGCCCGCCCCGGGGTGGATGGAGAGCACGGCGCCGAGGCCGTCGTTCTCCCCGGAGAGCAGGCTCTCGAGTTCGAGGTCGGCGGCCTTGTGCTCGAGCGCGCCGATCTCGCCGGACAGCTCGGCCAGGCTCGCGGCGTCGCCGTCGGCGACCTCGATCAGCTCCAGCAGGTCGCGCTGGAGCGCGGCCGGGCCGGCGAAGGCGGTGAGCACGCGCTTGGCGGACTTCAGGCGCGCGATGACCGCGCGGGACTCGCCGGACCGCTCCCAGAAGCCCGGCTGACCCATGCGCGCCTCGAGTTCGGCTACCTCGCTCTGGCGGGTGGAGATCTCAAAGATACCCCCGGAGCTGGTCGAGGGTTTCCCCGACGCGCTCGAGTCGCCGCTTCAGCTCCTGGGCCGTCTCCATGACTGTTCTCCGCTCCGCGGTCCGTGGGACCGTCAGCGTGGGATCTCGGGTGCCTGGCGCGAGCGCCAGGCCGACCACAAGGCGTCGGCGAGCTCGCGGGCGCGCCGTTCCAGGTCGGCCAGGCTGCCGTCGTTGGCCACGACGCGGTCAGCATAGCGCACCCGCTCCGCGTCCGGAAGCTGCAGGGCGAAGCGCGCCTCCGCCTGCTCCGGGGTCAGGCCGTGCGCGCCGGCCGCCCACTCGCGGCGGCGCTCGGCCGGCGCCACGACGGCCACCACCTCGTCGCACCACGCTCCGAGGTCCCACTCGACGAGCAGGGCCGCCTCGAGCGCCACCACGCCGCGCAAGCCGCCGGCCAGCACCTCGTCCAGCGCGCCCCGCGCGGCGGCCAGCAGCCGGGGGTGGGAGATGGCGTTGAGCCGCGCCAGGGCCTGGGGCGAGGCGAACGCCAGCCGCGCCACCTCGGCCCGCCGCACGCGTCCGGAGGCGTCCAGCACCGCGGGGCCGAAGGCCGCCGCCAGCGCCGAGCGCGCCTCCGGCGCTTCGAGCACGTCGTGACCGAGCCGGTCGGCCTCGATGAGGCGGGCGCCGCTGGCCGCCAGGACGCGGGCCACGGTGGACTTGCCCGAGGCCATGCCGCCGGTGAGCCCGACCACGTAGCAGCCGTCGGCGGCCGGGCTGCGGCGCGCACCGCGCGGGCCGGGCGCCCGGTACGGCCCGGCCCCAGCCCCGCCGGCGCTCGGCGGCCCCTCAGTGGACATCGAACCAGCGCTCCCCGACGCCCACGCCGACCTCGAGCGGCACCGCCATCTGCACGGCGCCGACCATCTCGCGCCGCACCCGCTCGGCCACCGCCTCGACCTCGCCCGGCGGGCACTCGAAGAGCAGCTCGTCGTGCACCTGCAGGATGAGACGGGACGCGAGCCCGTCGGCAGCGAGCCCCTCGTGGATGCGCACCATGGCCACCTTGATGAGATCGGCCGCCGAGCCCTGCAGCGGCGTGTTGATCGCGGCCCGCTCGGCGTTGGCGCGGGCCCGCGGGCTGGGGCTGGCCAGCTGCGGCAGGTAGCGGCGGCGCCCCAGGAGCGTGGTCACGTAGCCGCGCCCGCGCGCCTCCTCCAGGGTGCGCTCGAGGTAGGCTTTGACGCCGGCGTGCACGCGGAAGTACTCGCGGATGAACGCCGCCGCCTGCGCCAGCGGCATGCCGAGCTGCACCGAGAGGGCGCGCGCCCCCATGCCGTACATGATGCCGAAGTTGACCACCTTGGCCCGCGCCCGCTCCTCCGGCGTCGGCGCGCGGTCGGCCAGGGCGAAGACCTGCTGGGCGGTGCGCGCGTGCACGTCCTCCCCCTGGCGGAACGCCGCGGTGAGCGCTGCGTCCCCCGAGAGGTGGGCCATGATGCGCAGCTCGATCTGCGAGTAGTCGGCGCCCACCAGCTTCCAGCCCGGGCGCGCCACGAACGCCTTGCGCACCTCGCGCCCCAGCGGCGTGCGCATGGGGATGTTCTGCAGGCCGGGGTTGGAGGAGGAGAGCCGGCCGGTGGCGGCCACGGTCTGGTGGAACTCGGTGTGCACGCGCCCGGTCTCGGGGTGGACCAGCGCCGGGAGGGCGTCGACGTAGGTGGACTTGAGCTTGGCCACTTGACGGTACAGCAGCACCAGGCGCGGCAGCTCGTGCAGCGGGGCCAGCTCCTCGAGCACGTCGGCGTCGGTCGAGAAGCCGGTCTTGGTGTGCTTGCGCGCCGGCAGGCCGAGGCGCTGAAAGAGCACCTGCCCGAGCTGCGGACCCGAGTTGACGTTGAAGGGGCCGCCGGCGGCAGCGTGGATGAGTCCCTCGAGCCGCGCCATCTCACGCTCCAGCTCGCCGCTCATGACCGCCAGGAGGGCGGTGTCCACGCGCACGCCCTCCAGCTCCATGTCGGTGAGCACGGACACCAGCGGCATCTCCACCTCGCGGAACAGGCGCAGCTGCTCGCGCGCTTCGAGCTCGGGCGCGAAGCGCTCGGCCAGAAGCCAGGTGCAGTGCACGTCCTCGCCGCAGTAGGCGGCGACCTGTGCGACCGGTAGCTCGTCCATGGTGCGCGCGCGATGGCCGCGCCCCAGGAGCGCGGAGGTCGGGATCTTCTCCACCCCCAGGTGCACGCGGCTCAGGTGGTCGAGGCCATGGGCGCCCTCGGGGTCGAGCAGGTAGGCGGCCACCATGGTGTCGAAGTCGACGCCGGCGACCGGCAGCCCGGCGCGCTCGAGCACGATGACGTCGTACTTGAGGTTCTGCCCGAGCTTCGGCCGGCGCGCGTCGGCGAGCAGCGGGCCGAGCCGCTCGCGCACCACGGCCAGCGGCAGGTTGCGCCCCTCGCGGTGCCCCACCGGCAGGTAGGCGGGCCGCCCCCCCACGGTGACGCCGATGCCCACCAGGCGGGCGCGCATCGGCTCCTCGCTGGTGGTCTCGGTGTCCAGGCAGAAGCCGTGCGCCGCGGCCGCCAGCTCGTCGATCAGCCCGGCGAGGGCGGCCTCGGTGTCGATGACGCGCACCGGCGGGCCGTAGGCGGAGGGCCCCACCGGCTCGCCCACCTCCCACACCAGAGCGCCTTGCACCGGCGGCGGCAGCGGTTCGCCCGAGCGCTGCCACGACGGCGCCGGTTCCTCGGCGCGGGCGGCCGCCGCCGGGACGACCGGGAGCGCCGCGGCGGCAACGGTCGGGGACGCCGCCGCGGGAACGGCCGGGGACGCCGCGGCCGTACCGCCGGCTCCGGCCCACGCCGCGCTGCCGCGCCGGATCTCCTCGGCCCAGCCCCGCAGGCGCCGCAGCTCGAAGCGCTCGCCGAGCGCGGCGAGCGCGGCCGCGTCCGGCGGCCGCACCGCCAGCGCCTCCCAGCGCAGGTCGAGCTCGAGCGTGTCGTTGACGGTCACCAGGCGGCGCGAGAAGTAGGCCGCCTCGCGGTGCGCGGCCAGCTTGCGGCGCAGCGATTCGCGCTCCACCTGTCCGAGGTTGGCGTACACCCCGTCGAGACTGCCGAAGCGGGCGATGAGCCGGATGGCGGTCTTGTCCCCCACTCCCGGCACGCCCGGCACGTTGTCGCTGGCGTCCCCCATCAACGCCAGCACGTCGGCGAGCTGGTGCGGCTGCACTCCCCAGCGAGCCTCCACCGCGGCCTCGTCCATCCACACGTCCTCGTCGCCCTTGCCGCGCGGCGCCAGCACCTTCACTCCGGGGCGCACCAGCTGCTGGAGGTCCTTGTCGTTGGTGACCAGCACGACCTCCATGCCGTCCTGCCGACCCCGCCGCGCCAGCGTCGCCATGACGTCGTCGGCCTCGTAGCCCGGGGCTTCGACGAGCGGCAGCCCGAGGGCCGCCGCCAGCTCTTTGAGGTGCGGCAGCTGCGCGGCCAGCTCCTCCGGCATCGGCTTGCGGGTCGCCTTGTACGCCGCGTACTCCTGCTCGCGCAGCGTCGGGCCTTCGGCGTCCCAGGCCAGCACCCAGTAGTCGGGCGCCTCCACCTGGCGCAGCTGGATCACCATGTTGGCGAAGGCGAAGAGCGCGCTGGTGTGCTCTCCCCGGGAGGTCACCAGGGGGCGGCGGACGAATGCGAAGTGGCTCCGGTACGCCAGCGCCAGGCCGTCGAGCAGGAAGAGCCGGGGCGAGCGCATGGCGGGGCGCGGCCCGCTAGCCCCCGGCCGCCGCAGCCCGGCGCGCCACCAGCAGGCGGTTGCACGGCTCGGGTGACGGCGCCCCGATCGCCAGCAGCGAGCGGTCGACGGCGTACAGGAGGTACGGCAGGCGGTTGAGCCCCTTGAGCGCGCCGAGGCTGCGATTGAGCAGGTAGTGGGTCGGCACCACGCGGCGCACCGCCGCACCCTCGTCGCGCAGCAGGGCGGCGTAGCGCGGCAGCTCGCGCATGACGTTGTGGGCCGCCAGGCGGCCGCGCCACGGGCGCAACACGTCGGTCAGCAGCAGGACACCGCCCGGGGCCAGCTCGCGCGCCAGGCGACGCACCGCCGCCTCCCAGCGCGCCTCGTCGGTGATGTGGTAGAGCACGTCCCAGGCGTTGACGACGTCGTAGCCGCCGCCGGTGTCCGTCTCGGAGAGATCGCCCTGCAGGATGCGCGCCGCGGGGAAGCGCTGACGCAGCAGCCGGGTGCCGGCCTCGGTCAGCTCGATGCCGGTCACCGCGGCGCCGTGGCGCAGATAGTAGTCCACGTAGAAGCCGACCCCCGAGCCGCCGTCCAGCACGCGCGCCCCCGGCAGGCGCACGCCCTCGCGGGCCAGCTCGCGCGTCAGCACGCGCTCGCGGATGCGGTACATGGCGCGGTTGTAGGCCAGGGAGAGGCCGGGCTCGCCGGTGCCGCGCAGGTCCGGGTGCGTCGAGAGCACCTCCTGCCAGAAGGCCTGCGGATCGTACGCGGGCGCGCTCGGGCCCGCCGGCCGCGGCTCAGCCACGGCGGGATCCTCCGTGGCTCCCCGCCGGAGGGCGCCGACGGGAGCCGGCGGGGCGGGTCGCGGACCGCGGGTTCCTGGCCCGGTAGAGACCCTGGCGGAGCACGTAGCGCTCGACCGCCTCGGGTACCAGGAAGCGGATGGAGGCGCCCCGCGCCACGCGGCCGCGCAGGTCGGTGGAGGAGATCGCGAGAGCCGGCGCGTCCACGATGCGCAGGCGCGCCGCCGGCAGCCCCCGCGGCCGGCGCGCCGCCGTGCCCGGCCGCGGCACGGCGGCGATGCCCGCCAGCTGCACCACGCGCTCGGGGTCGCGCCAGTTCGGCAGGTCGGCGAGCATGTCGGCGCCGACCACCAGCCACCACTCGTGCCGCGGGTGACGCCGCCGCAGCTGCTCCAGGGTGTCCACGGTGTAAGACGGACCGCGGCGACCGAGCTCGAGCGGCAGCACGCGGAAGCCGCTCAGCCCGGCCAGCGCGCGGCGCAGCAGCGCCAGGCGAGTCGCCGCAGGGCTCAGGCGGCGGGCCCGCTTGTGCGGCGGCCGGGCGGCGGGGACGAACCACACCTCGTCGAGATCCAGGTCGCGGCGCGCCGCGGCCGCCGCCGCCAGGTGCGCGAGATGCGGCGGATCGAAGGTGCCGCCGAGCAGGCCGACGCGCTTGCCGCGCTTCACGGGGCCGCCTCCGGCACGGCCCGGCGCTGCGCCTCGGCCAGCAGGCGGCGCGCCGTGGCGGCGATCTCGGGGGCCGGGGCCTGCGCCAGCAGGGCCTCCAGGATGGGGATCGCCTCGGCCCAGCGCTCCACCCTCATCCAGCTCTTCGCCTCGCCGAGCGCCGACTGGTGGGCCCACGGCGTGCCCGGATACTTCCTCTGCACCTCGCGGAAGTAGAAGCGCGCCGGGTCGAGGAGGCCCATCTTCAGGTAGAGGCGCCCGTTCTCGTAGTCCTTCTTCGCCAGCCGCCCGTCCGCCTGGGCGCGCAGCTCGCGGATCTCGCCCGCCTTGGGGTGGTCGAGGTAGAGGGCGAGGAACCGGTCGAACTGATCGCGCGCCAGGCGCGTGTAGTCCTGGTCGTAGGAGGCGCCGCGGGCCTGCTTCCAGTAGGCGAGGCCGAGGTAGTACTGGGCGTCGGGCACGCGCGGGCTCTCGGCGAACTGGTTGGCGATGATGACGAACTCGGTGGCCGCCGACGGCCACTCGCCGGTGCGGAAAAAGCTCAGGCCGAGCAGGTAGTGCGCCTCGTCCGCCTTCTCGCCGGAGGGCTCGCGCTCCAGGTAGCCCTTGAGCATCTGCTGCGCCTGATAGTTGTCGCCCTCCTGGATGGCACGCTCGCCGAGCGTCAACTGGTCGGCCGCCGGCAGGTCGGTGCGCGGGCGTGACGGGGAGCGGCCGCAGCCGGCCGCGCCCAGCGCGGCGGCGGCGACGAGCAGCAAGAGTGCCGAGCGCGCGGCCGCCGAGCGGGCGGCCGCCCGCCCCGGCCGCGCCGCGGCGCGGTCCGCTCGGGCGGGGACGGCGCTGGGGGTCACGGGCGGTTGGTGTAGAACAGGCTCACGAGACCCACCATGAGGGCCACGACGAGGATCGGTTCGACGAACTTCTGCCAGCTCTGCGACGGCACCGTGCCCCGGGTCTCCGCCCGGGCGGGGTCCTCGAGCATCTTCACTTCGGACTTGGCGACGTGGTCGGCGATCGCCGTATCGGCGGCGGCCACCCAGTAGACGGCGCGCGACTCCGGCCGCAGCAGGCGGGCCGACAGCCTGGAGAGGGCGCGGCGCTCGACGTGCAGCCCGCCGAACAGGCCCGAGCGGTAGAGCCGCGGGTAGTCCACACGCGCCTCCTCGGCGCGCACGGTGAGCAGCGGCAGCCGGTCGATCTCCGGCGGCGGGGCCGGCGCGCCGCCCAGCGGCGCGGCCCCGGTGCCCGGGTCGAAGATCTCTTGCGGCTTGGCCGGCGTCGACAGCGCCTGCTGGCGGGCCCGTAGCTCGGCCAGGGTCTCCGCGGTGACCGGCCCCCGGCGCCAGGCGGTGTCGGCGCGCACCGCGGTCGCGGACTCGGCCACCGCCGAGGCGGGCGCCAACCACACCTCGATGCGCCGCTCCGTGAGTGCGGCGAGCAGTGCGCGCTCGACGCCCAGCGCCAGCGGCGCGTCTTCCGCCTTGACCAGCGCCACCTTGCTGCCGGGGGCCAGCGGCGCTCCCTCGACCAGCTGGCGCGCCGCCGCGGCCAGGGCCCGGTCGAGCAGGGCCAGGTTGCTCTCGGGCAGCGGTTTCTTGGCCGCCTCCGCCGGCGCGGCCGCGACCAGGACGCAGGCGGCGACCGTCAGCAGAGCGGCGCCCGTCAACGCGCGCGGGGTCATCGTAGGTTGTGCTCCTCGAGGTAGGACTCGTCCACCAGCACGTCCCTTGCTTTCGAGCCCATGAACGGGCCCACGACGCCGAGACTCTCCAGGCGGTCCATCAGCCGCGAGGCGCGAGAATACCCCACTTTGAGCCGCCGCTGCAGGAGCGAAGTGGAGCCCTGCTCGTGCAACACCACCAGGCGCACGGCCTCGCCGACGAGCTCGTCGTCGTCCTCGTCGTCGCTCTCCTGGGTCCGCTCGATGGCCTCCTCGAGCCCACCGGCGGCCGCCGCCTGGGGGGCGTTCTCCCGCCAGAAATCCGCCACCTTGCCCATCTCGCCGTCGCTCACGAAGGGGGCGTGCACGCGCAGCGGCTCGGCGCGGCCCGCCGGCAGGTACAGCATGTCCCCCATGCCCAGCAGGCACTCGGCCCCGTTCATGTCGAGGATGGTGCGCGAGTCGGTCTTGGAGGACACCTGGAAGGCGATCCGCGACGGGAAATTCGCCTTGATGACCCCGGTGAGCACGTCCACCGACGGGCGCTGGGTGGCCAGCACGAGGTGGACGCCCACGGCCCGGGCCATCTGCGCCAGCCGCCCGATGGGCTCCTCCATCTCCACCGGCATGGTGAGCATGAGGTCGGCCAGCTCGTCGACGAGGATGACGATGTACGGCAGCTTGCCGAGCGGCTCGCCGGCCGGCCCGACCGGCGGCCTGGCGCCGCCGATCTTCTCGTTCAGGCCCTCGATGTTGCGCGCCCCGCAGGCGGCCAGCACGCGGTAGCGGCGCTCCATCTCCCCCACCGCCCAGCGCAGCGCCTTGGCGGCGCGCTTGGCGTCGGTGACCACCGGCATCAACAGGTGCGGGATGCCGTTGTAGCCGGTCAGCTCGATCATCTTGGGATCGATCATCAGGAAGCGCAGCGCGTCGGGCCCCTTGTTGAAGAGCAGGCTGGCGATCAGCACGTTGAGATAGACGCTCTTGCCCGAGCCGGTCGCCCCCGCCACCAGCACGTGCGGCATGCGGGTCAGGTCGGCGCCCACCGGGCGGCCGTTGACGTCGACGCCGAGAGCGAACTTCAGAGCCCCCGTCTGGCGCACGTAGCCCTCCGACGAGAGCACCTCCCGGAGATACACCTTGCGCGGGTTGCGGTTCGGGATCTCGACGCCGACCGCCCCCTTGCCCGGGATCGGCGCCAGGATGCGGATGCGGCTGGCGCGCAGGGCCAGCGCCAGATCGTCCTCGCGGCTGGTGATCTGGCTCACCTTGATGCCCGGCGCCGGCTCGAACTCGAAGGTGGTGATCACCGGCCCGGGGTTGACCTCGGTGACCGTGCCGCGAATGCCGAAGTCGGCGAGCTTGGTGGCCAGGAGCTGGGCCTCCGCCTTGAGCTCGTCGTGGTTGACGCGAATCACCGTCTCGCGCGGGATCTCGAGCATCTCGAGCGGCGGGAAAGCCCCCGCGTAGGGCACGCTGGTCACGGTGCCCGCCAGCGAGGCGGCGATCCCCCCGGCCGCCGCGCCCGCCGCCGGTCCCGGGGCCGGAGCCGCGCCGGAGGGGATCGCGGCCGAGCCGACCGCCGTCGCCGCCCCCTCCCGCGCCGGCCGCGCGGCGGTCTCGTCCTTGCCCGCGGCGGGGGCCGCACCGCGCACCGAGATGCGGCGCTCGCGCGCCGACTCCGCGGTGGGCGGGATGGCCGCCGGGGTCGGTACGTTGATGCGAGGGTCTGCGGGAGCGGGCGCGCGGTCGGATCCGCGCTCCCCGGCGGCGGCCGGGCGCGCCGCCTTGGCGACCGCCAGCGCGGTCCTGGTCCGCACCGTCTCGGCCGGCGGGCGGTCGGCCCCCGAGCGCCACCGTGACCAGGCATCGGCGAGCCAGCCGCCCAGGTGCCCCCACGCCACCGTCAGCGCCGAGAACCCGAGCTCCGACGCCACCAGCGCGGTGATCAGGAAGCAGGCGACGAGCAGGATGCCGCCGCCCACGCCGCCCGCCACGGAGCGCAGCGCGCCGGCGATCCCGAGGCCTGCGGCGCCCGCCCAGGGCGCGCCCGCCGGTCCCGCCAGGCCGACGATCGCCAGGGCCTCGAGGACCAGCAGCGCGAGCACCGCCCCGCGGATGATCAGCGGCTTGGCGGGCGCGGCGGCGAGCCGGTTCCAGCCGCAGGCGAACGCCAGGGCCGGCACCCCCCAGGCGGCCACGCGCCCGAGCAGCTGCACCAGGGCGTGCGCCATCCAGGCGCCGAGCGGCCCGGAGGCGTTGGCCTCGGCCCACGGCCGCGCCCCCAGGATGGGGACCCGGTAGGTCGCCAGGCTGGCGGTGGCCAGACCCGCGAAGGCCACCAGCAGCACACCGAGCACCTGCCGCTGCCTGCGCTCCGACAGCTCGGGCAACCAGGACATTGGACTCCGTCTCCTGCGGGGGCGCGGAGGTCTTTCGGTCGCGCGGGGCGGGCCGGCCGCCCCGGGCCTACGTGCCCTCACTCCAGGAGGCGAGGTACTTCTCCTGCTCCGGGGTGAGGGTGTCGATGCGCATTCCCATGGCGGCGAGCTTGAGGCGCGCCACCTCGCGGTCCACCTCGACCGGCACCGGGATCACCTGCGGGCCGATGGCCCCGGCGTGCCGGGACAGATACTCCACGCTCAGCGACTGATTGGCAAACGACATGTCCATGACCATCGCCGGGTGCCCCTCGGCGGCGGCCAGGTTGATCAGCCGTCCCTCGCCGAGCACGAAGACGCGCCGCCCGTCGCGCAGGCGATACTCCTGCACGAAGGGGCGCGCCGGGCGCGTCTCGACCGCCTGCTCGGCCAGCCCCGGCAGGTCCAGCTCGACGTTGAAGTGACCGGAGTTGCAGACGATGGCCCCGTCCTTCATGCGCTCGAAGTGCTCCGGCCGGATGACCGAGGTGTTGCCGGTCACGGTGACGAAGAGGTCGCCGCGGGGTGCCGCCTCGGCCATCGGCAACACCTCGTGGCCGTCCATCGCCGCCTCGAGGGCGCGCAACGGGTTGATCTCGGTGACCAGCACGCGCGCCCCCATGCCGGCGGCGCGCGTCGCCACGCCCCGCCCGCACCAACCGTAGCCGGCGACCACCACGGTCGCGCCGGCCACCAGCATGTTGGTGGCGCGCAGCACGCCGTCGAGCGTGCTCTGCCCGGTGCCGTAGCGGTTGTCGAACAGGTGCTTGGTGTCGGCGTCGTTGATGGCGATGACCGGGTAGCGCAGCGCCCCGTCGCGGGCCATGGCGCGCAGGCGGGTGACGCCGGTGGTCGTCTCCTCGGTGCCGCCCACCACGCCCGCCAGCAGGTCCGGGAAGCGAGTGTGCAGGGTGCTCACCAGATCGCAGCCGTCGTCCATGGTGAGCGTCGGGCGACTGGCGACCGCCTGCTCGATGTGGCGGTAGTAGGTCTCGTGGTCCTCGCCCTTGATGGCGAAGGTGGCCACGTCGTAGTCGGCCACCAGCGACGCCGCCACCTCGTCGGTGGTGGACAGCGGGTTGGAGGCGCACAGCGTCACCTCGGCGCCGCCCGCCTTCAGGGTGCGCATGAGGTTGGCGGTCTCGCTGGTCACGTGCAGGCAGGCGGCGATGCGCAGGCCGGCGAGCGGCCGCTCGCGCTCGAAGCGCTCGCGCAGGGCGCGCAGCACCGGCATCTGGCGGTCCGCCCACTCGATGCGGCGGCGGCCGGCCGGCGCTTGCAGGAGATCGGCGACGTCGTGGGTGTCGCGGTTGGCGGCAGGGGTCGGCATGGGGTCTATCCTCGCTTCAGGTCGTCGACGCGGTCGGTCAGTTCCCAGGTGAAACCGTCCTCCCGGCGGCCGAAGTGGCCGTAGGCGGCGGTGCGGCGGTAGATCGGACGGCGCAGGTCGAGAGCGCGGATGATCTCGCGCGGCCGCAGGTCCCACAGCCCGCGCACCCGCCGCGTCAGCTCGGCGTCGGGGAGCGCGCCCGTGCCCCAGGTGTTGACCATTACCGAGACCGGCTCGGGCTCGCCGATGGCGTAGGCGATCTGGATCTCGCAGCGCTCGCACAGGTCGGCGGCCACCAGATTCTTGGCGATGTGGCGGGCCGCGTAGGAGGCCGAGCGGTCGACCTTGGTGGGGTCCTTGCCGGAGAACGCGCCGCCGCCGTGGCTGCCGACGCCGCCGTAGGTGTCGGCGATGATCTTGCGCCCGGTCAGGCCGGTGTCGGCCATCGGGCCGCCCTTGACGAACTGCCCGGTGGGGTTGATGAAGTGCTTGACCGGGCGGCGCTCGTCCACCAGCTCCGGCGGCAGCACCGGCGCGATGACGGCGCGCGTGACGTCATCGACGATCTGCGCGTGCTTGACGTCGGCGTGGTGCTGGGTGGAGACCACCACGGCGTCGATGCGCACCGGCCGGTCGCCCTCGTACTCCACCGTCACCTGGCTCTTGCCGTCGGGGCGCAGGTAGGGCAAGAGGCCGCTGCGGCGCACCTCGGCCAGCCGCCGCGTCAGCCGGTGGGCCAGCATGATGGGCAGCGGCATCAGCTCCGGGGTCTCGCGGCAGGCGTAGCCGAACATCAGCCCCTGGTCGCCGGCCCCGCCCTTGTCGACGCCCAGGGCGATGTCGCCCGACTGGTCGTCGATGGCGGTGATCACCGCGCAGGTGTGGCTGTCGAAGCCGTACTCGGCGCTGTCGTAGCCGATCTCGCCGATGATCTGCCGCACCAGGCCCGGGATCTCCACGTAGCCCTGGCTGGAGATCTCGCCGGCCACGAAAGCCAGGCCGGTGGTGACCAGCACCTCGCAGGCCACGCGGCTGTGCGGGTCCTGCGCGATGAGCGCGTCGAGCACGCCGTCGGAGATCTGGTCGGCGATCTTGTCCGGGTGCCCCTCGGTCACCGATTCCGAGGTGAAGAGGTAGCTGCGGATCTGGGGCGCCGCCGCGCTCCGGCCTCCGGCCGAGGCCGGGTGCGGAGCACTGCTGTGCGGAGTGCGGGAGCTCACAGGAATCGTACCTCCGAGGAATCGCCGACGTTCAGCTGCTGGAAGGTGCCTTGGGCCACGGCATTCTCCCCCAGCACCGAGGCGTCCAGCAGGATGTTCTCGACGCTGGCGTTGGGGTTGATGATCGAGTTGCGCACCACGCAGTTCACCACCCGCGCGCCGGCGGCGATCGAGACGTGCGGGCCGATCACGCTGCCGACGATCTCGGCGCCCGCCTCGATGACCACCGGCCCGCGCACCACGGAGCCCGGCACCGACGGCTCGCCGCCCACCAGGTCGAGCAGCAGCCGGTTGGTCTCGAGCAGCGTCTCCGTCTTGCCGCAGTCGTACCAGCCCGCCACCGGGAACGGGCGCAGCCGGTGGCCGCGCTCGACCACCAGTTGCAGGGCGTCGGTGAGCTGGTACTCGCCGCGCGTGCGCAGGTCGCGGCGCACCAGCTCGTCCAGGCAGTCGAACAGCGGGGCGTCCGCCGACAGATAGTAGACGCCGGCGATCGCCAGCCGCGAGGGCGGCACCTCCGGCTTCTCCACCAGACGGACCACGCGGCCGTCCTGCACCTCGACGACGCCGAAGCGCCGCGGATCCTCGACCTCGGTGACGCCGATGGCGCTCGTGCCGGCCGCCAGGAGCTGCGACAGGTCGGCGCGGAAGATGGTGTCGCCGAGCAGGATGAGCGCCGGGTGGCCGCGCACCTCGGGGGCGGCCAGCCGGATGGCGTGCCCCAGCCCCTGGGGCTCCTTCTGCTCGGCGTACGCCACCCGCAGCGGGCCGCCGCCGTAGCGGGCGTCCACGTACTCGCGGATGCGCTCGCCCATGTGGCCGACCACCAGCACCGCCTCGCGCACCCCGAGGGTGACCAGGTCGTCGAGGATGTGGGCCAGGATCGGCTTGCCCGCCACGTAGAGCAGCGCCTTGGGCGTGGTGTGGGTGTGCGGCCGCAGCCGCGTGCCCACGCCCGCCACCGGCACGATCGCCTTCAGCGCCCCCTGCGAGCCGCTCACTCCGTCGCCTCCAGCGCCTGCTTCAGCCGGTCGATCTGGGCCACCGGCATCGGGTCCACCCCGGCGAGCACCGCCAGGTACAGGCTCACCCAGTCGCCCAGCTGGACGAGCGACAACAGCCGCGCCAGCCGGCCCTCGCCCGCCGCGTGCGCCGCGTACGCCGCCACTCCCGCCTCCGCCACCAGCTCGCGCGTCAGGTCGAGCCGGCGCGCCACGCGCGGGTGCTCCTCGCGGTCGCGCAGGCAGACCACGGCGACGTGCGCGTGCAGCGGGCGCAGCGCTTCCCAGCCCACGGTCTCGTTGTGGTTCAGCTCGGGGACGGCGCCGTGGAACGCCGGCGTCTTCGCGTTCTCGTTGATCTGCCCCTTCCAGCGCAGCCCGACCCCCGACAGGTGGCGCGTCGCGGTGTAGACCACGACGATCTTCCCGTGAAGCGCCAGCGCCAGCTGCTTGGCGGGGTTGGCGGCCTCCGGGACTTCGGGCGCCAGCCGGCGATTCTCGGCGGCGAGGACCTGCTGCGCCTCCTCGAGCGCGGCCGGTCCCCCGAGCGCGCAGCCGAGCGCGCGCAGCATCGCCAGCAAGGAGACCAGACTATATCCGAGGGCCGCACGGGGGGGAAGCCCCGGGGCCAGCGTAGCGCACGGTACGCCGTCGCGGGCGGCGCGCCGCGCCAGTTCGCCCCCCGAGGCGAGCGCCACCCGCGCCGCCCCGCGCCGGCCGGCGTCGTCGTACAGCGCCAGCACTTCCTCGGTGTCGCCCGAGTACGAGGAGAGCGCGCACAGCGTCCCCCGCCCCACCGCCGCCGGCCACTCGTAGTCGCGCACCACCAGGAACGGCAGGGCGAGCTCGTCCTCGGCCAGCCCGCGCGCCAGGTCGCCGCCGATGGCGGAGCCGCCGAGGCCGCCGAGGGCGAGCAGGCGGAAGGGGCCGGCCGGCATCGGCTCCGGCCACGGCCGCGCCGCCAGCGCCTGCCGCTGCGCCGCGATCTGCTCCGGCCACGCGGCGATCAGCCGGCGCATCCCGCCCGGGTCGGCCGCCGCCACGGCCTCGGGGCCGAGTCGCCCGCCGGCCGCCCCGCCGGCGCCGCCGCTCACGCGACGCCCTCCTCGTCGGATTCGCCGGCGGCGGCCGCCGCCTCGCGGTTCTCCTCCCCGGGTTCCGCCTCGCCGAGCAGGTCGCGCGGCAGCAGCGGGTCCAACTCGCGCGCCAGGTAGGCGCGGACCTCGGCCGCCGAGCGCATCTCCAGGCAAGCCTGCGCCACGGCGCGCGCGTGCGCGTCGTCCACGGCGCGCACCGCCGACTTGAGCCGCGGCACGTCGAAGGGGCTCACCGACAGCTCCTCGACGTCCAGGCCGACGAGCAGCACGGCGACCCGCGGGTCTCCGGCCATCTCGCCGCACACCCCCGTCCAGATGCCGGCGGCGCGGCCGGCCCGCACCGCGTGGTCCACCGAGCGCAGGATGGCGGGCTCGAGCGGCTCGTAGAGGTGGGCGATGCGCTCGTTGCCGCGGTCGATGGCCAGCGTGTACTGGATGAGGTCGTTGGAGCCGACCGAGAAGAAGGCCACGCGCCGCGCCATGTGGTCGGCCGACCACACCGCCGAGGGCGTCTCCACCATCATGCCGATGGGCAGCGCCGGATCGTGGGCCAGCCCCTCGCGCGCCAGCTCGGCGCGCACCTCGGCGCACAGCCCGAGCGCCTGCTCGAGCTCGGCGTAGGTGGTGACCATGGGGAACATCATCTTGAGGTTGCCGTGCACGCCGGCGCGGTAGATGGCGCGCAGCTGCGTGCGGAACATGCCCGGGTGGTTGAGCGCGAAGCGGATGCCGCGCCAGCCGAGGAACGGGTTGGCCTCCTTGGTGGCGCCCAGGTAGGAGGCGACCTTGTCCCCTCCGAGATCCATCGTGCGCACGATGACGCTCTCGGGGTGGATACGGCGGGCCACCGTCTCGTAGGCCTCGAGCTGCTCCTCCTCGGTCGGCAGGTGGGGGCGGTCGAGGTAGAAGAACTCGGTGCGGTAGAGGCCGATGCCGCGCGCCCCCGAGAGCAGCACGTGCTCGACCTCGACCGGCAGCTCGATGTTGGCCGACAGCTCGACGCGGCGGCCGTCGCGCGTGACGCACGGCAGGTCGCGCAGCTCGGCCAGGCGCTCGCGGTGCGAGGTGAGCAGCCGCAGGCGGCGCCGCCGGCGCTCCAGCGCCTGGGCGGAGGGGCGCAGCTCGACGGTGCCGCTGAAGCCGTCCACCACCAGCCAGTCGCCGCTCTGCACCTCGGCCATCAGCCCGGCGGCGCCGACCACGCACGGGATCCCGAACGTGCGGGCCAGGATCGCCGAGTGCGACGTGCGCCCGCCGCCCTCGGTGGCGATGGCGACGATGCGCTGGCGGTGCGCCTCGAAGCGGATGGTCTCGTGCGGCGCCAGGTCGCGGGCCACGATGACCACCGGTTCCTGCAGGCGCTCGAAGCTCGGCAGCTCGCGCCGCTGCAGGTGGTTCAGCACGGCGCGGAAGGCCGCCGCGACGTCGAGGGCGCGGTCGCGGAAGCGGGGGTCGGTGTGCGCCGAGTAGCGCTCCGTGTACGGCGCCGACACCGCCTGGATGGCCCCCTCGGCGCTCAGCTGCTCGCCGCGGATGCGCTCGGCGAAGGCCGCGAAGCTGGCCGGGTCCTCGAGCACCATGAGCTCGACCTCGACCATGTCGCGGGCCTCGTGCTCGCCGAGTTCGGCCAGCTCCACCACGGCCTGCGCCAGCTCCTGCC